>OFLO01000093.1_pt1 | contig 54581 bp, 70 predicted proteins | sample 1540831 | NCBI WGS metagenome assembly OFLO01 (sample SAMEA4413049, study PRJEB24355) | metagenome | biome: human; feature: gut; material: faeces | place: United Kingdom | collected 2010 | reverse complement strand
TAGTTAAAATCAAAGGCAAATCGTATAGATTAAAAGATCATTCACCTAAGAAGGAAATTACTTAGCAAACAATTTTGTACATTCTTATAAAATCATTTATGTACATTTTTATATTGACATTTACAGTTATCTATAATAAAAAAATAAACATAGACTTATGAAAAATCTCTCATAAATCTATGTTTAGTCATGACATGTGCTAAATATTATTTCAGGCGCTTCTTACTTATACAAATCTAATTTAATACTTTTAAATACAGGTATATTTTCGCGTTGCTGTTCTACTTCTTTTAAGTTTAAATCTACAGTCAAAATATCTGCGGATTCATTTAATTCTCCAACTAAATCTCCATTTGGATTTATAACTATCGAATGACCAGCATATTTTGTGTTACCATCGAATCCAGTGCTATTAGTTCCAATGACAAACATATTATTTTCAATTGCACGTGCCTTTAGTAATGAATGCCAATGTTGAAGTCGTGACATAGGCCATTGCGCCACATAAAATGCAATTTTAGCACCACTACGAGCAGGATATCTTAATAATTCTGGAAAACGTAAATCATAACAGATAAGTTGGGTCACATAAGTACCGTCAGACAATTGAAAGGGTTCAGCTACGTTTTCGCCAGCAGTTAAAAATTCATGCTCTCTTAACATAGGAACTAAATGAACTTTGTCGTATTCATTAATCAGCTGGCCACCTTTATTCACACTAAAAGCTGTATTAAATATTTGTTTGTTTCTAATGTTAGAAACTGACCCAGCTATGATATCGACTTTATATTTTTCAGCTAAATGTTTGATAAATGAAAAACTTTGTCCTAGATTATTATCTGCTTTTTCATTTAAATGCTCTAAATCATAGCCATTATTCCACATTTCAGGTAAAACGACTACATCTACTTCAGCATTCATATTTTTTTCGAACCATTGTGTTATTTGAGTTTCATTTTTAGAACTATCTCCAAAAATAATCGGTAATTGATAAATTTGGACTTTCATAACATCACATCCTTGATAGATCTTATATATAACTTACTAAAAGTTATGTTGAAACGCAAAAAACAAGCCCAGGACATAAAATCAAAGTCCTAGGCTCTACAATGTTATATTGACAGTAGTTGATTGACCAAAAATGCGCTTGTAACCAGCTTTTTTCAATAATAGTCACCCATGCAAGCGGGGCAGAACATAGAGAATTTGGATTCCCTATTTCTACAAACATTTTAAGTTGGCGGGGCCCCAAGATAGAAGCTGACAAAAAATTCAGCATAAAAAATGTGCAAGTTGGGGGCGGGGCAGAACATAGAGAATTTCGAAAAGAAATTCAACAGATTCTTAAGTATACATTAGCAGCGGCTAATGTGTATGAACTACTACATAATGAATAACTAATGATTATTTATCATTTCTGTCCTATTCCCAACAATATATTGATTATTTTTTTATTACGAAACGATCTTCCACTGGATTAAATGTTTTTTCGCCAGCAGCTTCACGAATATCACCAAATGGCATTTGAGCAATAAGTTTCCAACTTTTAGGAATATTAAATTCATTTGAAGTCATCTCATCAACAAGTGGATTATAGTGTTGTAATGAAGCACCTATGCCTTTAGTAGCTAATGCAGTCCAAATTGCAAATTGATGCATGGCATTTGTTTGAGTTGACCATATTGCAAAGTTATCATAGTAATTTGGCATTTGTTCTTGTAGGCCACTTACAACATCTTGGTCTTCATAAAATAGAATTGTACCGTATGAATGTTTAAAGTTATCGATTTTTTGTTCAGTTGGCTCGAAATCACGATTGTCTCCCATGACTTCTTTTAAAATTGCTTTTGTGTTATCCCAAAATTTATTATTGTTGTCATTTAATAAGAGAACAATTCTAGTTGATTGAGAATTGAAAGATGAAGGAACATGTTTAACTGCATGTGCAATCATTGATTCTAATTCGTCATCGCTAATTGATATCGAATCTTTCAAATTATATATTGAACGTCTTTCTTCCATTGCATTGTCAAAAGTCATTGCTTTTTTATCTTTTTTAAATAAACCCATAATTATTGCTCCTTTTTTAGTAAAGAATACTTAATAGACTAAGTATAAAATTTATACTTGAGCTTGTAAAGTAATATTTACGAAAATTTCAAGAATATTAATATTCATTTTCAAATTTCAAATATAAATGCATTTTCAACGCATATTTATTATACTTAGATTAATACTTATATGAAAAAGGGAGGTGTCTCGTGAAATGTCATATCATTGGTTTAAGAAAACAATACTTTCAACAAGTATATTAATTTTAAGTAGTAGTAGTTTAGGGCTTGCAACGCACACAGTTGAAGCAAAGGATAACTTAAATGGAGAAAAGCCAACGACTAATTTGAATCATAATGTAACTTCACCATCAGTAAATAGTGAAATGAATAATAATGAGACTGGGACACCTCACGAATCAAATCAAGCTGGTAATGAAGGAACTGGTTCGAATAATCGTGATGCTAATCCTGATTCGAATAATGTGAAGCCAGACTCAAACAACCAAAACCCAAGTCCAGATTCAAAACCTGACCCAAATAACCCAAACCCAGGTCCGAATCCGAAGCCAGACCCAGATAAGCCAAAACCAAATCCGGAACCAAAGCCAGACCCAGATAAACCAAAGCCAAATCCGGAACCAAAGCCAGACCCAGATAAGCCGAAACCAAATCCGGATCCAAAACCAGACCCAGATAAGCCGAAACCAAATCCGGATCCAAAACCAGATCCAGACAAACCGAAGCCAAATCCGGATCCAAAACCAGACCCTAATAAGCCAAATCCAAACCCGTCACCAAATCCCAATCAACCTGGGGATTCCAATCATTCTGGTGGCTCGAAAAATGGGGGAACATGGAACCCAAATGCTTCAGATGGATCTAATCAAGGTCAATGGCAACCAAATGGAAATCAAGGAAACTTACAAAATCCTACTGGTAATGATTTTGTATCCCAACGATTTTTAGCCTTGGCGAATGGGGCTTACAAGTATAATCCGTATATTTTAAATCAAATTAATAAGTTGGGCAAAGATTATGGAGAAGTTACTGATGAAGACATTTATAATATTATTCGCAAACAAAACTTCAGCGGAAATGCATATTTAAATGGATTACAACAGCAATCGAATTACTTTAGATTCCAATATTTCAATCCATTGAAATCAGAAAGGTACTATCGTAATTTAGATGAACAAGTACTCGCATTAATTACTGGTGAAATTGGATCAATGCCAGATTTGAAAAAGCCCGAAGATAAGCCGGATTCAAAACAACGTTCATTTGAGCCTCATGAAAAAGACGATTTTACAGTTGTAAAAAAACAAGAAGAAAATAAAAAAAGCGCAACTACAGTGTATAGTAAAAGTTGGCTAGCAATTGTATGTTCTATGATGGTGGTATTTTCAATCATGCTATTCTTATTTGTAAAGCGAAATAAAAAGAAAAATAAAAACGAATCACAGCGACGATAATCCGTGTGTGATTCGTTTTTTATATTATGGAATAAAAATGTGATATATAAAATTCGCTTGTTCCGTGGCTTTTTTCAAAGCTTCAGGATTAAGTAATTGGAATATAACGACAAATCCATTTTGTAACATATGAATAATAATTGGAACAGCAAGTCGTTTCGTCCATACATATGCTAATGAAAAAATGACGCCCATACCAAAGTAAATAGGAATAAATTTATAGTCATTATGCGCTAATGCAAAGATTAATGAGCTTACAGTCGTTGCAATAACAAATGCGACGATACGGTTACCTTTAATTGCATTAAATAATTCGCCAAAGATTACTTTTCTAAATACATATTCTTCTAATAGAGGACCAACGATTGATACGAAAAAGATAAACAATGGAATCTTTCGTGCAATAACGATTAAACGCTCAGTATTTGGACTTGTTTGTTGTGTGCCAAAAATTTGAGTATATACAATACTAACTACCATTTGATAAATCATTACCAGTGCAAATCCAAGCAATGCCCATGGAATGATATATTTTTTAGGTTCTTTAACTTCTAATTCTAATTTTGTTGGATTTTTAATTTTTAAATTAATTAAAATAATCGTCGTGGCGGCGATTAAAAATAGAACAAGTTGTATGTAAATGACTTCTTTAGTCAGTTCTATGCCACTATATTGTACAATTGGTAATTTTGTTACAATGAGAAGCGGTAAAAATTGCGATAATAAATATATAATAACAGTTAGCAATGATGCCCATAGTCTTGTCATAATTTTCCTCCACATATTTATTTATAACTTATTTTATCTTAAATAACTTGAAGTTACAAAACTTAATTGAAAGGTTATGACTTGAAATTTTGACCAAATTTGATTATTATAAATGTATGTTAGCACTCTATAAAGTTAAGTGCTAAACTTTAGGTTTTTTAAGGAGGAACAATCATGCTAAAACCAATTGGAAATCGTGTGATTATTGAGAAAAAAGAACAAGAACAAACAACTAAAAGTGGTATTGTTTTAACTGATAGTGCTAAAGAAAAATCAAACGAAGGCGTTATCGTTGCAGTAGGAACTGGACGCCTATTAAATGATGGTACAAGAGTGACTCCTGAAGTGAAAGAAGGGGACCGTGTCGTGTTCCAACAATATGCTGGTACAGAAGTTAAACGAGATAATGAAACATATCTAGTATTAAATGAAGAAGATATTTTAGCAGTTATTGAATAATACAGAACTTAATTCATAGATAAATTATAAAAGATAAAGTTAAACATGACTAAACAAATGGAGGTTTATCATTTATGGTTAAACAATTGAAATTCTCTGAAGATGCACGTCAAGCAATGTTACGTGGTGTAGACCAATTAGCAAATGCAGTTAAAGTAACGATTGGTCCTAAAGGACGTAATGTTGTATTAGATAAAGAGTTTACAGCACCTTTAATTACGAACGATGGTGTAACGATTGCTAAAGAAATCGAATTAGAAGATCCATATGAAAATATGGGGGCTAAACTAGTTCAAGAAGTTGCAAATAAGACAAATGAAATTGCAGGTGACGGTACGACAACTGCAACAGTATTAGCTCAAGCAATGATTCAAGAAGGCTTGAAAAATGTTACAAGTGGTGCGAACCCAGTTGGTTTACGACAAGGTATCGACAAAGCAGTTAAAGTTGCTGTTGAAGCGTTACATGAAAATTCTCAAAAAGTTGAAAATAAAAATGAAATTGCGCAAGTAGGTGCTATTTCAGCAGCAGATGAAGAAATTGGACGCTATATTTCAGAAGCTATGGAAAAAGTAGGTAACGATGGTGTCATTACAATTGAAGAATCAAATGGACTAAACACTGAACTAGAAGTGGTTGAAGGTATGCAATTTGATCGTGGTTATCAATCACCGTATATGGTTACCGATTCAGATAAAATGGTTGCTGAATTAGAACGCCCATATATTTTAGTAACAGATAAAAAAATCTCTTCTTTCCAAGATATCTTACCTTTATTAGAACAAGTGGTTCAATCTAATCGTCCAATCTTAATTGTAGCTGATGAAGTTGAAGGCGATGCATTAACAAATATCGTACTAAACCGCATGCGTGGTACATTTACAGCTGTTGCTGTAAAAGCACCTGGTTTTGGTGATCGTAGAAAAGCGATGCTTGAAGATTTAGCTATTTTAACTGGTGCGCAAGTGATTACTGATGATTTAGGCTTAGATTTAAAAGATGCATCAATAGATATGTTAGGTACTGCAAGTAAAGTAGAAGTAACTAAAGATAATACAACTGTTGTTGATGGTGACGGTGACGAAAACAGCATTGATGCACGTGTAAGCCAATTGAAATCTCAAATTGAAGAAACTGAATCTGACTTTGATCGTGAAAAATTACAAGAGCGTTTAGCTAAATTAGCAGGCGGTGTTGCAGTTATCAAGGTAGGTGCAGCAAGTGAAACAGAACTTAAAGAACGCAAATTACGTATTGAAGATGCTTTAAACTCTACACGTGCAGCAGTTGAAGAAGGTATTGTTGCAGGTGGTGGTACTGCACTAGTAAATGTTTACCAAAAAGTAAGTGAAATTGAAGCTGAAGGCGACATTGAAACAGGTGTGAATATTGTACTTAAAGCATTAACTGCACCAGTTCGCCAAATTGCTGAAAATGCAGGATTAGAAGGTTCTGTTATTGTAGAACGTTTGAAAAACGCAGAGCCGGGTGTTGGTTTTAACGCTGCTACAAACGAGTGGGTTAATATGTTAGAAGCAGGTATCGTTGATCCAACTAAAGTAACACGCTCAGCATTACAACATGCAGCAAGTGTTGCGGCAATGTTCTTAACAACTGAAGCGGTTGTAGCATCAATTCCAGAAAAAAATAATGACCAACCTAACATGGGTGGCATGCCAGGTATGATGTAAAACAGTTTCTAGTTTTGACTAACTAGAACATTCCATGATAGACGAGTATCATTCGTTCCAAATAAATATTAGAGAGTATGAAAATATTTTAATTTAAGACGCCTTCCATTAGTTGACTAAACTTATGAGAGGCGTCTTTATTATGTGCTGATGTGTTATTGAGATTCATAATGGTATTTAAATCATTGTATTGCGGGAGTTATTGTATTGCCCTTAATATGAGAGTACATCAACTTCTATAAGTAATGCATATTGCGAGTGCAGGAATGAATGAGTGCTTGATTAAAATCCTTATGGGTGGTTGACATAATTAAAAGAAACCACATTTAAAATTTCTTAATCAAAAGCGGTTAATTAGGTATAGTTTGGTTTTGAATAAATCTTTTTAAAGGTGTACTTGTGCATTTTACTTAATTAAAGACATAAGGCATTTAATCGGCCTAAAATAAATGCAGAATAACAAAAAAAACTACCTGTTCAGGTAGTTTTTTAAATGTAATAGATTAAAACACTAGTTCATTTCTTATTAAAGATGGATAGTTATTTTATAGATAAATTTGTCCTTTAGTGTAACGGTAATTTTTAGGACTTTTTGGTGGTATAAATGTTCTTAATAAAGTTAATAGTCCTACTTTACCGCAAAGCATAACGAATATAATAATTATTTTAGTAATATCATGATATTCTGTGGTAAGGTTCATACTTAACCCTACTGTTCCGAATGCAGAAACCACTTCGAATAATAACTTGATTAATGATATGTTCGGATTAATTATCGATAATATAAAAGTAATGATACTGATAAATAGAAATGAGATATTAATGGTAACAATAGATAGTTTTATATATTTGTCAGATATTTCTTTATTGAATACTGAAACATTATTTTCTTTACGTATATAATTTAATACAAAAATAAACGCTACTGCAAAAGTAGTTATTTTAATTCCTCCAGCTGCACTGAGAGGGGCACCACCAATAAACATAAGTAGCATTAACATTAAAGCAGTAGATTTGTTAATGCTTGCTATATCAATACTGTTAAAACCCGCTGTTCGTGTTGTTACTGATTGGAAAAAAGAATTTCCGATTTTTTCAACTAGTCCCATATTTTGCATAGTATTAAACTGTTCTAATAAAAAGAATGTAATAGCTCCTATAATTATTAGGATACTAGTTGTAGTTAAGACTAATTTAGAATGTAAAGATAATTTACTCAATTTTTTACAATTAATAAAATCTATTACGACAAAATGTCCAATACCTCCAAATATTATGAGTATTGAGATTGTGATAATGACAATTGGATCATTAGAAAAATCTATTAAGTTATTCTTAAAAAGGGCAAATCCAGCATTATTAAAAGCTGATACTGATGTGAATAAGCTTAAAAATAATCCTTTGCCTATACCAAATTTTGGTATAAAAGATAAACACAAACAAATCATACCAATTAATTCAGTGACTAAACTATAAATAGCCAAGTGTTTAATTAGTTTAATAACACCACCAGGTTCATCAATATTCCATGTAACCATAATCAAAAATCTATTTTTCATTGATATCTTTCTATTTAAAAATACTAGTGTCAATAGGGTTACGGTTACGATACCTAGACCACCTATTTGTATTAATAATAGTATTACTATCTCACCAAGTATATTAAACTGTGACCCTATATCAACTGGGGACAAGCCTGTAACTGTAAATGCACTGGAAGCTATAAATAGAGCATCTAAAAAAGATATTGGCTTTTTACCAGTGAAAGGTAAATACAATAAAAGTGCGCCTATGATAGTTGTAGAGAAGAAAAGCATTAAATAAAAATATAAAGGTTTGTGGACTTTGTTCATTTTAATTGCATACTCCTTTATATTATAAAATAATAATTAGATAATATCATAAATGAAAATAGAAATGTTACTGATGTGTATTACTTTTCAATTCTAGTCAGGGGCCCCAACACAGAGAATTTGGAAAAGAAATTCTACAAACAATGCAAGTTGGGGTGGGGCCCCAACAAAGAGAAATTGGATTCCCAATTTCAACAGACAATACAATTTATGTATGACAAATCAACACTATAGTTTTAATTTTACATCACTTAATTGATCAAATCGTTCTTAATCCTTGTAGTTCATTTATATTTAAACAATATTCATCGCTATTTCTATCAACTTAAAATTCGTAATAAAAAACTGCCAACAAAACGAAAAACGTTGCTGACAGTATTGTTCTTATTTCTCCTTTAAATATTGAATGGAAGCCTCTTTAAAAATATCAATATATTTCAGATACATATCTTTTTCAATATATTCATCGATTTGATGTGCCATTAATGGATTACCTGGTCCAAAAATGGCTAAATCAACATTGTCCTTATTATCACCTAAAAAACTAGAGGCATCTGTTGCACCCACAAGCGCTGAAACAAATATATCGTCTTTGTCTACATAATTAGCAGCTACATCTTTAATCGTAGTAATTAATTTGCTATTTTTATCGCTTGTTACAGGTCGGTGATTGCTTGGAATATCAAGTGAAAGCTTATTGCTATTCACATCATTTATGATATTTTGGAAAAATGATTCTACAAAGTCGTTATCATACTCAGGAACTGGTCTAACATTGAACTCCAGTGAAGCCTCATCTGGTACAGAGTTAAATTGTTTGCCACCATTTATAATCGAACATACGGCAGTTAGACCAGATGCATCATTTGCATCTTCTTCAGAAATATCTTTTCCAATCAATGATTTGAACATGGGCACAACATCTAATTCATGTTTAGTATCTTGCTTTTTAAGCTCTGAATATTTTTCTTTAAATTGATTATAAAATTCAAGCAGTGTATCAATTGCATTGTCACCAATAAATGGAACTGAGCTATGGACAGCTTTACCAGTTGCAGTTACTTTACATGACATAGACCCTTTATGTGCATAATAAATTCCAGATCCAGTTGGTTCAGCAATCATTAGACCATCAACATCATCTAAATAGCCTTTATCTGCTAATAATTTGGCGCCTTCTTGCTCTTTCTCTTCACCAGCAGTAGCGAGTAATCTTATAGTTCCTTGAGGCAATTGATTTTGTTCTTTTAATTCAATGAGTGTGATGACCAAAGCCATCAGACCGCCTTTCATATCCGTTGTGCCTCGACCGTATAATTTGCCATCTTTTTCAGTTAATTGAAAAGGAGGGTATGTCCAGTTATCTTGATTTCCTGCATCAACGACATCCATATGACCGCTCAATGCAAGTATAGGAGAGCCACTACCGATTTCAGCAACGATATTGGCGCGCTGTTCATTAACTTTTAAAATTTTAGAGTTAATATCATATTTGTCGAATAAATTCTTTAAATAATGACAAACCTCTATTTCATTGTTGTTCTCAGTTTGAAGTTCAATGATATCTGCGAGTAATTGAATTTTTTCCTTTTCACTAAAAGTTGTCATCAAGCTCACACCTTTACAAAATAGTATATATATTTATATAAACATAATTATTGTATTTAAACATTAATTTTAAGTAACAAAGTGACGTGCTATGTTCATGATTGCATCTTAAAATATGCACCTTATATCAGTAGTCTAATAATTACTGATAGCAGGTGTTTTTTTATTTTAAATCGTCCAGTCGGATTGTATAAAAAATATTTATTTAAAGCATGTATAACATATAGATCTATGGTGATTAACTACGAAATAAAGGGATTTACTAATTTAATCACTTTGTACACACATTAATTTTATATCGAAAAAAGTATTTAATAATATAAACAAAATCATTTAATAAATAGTTAAATATATATTCTTAGTTTTTGTGATACTATTCACATGTCGATACATATCAACAATATTAAATATAAGAAAGAAGGTTATAACAATGAAAAATAAAAAGCGCGTATTCATTGCGTCATCATTATCATGTGCACTTTTATTGTTATCAGCAGCAAATACAGAAGCGAATTCAGCGAATAAAGACTCACAAGACCAAACTAAGAAAGAACATGTTGATAAGGCTCAACAAAAAGAAAAGCGTAATGTGAATGATAAAGATAAAAATACACCAGGACCTGATGACATTGGTAAAAACGGTAAAGTTACAAAGCGTACTGAAACAGTATATGATGAGAAAACAAATATACTTCAAAATTTACAATTCGACTTTATTGATGATCCAACATATGACAAGAATATCTTACTTGTCAAAAAACAAGGGTCAATTCATTCAAATTTAAAGTTTGAATCTCATAAAGAAGAAAATAATTCAAGTTGGCTAAAGTATCCAAGTGAATACCATGTAGATTTTCAAGTGAAAAGGAATCGTAAAACTGAAATATTAGATCAATTGCCGAAAAATAAAATTTCAACTGCGAAAGTAGACAGTACATTTTCATATAACTCAGGTGGTAAATTCGACTCGGTAAAAGGAGTTGGACGAACATCATCAAATAGCTATTCAAAAACTATCAGTTATAACCAACAAAATTACGACACAATTGCGAGCGGTAAAAATAATAACTGGCATGTCCACTGGTCGGTTGTTGCCAACGACTTGAAGTACGGTGGGGAAGTGAAAAATAGAAATGATGAATTCTTATTCTATAGAACTACTAGATTATCTACTGTAGAAAATCCTGAATTAAGTTTTGCGTCAAAATATAGATATCCTGCGCTTGTAAGAAGCGGGTTTAATCCAGAATTCTTAACTTATTTATCTAATGAAAAGTCAAATGAGAAAACGCAATTTGAAGTAACATATACACGAAACCAAGATATTTTGAAAAACAAACCTGGTATACATTATGCACCACCAATTTTAGAAAAGAATAAAGATGGTCAAAGATTAATCGTGACTTATGAAGTTGATTGGAAAAATAAAACAGTTAAAGTCATTGATAAATACTCTGATGACAATAAACCATATAAAGAAGGTTAAAATAGAAGGGACGGATGACAAATGATTAAACAAGTATGTAAAAATATTACAATCTGCAGTTTAGCGCTATCAACAGCTTTAACTATATTCCCAGCATCTTCTTATGCAAAAATTAACTCTGAAATTAAACAAGTATCTGAGAAGAACCTTGATGGCGAAACAAAAATGTATACACGTACAGCTACAACAAGTGATAGTCAAAAAAATATTACCCAAAGTTTACAATTTAATTTTTTAACTGAGAAAAATTATGATAAAGAGACAGTATTTATTAAAGCGAAAGGTACAATTGGTAGTGGTTTGAGAATTTTAGAACCAAATGGCTATTGGAATAGTACATTAAGATGGCCTGGCTCTTATTCAGTCTCAATTCAAAACGTTGATGATAATAACAATACAAATGTTACTGATTTTGCTCCTAAAAACCAAGATGAATCGAGAGAAGTCAAATATACGTATGGCTATAAAACAGGTGGAGATTTTTCAATTAATCAAGGTGGCTTAACTGGAAATATTACAAAAGAGAGTAATTATTCAGAGACAATTAGTTATCAACAACCATCTTACCGTACACTCATTGACCAACCTACAACAAATAAAGGTGTAGCTTGGAAAGTAGAAGCACATTTGATAAATAACATGGGACATGATCATACGAGACAACTAACTAATGACAGTGATGATAGAGTGAAAAGTGAAATCTTTTCGTTGACTCGAAACGGAAATTTATGGGCGAAAGATAATTTCACGCCTAAAAATAAAATGCCTGTAACCGTGTCAGAAGGATTTAATCCAGAATTTTTAGCTGTAATGTCACATGATAAAAAGGATGAAGGTAAATCAAAATTTGTTGTCCATTATAAACGATCAATGGATGAGTTTAAAATAGATTGGAACAAACATGGTTTCTGGGGCTATTGGTCTGGCGAAAACCATGTGGATAAAAAAGAAGAAAAATTATCAGCATTATATGAAGTTGATTGGAAGACACACAACGTGAAGTTTATAAAAGTACTTAATGATAAAGAAAAGAAATAAGTTTTTGCAAGTTGCCTGCTGCGTATCGCGTAGTAGGTAACTTTTTATTTATTTTGGGATAGATAGTTTGAGATACTGTATCTTTTATGTTGAGTAAACTAACTTGATGTTGTTAGATGGCATATGAGCCATGTTGAAGTGTAGCAGAAGTTATTATATTAATGAAGAGATACCTATTTAAAGTTAGTCATTTCATATTTCAACAAAAACTCGCTTCGACTATTTAGAACGAAGCGAGTTTTTAGTTGAGTGCTATTTACTATAGGCTTTGATTGGATAATGATCTGAGAAATCATTGTATACATAGTAGTAAGGGAAGGCATAGACATCCCATGGCTTAGGTTTTTCAGTAACAACTTCATTAACTAATTGTTTTGGTTGTTTATGATCTTTATCTGTAAATATATAGTCTAAATGTTCTGGTTTACCATTAGGATAATTATATTTCGCGATAGAATTTGACTGTGGATCCCATGTGCTATTGTGTCCTGCATATAGAACATCATTCACGTTTAAGTTTTTAAGCATATCTTTGAACTCTGGAGTACCTTTATTAACATTCAAATCGCCACCGATATAAACCGTTTCATCTTTAGGTATATTTTTCTTTTTAACAAAGTCGCTGATTTCTTTCATTTGTTCAGCTCTAATTTTTCGATCATGTCCAGCGCCACAACGTGAATCTTCCGACTGTGTATGTGTACCAATAACGTGAACGTTCTTACCGTTTTTCTCTATCTTTGTATAAACAAAGCCCTTATTACTGTCATTGTCGAATCCGCAACCACTTTTGAAAACATGTTGGATTTTTTCTTTAATCGGATATTTACTTACAATCGCTACGCCACCATCTTCGGCAACAGTTGATGAGTAGCTACCTTCTGTTTTATCCCAACCTGATTGAGAACGACCAAGGACAGGTGTTTGGTATGGATATTCTTTTTTAACATTACTTAATAATTTGTCTGATGCACCATTATCAAATGCTTCATTAAATATGACGACATCATTATTTTTGATGTAAGAAGATTGTCCAATTAAATCAGCACGCTTATATTGGCCCCAGTTTGGATACATAGAAACCTTGTAACAACAGTATTTATTGGGTTTGGAGTCCCTAATGGGTCCCTAAATTACATACTTTCTAAAATTTTAGTTGTTTTTTTGTCCTCTTCATTAAATTTTTCTTCTAACAAATGAGAATACACGGATGTAGTTATTGCTATATTTTTATGACCTAATCTTTTAGAAATGTAATGTATAGATACACCTTTTGCTAGTAAATAAGAACAATGAGTGTGTCTTAATGCGTGCGATGTAATAATTGGTATATTATTGACTCTACAGGCTGATTTCAAAGCATTATTGATAGCCTGAAGGTTAATTATAGATCCGGCTTCTTTGAAAATGTAACCATCATAGCTAATTGCAAATGTACTTATGACGTCCATAATGTGTTTCATATCAGATTTAGCGATACTGATATATCTAGGGGAAGTATCGGTTTTTCGCTCGTCAATAAATATAGTGTTTTTCACTTGGTTGATATGCTCAATCTTTATATTTCTTGCACCACTGACACGACAACCCGTACAAATCATTATGAATAGCGCTAATGATGAACGAGTTCTCTTCTTTCTGACGTGATCTTTTAGTATTTCATATTCAGTTACCGAGATGAATTTTTCTTGTTCTGACTTCGTAGGTTTTCCGGCTTTATAATTAACTTTATAAGCGGGGTTTTTAAAAATAAGTCCATCATATAATGCGTCATCTAAAGCTGACCGAATAGCACCGTTTGTTTTTCTTATAGTTTCTTTTGCGTGTTCTTTTGAATAGTCGTTTATGAATTTCTGATAAACTTGTCTATTTATCTTTGACAACTCCATTTTACCTATTTTATGTTTTTGTATATGTTGTAATGCATTTCTATAATGACGGTAGGTATTTTCTTTAACAACAGGTTGTTTATATGTTTTAATCCAATTTTCGAAGTATTCTGCAAGAGTTATATAGTTATCTATATTAAAACCACTTCTTAACTCATTTAACTTGTCTAGTCCAGCAGAATTAGCTTCACGCTTTGTTCTAAAACCTTTCTTACGGTATCTTTTTCCTTCATGCTTAAATTCATATTGCCATTTTTTACCATCGTAACAACGTGTTTTCATGCGTTCCCTCCTCAAAATTGGCAAAAAATAATAAGGGTAGGGGGGCTACCCAAAATTTAGTACTAGGTACTAAATATGTTATAATAAAATAAAAAGTAGGTGATAAGATGACTCAATTTCTAGGGGCGCTTCTTCTTACAGGAGTTTTAGGTTACATACCATATAAATATCTAACAATGATAGGTTTAGTTAGTGAAAAAAACAAGATTATCAATACTCCTGTATTATTGATTTTTTCTATTGAAACATGTTTGATATGGTTTTATACTTTTATAATTTTTAATAATGTTGATTTAAAAAATTTGAGTTTACTTCAGTTGCTTACAGGTCTAAAAGCAAATATTTGGTTTCTAATTATTTTTGTTTTAACAGTGCTTGTATTTAATCCTTTAATTGTTAAATTCATTATCTGGTTAATTAATGAAACAAGAAAGTTTATGAATTTGGATTGTATAAGCTTATTAGACAAAAGAGACAAGTTGTTTAATAACAACGGTAAACCAGTATTTATAGTTATTAAAGACTTTGAAAACAGAATCATTGAAGAGGGTGAACTTAAAACCTATAATTCAGCTGGTAGCGATTTCGATTTACTAGAGGTTGAGCGACAAGATTTCAAAGTATCTGATTTACCGTCAAACGATGAATTGTATATTAAACATACACTTGTAGACCTTAAACAACAAATTAAATTGGATTTATATTTAATGAATGAATATTAATCTTTTTTCTTAGCTTTTTCTGATAAAGTGCTTTTTAAGTTTTCGCTGGCACCCGGCTTTTCAAAACTTTTGTTTATTGGGTTACTACGAGTAGCTTCTTGTTTTTTGTTTTTATCCGCCATAAAATTCTCACCACCATTCAACGTCTACACTTGTAGGCGTTTTTTGTTTAGTAAAATCATAATGAATCTTCTTTGGTTAACTTATCGCCATCTAATTTTTGTGAAATAAATTCCAAGTATTTACGCGCATTATGTGACGATAAATCTTTAGGTAACTCATAAGTGAATGGTTGATTACCACTAGTTAAAACTTCATATACTATAGTTTCTTTTTTTATTTTGCAATTAGTTATTTTCATTATAAACTTCCTTTCAAACACTGCTGAAATAGACGTCTTTTTGATTAAACTTTATATTCTACATGTATTCGTAATCCATAGTCTGATTCTTTAGTAACAATTTTCTCTTCTAAATAATCTAAAGTTTTATACTTACCACCGTTAATATATGCGTTACAAGAAACGGTGTCTTCTATATAATTGACTAACCTTGAAGCATACTCTCTAGGCACATATCCAACGTGAAATTCAGAGTATTCATTTGAAATCATAACTTTTATCGCGTTTTCATCATAAGGATTATCCGGTTCTTTTTGTAAGAATACACCAGGAATAACCTCGTAATCAGGAATTTCATACACCTTGTCTTCATAAAGCAATTCTTCTTTAAGTTCATTCCCTTTCAAATCACTATACAAGAAAAAGAAAGCGTCGTTAGTTTTCATTTTTTTGATAAGTTTCTTTAATTCTTTTCTACGACCCTCATAATTTAATCCTACGACGTCGAAAATTTCAACTTTAGTTTGTTCATCGTCATCATTAATAAGTAGATTATCATCTGGAATAATTGTTTCCCTATTCCTAGATAATTGCATATAAGTTTTTAAAATTGAGATAAATCCTGTTAAAGGAGAATTTGTTACGAAATAAAACGTTATTTTTCTATTATCGTTTAATGTTAAAGAAGCTTGGTTTTTCCAAATAGTAACAACAGTATTGTAATCTACCACGTCTGATAACGAAATTTTAAATATATAATCTTCTTCTTTCCTTATAAAACAAATTTCCTCATGTGAAATGAATATAGAACCAATTCTCCTCTTGTCTCCGTCGAATTTTATGTCACAACTGTCGCTGATTATTGGTTCAAAGTAACTGTATTGATCTGATAATATTTTTTCATCTTGCTTTCTAGGTTTCATTTTACTATCTCCTATAAAATTACTTTCCCTACTAACCTCACACTTTCATTTCTATAAAAGTGAAGGTCGCGGTATTCTTTGTTCAGTGAGACTAGAGTCAATCTATCATCTTCAACAAAAACTTTCTTAACGTAAGCTTCTTCTTCAATAATGAATATACCAATTTGGCCATTTTTTATATTATGAGTTTTCTCTACGAATATAATTTCACCGTCTTTAAACATAGGTTCCATAGAATCACCGTTTACTTTTAATGCTAAATCATGTGGTGGGATAGGTGCTTTAACCATTTCGGTAAACAATGTTTCACCGTGTAGACGTTCTCCTACACCAGCAGAGACACAACCATTGACGTTAACTGCAATTCTATCCTGTTTATATGAATTAATATCGACAATATTATCGCCTTTAGTATTCTGTTCATCTAATTGCTCGTTTGCATAGTTAAGCACATTTTTTTGTCTTGGAGGCGTGAGTTTACTGTATATGGAAGCGATGTCGTTATTTTCAATTTTTCTATTCTTAGAAATATCAAAACCCATAAGCCACGCTTCGTTAACGTTTAAAGCCTTTGCTAGTTCAAAGACTTTGTCTTGTTTCGCTTCATATTTTCCATTTAAATAATCGCTAATTGAGTTTCTGCCAATACCAGTCCTTCTTGATAGCTCTGATTGAGATATCTTCCGTTCAGACATAATTTGCTTTAATCTATCCTTAAAACTGTTCATATTTCTGAACACCTCCTAAGAATATAATACTACGTACAATGACGATTATCAATAATTTTTAACAAATGTTGTACAGAAAAATGTATTTTATGTGTTGACTTATTTAAACAAAGGTGTTTTAATTGATTTGTACAGAAAACCGAACAAGAAGGGAGGTGAGTTTATGATATACAATTTCGATTATAGTTTGCTGTACGAAAGAATGGCAGAGTATAGATATAGCCAAAGTTCTTTAGCGAACGCAATCCCTATTTCAAGGACATCTATTAATCACAAGTTGCAAGGAAAAAATTTATTCACACAATGGGAAATAAAACGAATCTGTGAATTATTAGAAATCCCACCAACAAAAGTAGGTAGATATTTTTTTGAACAAAATGTACATAAAACTGTACAAACATCTTAAAAGGAGGAACGAACAATGCAAGCATTACAAACATTTAATTTTAAAGAGCTACCAGTAAGAACAGTAGAAATTGAAAACGAACCTTATTTTGTAGGAAAAGATATTGCTGAGATTTTAGGATATGCAAGAGCAGACAATGCCATTAGAAATCATGTTGATAGCGAGGACAAGCTGACGCACCAATTTAGTGCATCAGGTCAAAACAGAAATATGATCATTATCAACGAATCAGGATTATACAGTCTAATCTTCGATGCTTCTAAACAAAGCAAAAACGAAAAAATTAGAGAAACCGCTAGAAAATTCAAACGCTGGGTAACATCAGATGTCCTACCAGCTATTCGCAAACACGGTATCTACGCAACAGACAATGTAATTGAACAAACATTAAAAGATCCAGACTACATCATTACAGTGTTGACTGAGTATAAGAAAGAAAAAGAGCAAAACTTACTTTTACAACAAGAAATCGGAGAGCTAAAACCCAAAGCAGATTATGTTGATGAAATCTTAAAATCAACTGGCACATTAGCTACAACTCAAATCGCGGCAGACTACGGTATATCAGCACAAAAGTTAAACAAACTACTACACGAAGCTAGATTACAACGAAAAGTAAATAAACAGTGGGTGCTTTACTCAGAACACATGGGCAAGAGTTACACAGAATCAGACACTATAGCAATTGTACGCTCTGACGGTAGAGAAGACACAGTTTTACAAACTAGATGGACACAAAAAGGCAGATTGAAAATACATGAAATCATGACTGAATTCGGTTATGAAGCTAACGTAACTGCTTAACAGGAGGAACTAACAATGCAAGCTCAAAACAAAAAAGTCATCTATTACTACTATGACGAAGAAGGTAATAGACGACTATTATCAATTGGGAATTTGGAACATTATTTATTAGCAGATATCAAATCAAGGTTTGATTTATATAAAAAGAAAATACCTGACTTAGATAATCTGTTCGTTCAAATAGACGGTGTTGAATTTAAATTACTATAGCCCGAGCATCTTGTTAACGACTGACGATGCGATTTGTTGAATTATAGGGATTGAAACCGAAGAAACTTTTGACGCTTTAGCTTTAGTTTCTCTCCAAACTTCGACATCTCTAACATCATCCAAAAGGTTGTGACCTGAAAAATTCATATGTTTAACAAAATAACCTTCCATATAGAATTCAGCGTCTATATAACCTGCACCGGTCAATTGTTTAACAGTGTATTCGATGTCTTCACGTGAGAAATTTTTAATTGTATTTTCTAGGTCTTCATTATCTAGAACATTATTTAATTTTAAATCACTCTCTATAACTAAAAGAACTTCACGTATGCAATCGTGTTTTAACTTCATACGAATTCACCTCCTTAATAGGAGTATAGCAGAAAGGAGCACAAACAATATGCAAGCATTACAAACAAAATCGAACATAGGCGAAATGTTCAACATACAAGAAAAAGAAAATGGAGAAATCGCAATCAGCGGTCGAGAACTTCATCAAGCATTAGAGGTTAAGACTCCATACAAAAAATGGTTTGAAAGAATGAGTGATTACGGATTTGAAGAAAATATCGATTATATAGTCACGGACATTTTTGTCCATAACCCACTAGGAGGTCGTCAGAATCAAACTGACCACGCACTCACACTAGACACTGCAAAAGAGATTGCAATGATTCAACGTAGTGAACCTGGCAAACGTGCAAGACAATACTTCATCCAAGTTGAAAAAGCATGGAATAGCCCAGAAATGATTATGCAACGTGCTTTAAAAATTGCTAACAACACAATCAATCAATTAGAAACAAAGATTGAACGTGATAAACCAAAAATTGTATTTGCAGATGCAGTAGCTACTACTAAGACATCAATTTTAGTTGGAGAGTTAGCAAAGATCATTAAACAAAACGGTATAAACATCGGGCAACGCAGATTGTTTGAGTGGTTACGTCAAAACGGATTCCTTATTAAACGCAAGGGTGTGGATTATAACATGCCTACACAGTATTCAATGGAACGTGAGTTATTCGAAATTAAAGAAACATCAATCACACATTCGGACGGTCACACATCAATTAGTAAGACGCCAAAAGTAACAGGCAAAGGACAACAATACTTTGTTAATAAGTTTTTAGGAGAAAAACAAACATCTTAATAGGAGGAACGAACAATGCAAGCTCAAAACAAAAAAGTCATCTATTACTACTATGACGAAGAAGGTAATAGACGACCCGTTAATATTCAATACAACGATGGCTACGACTTAATGATAGACCAGCGTTTTATTGAAATGACGCTTGAAAGACATCCGCATTTAAAAAATAACTTTTATGGATTAATAGATGGAAAAGAATTTAAGTTAGATTAAATTTTTGTGTTAGATAATTAAAAGCTAATTTGCTTAGCAATGTTACGGACATACTAGTGGTTTTGTTTGCGACTTTTTTAACTTCTTTCCAAGTGTGATTGTCTCGGATATTATCTAAAAATTCATGCCCTGACCAAGTTATATCGTTAATTGTATAACCATAAATATGTCCATCTTCCCAACCGAATTTAACACTAACATACTTTGCTTCTTCCAGTTTTAATAATGCATACATTACAGTTTCAAAATCATATTTTCCAAATACAACATTATCTTTGAAATTGTATTCGGTGAGCGGTTCACCAATCTTTTTATTAGTTTCAATTTCTAACAAAAGATGTCTAACACAATCATGATCTAATTTCATACTTATCACTACTTTAGGTTGATAACAACATTATACACGAAAGGAAAGATAGAAATGCCACATATTTTAAACGTAACAGTTCCAATACCTGAAACACACGTGCTTATCACAAAAGATGAATATGAAGAGTTAATAGCTTACTCATTAGACCCTGTATGGAACATGAGCGACTTAAAGAAGAAATTAAAAATTGCATCTGATGAAACAATCAAAGACAGGTTATTATTTCACCCTAGACTCGAAAAAGAGTTAAGAGCACAAGGTATCGTACATTATCCTGATGAGAATTTTAATCGTTGGAGGTTTAACGCAAGAAGGATGCATAAGTTTGTAGATGAACATTTTAATGAGATTTACAAAGGAGGGCACAACAAATGAGTAAAACTTATAAAAGCTACCTAGTAGCAGTACTATGCTTCACAGTCTTAGCGATTGTACTTATGCCGTTTCTATACTTCACTACAGCATGGTCAATTGCAGGATTCGCAAGTATCGCAACATTCATATTCTATAAGGAATACTTTTATGAAGAATAAAAAAACTGCTACTTGCGCCAACAAGTAACAGTAACAAACATTTAAGAAATAAAATTCAAGTTAAATATAAAACGAAAAACGGAGGAAGTCAACCATGACTAAAAATTATAAAGACATGACGCAGGAAGAAATAAAAGACTTATTATCTGAAAAAACGGCAGAATTGTATGAATTAGCGAAAGAAATTAAGGGAGAAAGTAAATTTGATATTTTGCTTTTCTCATCAATAGGAGTTATCGACGGAGATTATTTAGCAGGTTCAAGTTCTGTGATTGGTCATACTTTTGATCTTGCTTACTTATTGGATAGCACTAAGAGTTATAAAGATATTGTCAATGTTCTCCAAATGTGTAAATCACAAAAAATTCTCGGTATAGATGACGACAAGGAGGACTAAAACAATGTATTACAAAACGGGTGACGTATGTCGAAAAATATTTAATGTAGATGGCTTTGATTTTCAATTAAGAGTTAAGAAGCGAGCATATAGTGTCGAAATAGTCGTTTTAGATCATGAAGGAAATTCAATTGACGGGCTACTAGTTTCTGACGAGAACGATCTATACACAGCTTTAGATATTTTGAAACAAAGTATTTATGAATGGATTGAAAATAACACAGATGAACAGGACAGACTAATTAACTTAGTCATGAAATGGTAGGTATAAGCATGAGAGATACAGAAAGAAATATATTGAATATTTTTAAGACGTTATTCGACGAATATACTTTGTCAAACCAACGAGCATTATTGGAAATTGAACGTAATCATCACGGATACTTATCGATTAATTTCTTGCACTATCACGACAGTTACAAAACAAACAATAAGCTTGTGCAGATACATGAAATCAATCCAGACAGCCATGAACGAATAAAAAATTTAATTATCGAGGTGCTAAGAGGTCATCGGAAGATTAAAAAAGGAGCATGAGGAAAGATATGAAAATAAATAAGTTAACTATATCGAACTTTGCTGGAATCAAAGAAGAAAAATTTAACTTTGACGGTAAAGATGCAAAAATATACGGCAATAATGCGACTGGCAAGACTACAACAGCAACCGCATTACAATGGCTGCTTTTCGATAAGGGTTTAGACGGTTCAACCAAATCATTTAACCCTGTACCTTTAAACGAAAAAAACGAAGAAAATTATGAGTTAATTCCGACTGTTTTCGCAGAATTTGAAATCGACGGAAAAATTACGACTTTTAAAAAAGAGTCACATCCTAAATACACAATAAATCAAAAAACGAATCGCAAGGAATACTCACGAAGTCGAACGAAGAAACAATATATCAATGATGAATCAATAAAAGTAAAGGATTATAAAGCTCGTATTGATGAACTGATTGATGAAGATGTATTCAAGTTAATTACGAACCCTCAAGCATTTAACTTACTAGATTGGAAGAAACGAAGAAGTTTGTTGTTTGAAATCGCTAAACCAATCAATGATGAGGATGTCATTAAAACAAATGATGATTTTAAAGAACTAAATAATATTCTTGGAGATCACGAAATTGAAACAAAGAAAAAGATTCTTACAGACAAGATAAAACAGATTAACAAAGATATCAAAGATATTCCGATACGTATTAACCAAACGCAACAAAATAAGCAGGATGTACCGGAATTCGATAATGATAGACACACAATCATAAAACAAGAAATTGAGCAACTTGAAAATGAGCGTATAGATATTCAAAACGGTGCAGAAGAAATTAATTTGCGTAACCAATTAGCTGATAAACAATCAGAATTGAAGCGCATAGAAGCTAATAATAGCGCCAGTAATGAGAACAAAATACATGCTTTAACAAATGAGCTACACGTTGAAAATGGAACGGTTGCGAATCTTAAAACAAGATTAAAGCAAAACAAACAACAAATTACACATGAAGAAAATCGACGTAATCAATTATTAGAAAATCATAAAGGATTAAAAAGTGATTTAGAAAAAGCTAAAAATCAAAAATTTGAATATCTTGATGACAATGTATGTAGTTGTTGTGGTCAACAGTTACCAGCTGAACAAGTGAGTGAGGTAAGAGAAAAAGCATTGCAGAAATTCAATGCAAACAAATCGAAAGAATTAGAAACAATACAAACATCTATCAATCACATTATTTCAGAGGGCAAGAAAATAAAGCCAATTATCGAGAAATTAGAGGATGACAACAATAATTTACAAATTAAAATCAACGAAGCAGAAGAGCGTTCAGCAAGAATACAAAACAAAATTAATAAGTTGAAAACAACTCACGTTGACGTTACGCAAACTGACGAATACAAAGCAGTAATGTTAGAGATAAATGAGATTAATCAAAAACGCTCTAACATCAGGAAAACTATTCAAGATAAAGTTTCAGGAATAGATGACAAAATAAGCGAACTTACTCAAGAAAAATCAGAAATTGAAGTGTCAATATCAATCGAAAAATCAAATAAACATCTAGATGATGTTATTTCTGAATTAAGAAATGAAGAAGACAGATTATTGGATGAAAAAGAAAAGTATTCACATGACCTTTATATCTTAAAAGAATTTACAACAACAAAAGTCAAAATGCTTACTGAAAACATCAATAACGAATTTGATATTGCTGAATTTAAGCTATTCAATACCTTAGTTAACGGCGAATTAGAAGAAACATGTTCAACAACGGTTAATGGTGTCGAGTATGACAGCGGTTTAAATAACGCCTCAAGAATTAATGTTGGCTTAGATATCATCAACACACTATCAAAACATTTTAAAGTTACAGCGCCAATATTTATTGATAATGCTGAATCAGTAACAGAGCTTATCAAAACAGAATCACAACAAATTCAATTGATAGTAAATGAACAAGATAAAAAATTAAGAATGGAGACTATATAAAATGACTGAAAATAATAAATTACAAACTATTGAACAACAATTAGTACAAGAAAAGAACGTATCTGACAACGTATTAAACAAAGTGAGAGTTTTAGAGTCACAAGGCAATTTGGAATTGCCAAATGATTATTCACCAAGTAATGCCATGAAACAAGCATGGTTACAAATCAGCCAAGATAACAAATTAATGAGTTGTAACGATACAAGCAAAGCAAATGCCTTATTAGACATGGTAACGCAAGGTTTAAATCCAGCTAAAAATCAATGCTACTTTATTCCTTACGGCAACAAAATGCAGTTACAACGTAGCTATCACGGTAATGTAATGATGTTAAAACGTGATGCAGGTGCTCAAGATGTTGTTGCTCAAGTGATTTATAAAGGCGATACATTCAAGCAAGAAATGGGAGAAACAGGACGTATCAAAGCGATTAAACACGAACAAGACTTCTTTAACATCGACAAAGAAAACATTATCGGTGCGTACTGCACAATCGTATTTAATGATGGACGAGATAACTATATTGAAGTCATGACTATTGAACAAATTAAACAAGCATGGATGCAGTCATCAATGATTAAAGATGAAAAAGCATTACAAAATTCTAAAACACATAATAATTTCAAAGAAGAAATGGCTAAAAAAACAGTTATCAATAGAGCTGCTAAACGTTATATCAACACATCAACAGATAGCAATCTTTTCAAATACGCACAAGAATCCGAACAACGTCAACGCAAAGAAGTGTTGGACGCAGAAGTTGAAGAAAATGCAAATCAAGAACAATTGGACTTTGAACAACCAGTTCTTGAAGAAGCACAATACACAGAATTAGAAAATGATAAGCCTATTGATGTATCTGACTTTGAAGAAATAAAAGAACCTGCAACAGAAAAAGAAAGCGAAGAAGAGCCATTTTAATTGAAACAATAGCAACTGGTTCAAGTGGTAACTGCTACGTCTTAAATGATGGACGTACTACGTTACTATTTGAGGCAGGTATAAAATTTGAACGTGTTCAAAAGCATTTCAAATATAAAACAAGACATATAGCAGGGTGTCTTATCACACACGAACATGGTGATCATGCAAAGTATACAAAGCAGTTTGTCGACAATGGTGTAATCAGCTATATGACTGCTGGAACACAACAAGCTATGAATTTTGAAAGTCATCGCTTATGCACGATTAAGGCAAAGCAAGAGCTGCGAATAGGCACATGGTCAATTCTACCGTTTGACATCGAACATGATGCTAACGAGCCTGTGGCTTTCTTATTACAAAGCACACTAGGTTATAAGGTTCTGTATGTTACTGATACAAAGTATTTGAAATACAAATTTAATGGCATTACGCACATGATGCTAGAAGTTAATTATATCTATGAACAAATGCAAGAAAACATAAAAAACGGCAGTGTGCACAGCACATTAGCAAACAGAATTATGGAGTCTCATTTTAGCTTAGAACATGCTATCGGAATGTTAAAAGCAAATGATTTAACTAGACTCGAAGAAATACATTTAATTCATTTAAGTAGTCAAAATTCAAATGCAAAATACATTAAAAGTGAAATACAAAAAGTGACGGGCGCGCCCGTTTATTTTGGAGGTTTATAAATGCTAAACAGAACAATATTAGTTGGTCGTTTAACTAGAGACCCAGAATTAAGAACCACTCAAAGTGGTGTAAATGTAGCATCATTCACATTAGCAGTTAACCGTACATTTACAAATGCACAAGGCGAGCGCGAGGCAGACTTTATTAATATCATCGTATTTAAAAAACAAGCAGAGAACGTTAATAAATACCTATCTAAAGGATCGTTGGCGGGCGTAGATGGTAGGTTACAAACGCGGAACTATGAAAATAAGGAAGGTCAACGTGTATACGTTACGGAAGTTATTGCTGATAGTATTCAATTTTTAGAACCGAAAAACTCAAATGACACTCAACAAGATTTATATCAACAACAAGTACAACAAACACGTGGACAATCGCAATATTCAAATAACAAACCAGTAAAAGATAATCCGTTTGCGAATGCAAATGGTCCGATTGAACTAAATGATGATGATTTACCATTCTAATTTAACCGGTTTGAAAGTGAGGTGTGTATATGACTGGTTGGATAAGTATTGATCGCTCAATTCAAAATCATTGGCTATTTAAAGAAAAGAGAACATTTTCAAAGTTCGAAGCATGGATATATTTACTCATGGAAGCGAATCATTCAGAGGCAAAAGTGCCTATAGGAAACCAAATTGTAACCGTTGAAAGAGGACAAAGATTAACATCTATTTTGACCTTGTCTGACCTTTTTGACTGGTCACGATTTAAAGTGAAAACCTTCCTTGACTTACTCGAGAGTGATGGAATGTTAGAAGTCAAAACAACATCAAAATATACCCTTATAACCATTGTCAATTATGACTTTTATCAAAGTGAGCAGGGCAGGAACCAACATCAAAACGACATCAAACCAACATCAAAACAACATCAGTCAAACATCAACCCAACATCAAAACAACATCAAACCAACACAAACAATAATGATAATAAAGATAATAATGAAAAGAATGTGAATAATGAGAAGAAGAAGGTAACCGCCTTCGACTTCTTCCAAGATAACGGATTCGGTTTCATAACTCCTTACAATTTAGACGATTTAAATTACTATCTTGATTCATTTGAAAATGATTCAGATGAAATAGTTACCGCATCACTTAAAATCGCTAAAGACAGAAACAAGGTTACTTGGGGATATGCTAAAAGCATTTTGAATACTTGGCTTAATGCAAACTTGAAATCTATTGAACAAGTACGTGCATTTGAAAAGCAACAACTTGAAAGCAAAAAACAAAATTATAAACCTTTCGTTAAACAATCAAAAGAAAAAACACCCAAATGGCTCACAGACAGCACGAGAGAAACGAAAACGCCGGAAGTAGATGAAAACCTTGAGAAAGACAGAGAAGCTTTTATTAAGCGTCTAAATAGCAAATGGGAGTGATTGAAAATGGATGCATTTGATAAATACTATCTATTTGATCATGACGGCAACAAAATGTTTTCAGTTACACCACATTTTAAAGATGGTCGGCATTTAGTTGTTGGAATAAAAGAAACAAAATTTAATGGTCGTCGTTGGTATTTAGACGATTATGAATTAAATACACTTATTGATAATGAACAAATGGAGTTAGGACACCAAACAAGCTTATTTGAATATATATGAGGGATTACATGGAGATAGAAATTAAATTTAATGAAGTGTTTAATGCGCCGATGGGGTCGCCTCGTCCACGCTTTCGTAAAACAGGTAGATTTGTTCAAACTTACATGCCAACGTCTTACACAAAGCATAAAGCGTATATACAAGGGCAAATGCCTAAGTTAAATCTAGAGCGCGCACTAAAAATCGAATTAGACTTTTACTTTCCATTGCTTAAATCGTGGTCGAAGAAAAAGAAAAGCGAAATGGTTGGGCAGTATAAAGTGACTAAGCCGGATATCGACAACTTAATTAAAACGGTATTAGATGCTTGTAATGGCCATGTATGGAAAGACGATAACCAAATTACAGAAATAACTAGCTCAAAGCGTTATGGAATTGAGCCCAAAATAATCATACGAATAGAAGAAATATAAGAGGTGGATAAAATGGCGAGAAAAGCAAGAATTGTAACAATAAACGATAAACCTTATAGGTTCAGTAAATTTGAAATGGAATTAATAGAAAGTCACGGTATAACCGCTGGAATGGTTTCTAAGAGAGTAAAAGACGGTTGGGAACTACATGAAGCAATGGACGCACCAGAAGGTACGCGTTTAAGCGAGTACAGAGAAAAGAAAACAATAGAAAGACTGGAACAAGCTAGACTCGAACGCAAATTGGAAAGAAAGCGAAAGAAAGAGGCTGAGCTAAGAAGAAAGAAGCCACATTTGTTTAATGTGCCTCAGAAACATCCAAGAGGACGTTATGCGTGCTACCTGATGGAAAACGACATATTCGTGAAAGTTAAGAAGTAGATCATGACAGATAACGCACGCAAAGAATACCTAAATCAATTCTTTGGATCTAAGAGATATCTGTATCAAGATAACGAACGAGTGGCACATATCCATGTAGCAAACGGCAATTATTACTTTCACGGGCATATCGTACCAGGTTGGCAAGGCGTAAAGAAGACGTTTGATACAGCCGAAGAGCTAGAAATATATATAAAGCAACATGGTTTGGAATACGAGAAACAGAAGCAACTAACTTTATTTTAGAGGAGATGGAAATGATGAATAACCGCGAACAAATTGAACAGTCCGTTATAAGTGCTAGTGCGTATAACGGTAATGACACAGAGGGATTACTAAAAGAGATTGAGGACGTATATAAGAAAGCGCAAGCGTTTGATGAAATACTTAAGGGTTTACCTAATGCTATGCAAGATGCACTCAAAGAAGATATTGGTCTTGATGAGGCAGTAGGGATTATGACGGGTCAAGTGGTCTATAAATATGAGGAGGAGCAGGAAAATGAAGAAATTTAATGTCCAAATCACATACGCTGGCATGATTGAAGAGACTATCGAGGCTGAAAGTTTAGAAGAAGCAGAAATTGAGGCGGATTTTATTGCGATATTTGAAGCATCATTTAATTATGATGAATATGAAATTAATGTAGAGGAGGCACAGGAAAATGAATAACACATTAACAATTGATCAATTACAAGAGTTATTACAAATACAAAAGGAGTTCGACGATAGAATACCAACGCTGAACTTACGAGATAGCAAAATAGCATATGTAGTTGAATTCTTTGAATGGTTTAATACATTGGAAACGTTTAAGAACTGGAAGAAGAAACCAGGTAAGCCGTTAGACGTACAACTTGATGAATTAGCTGACATGTTGGCGTTTGGATTGAGTATTGCGAATCAAGTAGGAGTGTCATCAGAAGAGATAAAAGAAGCGATTGAATCAAGTTTTAAAGATACAGAATTTCACAAAATGTTTAATTTTAAAGATAAAGAATTTGCTCAAGACGCAGTTGTTAGTACACCACAGATAATATTCAAAGAATTTTATCCCGACCAACAAGCAATTGTTATAGTGATAGACATAGCTTACAACTTATATTCTATCGACCAACTCATTGACGCATACAAAAAGAAAATGAAAAGGAACCACGAAAGACAAGATGGAACAGCAGACGCAGGAAAAGGATACGTGTAAAGACATCTTAGATCGAGTCAAGGAGGTTTTGGGGAAGTGAGCGACATGTTAGAAATATTTTTAATAGGGTTTGGCGTTTATCTCTTTTATCGCATAGCAATTATTTTTCTTAAGAGTAAAAAGACTATACACACAAACATATATGAAATGTTAATGCTTGCTACTATCTTTATGATATCTACATTTGCTTATAAACATCAAAAGACGCATATCTTAATAGCATTTTTAGTAATGTTTTTTATGAGTAAGCTCAAACAAGTTCAAGGGAGCTATGAGGAATGACACAATACTTAGTCACAACATTCAAAGATTCAACAGGACAACCACATGAACATTTTACTACTGCTAGAGATAATCAGACGTTTACAGTTGTTGAGGCAGAGAGTAAAGAAGAAGCTGAGCGCAAATACGAGGCACAAGTTAAGATAAGGAGAGATGGAGATGCCAAAGAAAACGGTAACGATTGATGTAGATGAAAACTTATTAGTAGTAGCTAGTAATGAAATATCAGAACTATTATATGAATATGACAGTGAGTTAATGTCAGCTGATGAAGATGGCGATAATAGAGATATCGAAGAAAAAAGAGACGCATTAAAACAAGCTATACAAATTATCGATAAATTAACATGGGGTGTTTAGTGGTGGTTAAAGAAATTTTGAGACTATTATTCTTACTAGCGATGTATGAGTTAGGTAAGTATGTAACTGAGCAAGTATATATTATGATGACGGCTAATGATGATATAGAGGCGCCGAGTGATTACGTCTTTCGAGCGGAGGTAAGTGAGTGATGTGGATTACTATGACTATTGTATTTGCTATATTGCTATTAGTTTCTATCAGTATTAATAGTGATCGTGCAAGAGAGATACAAGCACTCAGATATATGAATGATTATCTACTTGATGAGGTAGTTAAGACTAAAGGATACAACGGGTTAGAAGAATACAGGATTGAATTGAAGCGAATGAATAACGATATTAAAAAGTAATTTATATTATCGGAGGTATTGCATGTATAACAGGAAAGAAATACGTGAAATGATAGATAACTACAAGTGGATGAAGAACATAATAGACAGTAAAGTCTACGATAACGAAAGTACATCAATTGCACAATATGGTTATCAATCTGCGATGCCAAAAGCTAAAGGCACGACTAGCAATAAAGTGTTAGTGAAAGTTATAAACAAAAACAAAGCGCTTAGAAAGTACGATTACTTGATTAAGAAGATAGCGTTCATTGATGAATATGAAGAATACATCACGAATGAAAAAGATTATCATATTTTACAAATGTTAAAACAACGAGAAAGCCATAATAGGATTATGAGCATTCTTGATATAGGCAGAGACAATTTTTATTCTAGAGTAAAAGATATAGTAAATATACTTTATAACTTGCAACAAGAAACCGACACTTCGGACACATCGGACAGTTCGGACACATCGTACAAATCGTACACATCGGACTAATTTTGATGCTACATATTGTTTTTTATTATAATTGCTGTGTAGCAAAACATTTATATTTCTTTTGAACTCTCACATTAAGTGAGGGTTTTATTTTTATAAACAAGAGGTGGAGAATGGAGATATCAAAGTACCAAGAGATAGCTACACGTACACACAATGATGAATTGAATTTAAATGAATCTATTACTTGTTACGGCTTAGGTTTAACTCAATCTACAGGCAATGTTACAGATCTAATTAAACAGCATATGTTTTGTAATGTACCGATAGATAAAGGAATTATGATAAATGAACTTAGCGAAGCATTGTGGAATATAGTTAATCTTACTAACGTGTTAGGTATTAACTTGGATGAGATAGCTGGTCATAGTGTTAACACTATCTTGATGAATAAACCTAATCAGACTATCAATTTAGACAATGGTATAAAACAAGGAGACAAAGTATTGTTTCAAGGTAGTAAGTATCTTGTTGATGGATCGATAGGAAACTTATTGTTAATTAGCAATGATAAAGATGATAGACAAGTAACTGTGCAAGATGTTAAGAAAGTCGACAAGGAGTGATGTTCATTGTCTATTATGAAGCGATGTGGTCATCCAACGTGTAATGTATTGATTAATCATAACGAAAGTTATTGTGATAAACACAAACAATATGCAATTGAAAATTACAATGATTTGAGACGTCGAAACGATCCAGAGTATTTAAGGTTTTATAAATCGAAAACGTGGCAAAACATGCGTCGAATCGTATTGTTAGAACATGATTTTATTTGTGTTTCTTGTGGCAATCAAGCGACTATGGTTGACCATATTGTACCAACGAAAGTTGATTGGGCAAGAAGATTAGACAAAAGTAATTTACAGCCTTTGTGTGATGCTTGCCATAACCAAAAGACAAAAGAAGATTTGAAGAAATATTAAAAAAGATAAAAATAGGAAGTCCCCCCAAAGATGAAACGGGCGTCAATGAAAGGTTCTGGAGAACGGAGCAGAGTTTTCTTCTCAAAAAATTCCCTTTATTTAAGTTTTTTAGTAGGAGGTGCTAATTTATGGCGGGTAGACCTAAGAAGCTTTTGTCAAATTCGAACAAGAATTATACAAAAGAAGAAATTATTGAAAAAGAGCGTCAAGAAGCTCAATTAAATAAATTTTCTAAAATCGATACTGAACCACCGCACTTTTTAGATGAAATAGCGAAACAAGAATACTTAAGAATATTACCGCACATGCAAGAATTGCCAATTTCCAACTTAGATAAAGCACAATTAGCACAATATTGTAGTTTTTATAGTGACTTTGTTAAAGCAAGTTTGATTTTAGAGCGCGAAGACTTGATTTTAGAAGACGACAAAGGAAATCAAAAGGTTAATCCGGCGTTCAACATAAAGGAAAAAGCGGGTATTCGATTGCAACAAACAGCTAATACTTTAGGATTAACTATTGATAGCCGATTGCGTATTATGGTTCCTGATGAAAAAGAAGATGATGATCCATATATGGAATTTGTGAGTGGTTAGTAATGACTGATTATGTTACTCAATACGCAAAAAAGGTAGTTTCAGGAGAAATTTTGGCAAGTTTGAAGAATATTCAAGTATGTAAACGTCACCTATCTTTTATGGAGAACCCGCCGAATGGTTGCCATTGGGATAATCATTTGTCTAACAAAGCAATTAAATTTGTGGAAATGCTTCCAGACCCTAAAACAAACCAGCCCATGCCTCTTATGGAGTTTCAAAAATTCATTGTTGGGAGCTTATACGGCTGGCGTAGAGGTCAATACAGAATGTTTACTAAAGCTTATATAAGTATGGCTAGAAAACAAGGTAAGTCTCTAATCGTATCGGGAATGTCCGTTAATGAACTGTTGTTTGGACAATACCCTAAATTTAATAGACAAATTTATGTAGCTTCATCTACTTATAAGCAAGCGCAAACAATATTCAAGATGGCAAGCCAACAAGTAAACCTAATGCGAAGTAAAAGCAAGTTTATCCGTGAAAAAACAGACGTAAGAAAGACAGACATTGAAGATGTATTAAGTAGTTCAGTGTTTGCACCTCTTTCCAATAACCCAGATGCGGTTGATGGTAAAGATCCTACAGTTGCTATTTTGGACGAATTGGCAAGTATGCCTGATGATGAGATGTACTCAAGGTTTAAAACAGGTATGACATTACAAAAAAATCCTTTAACCCTACTTGTTTCAACGGCCGGAGACAATTTAAATAGTCAAATGTACCAAGAGTATAAGTATATTAAACGTATTTTAAATGAAGAAGTAAGAGCTGATAATTACTTTGTATATTGTGCTGAAATGGATTCACAAGAAGAAGTTCAAGATGAAACAAAGTGGATTAAAGCAATGCCGCTTTTAGAATCAAAAGAACATAGAAAAACTATACTTCAAAATGTAAAAGCTGATATACAAGACGAATTAGAAAAAGGGACATCATATCATAAGATTTTGATTAAAAACTTCAATTTATGGCAAGCGCAAAGAGAAGATAGCTTGCTAGATATTTCAGATTGGGAACAAGTAATAACGCCTATGCCTAATATCAATGGTAAAGATGTGTATATAGGTGTCGACTTATCGAGATTGGATGACTTAACATCTGTAGGGTTTATTTTCCCTAACGACGATAAAAAAGTGTTTTTACATAGTCATTCTTTCATTGGATTAAGAACAAACTTAGAACAAAAATCTAAGAGAGACAAAATAAATTATGAATTAGCGATTGAACGTGGCGAAGCTGAGACTACACAATCAGATAGCGGTATGATTGATTATAAACAAGTTATCGATTTTATAGTGAAATTTATAACGACGCATGACCTGAATGTACAGGCTGTTTGCTATGACCCTTGGAATGCGCAAAGTTTTATAACAACAATCGAATCAATGGCTTTAGATTGGCCACTTATTGAAGTGGGACAAAGTTTTAAGGCGTTATCACAATCTATTAAAGAATTTAGAATGTGGGTTGCAGATGAAAGAATACAGCATAACGATAATATGTTACTTACAACGTCAGTTAATAATGCCGTTTTGATTCGTGACGGAGAAGACAATGTGAAAATAAATAAAAAAATGAATCGTCAAAAAATAGATCCGATTATTTCGATTATCACAGCTTTCACTGAGGCTAGAATGCACGAATTCCAAGAAAATTGGACGGAGAAATATGAAAGCGAAGAATTCGGATTTTAAAGGTGGTGACAAAATGGACTTGAATAAAATAAATGTCTTTTTTAATTTCTTGGTTGCTAATTTGGTTAGCATCCTTTTTTTATTAGGTTTGTTTGTGGTTAACGTTTCTGTGTATAAAGCATTCGGTCAAAATATAGGGCTTTTATGCACTGGTATAACACTGATTGTTATTTCGTTGATTTTAAATCATGAAAGCAATCAAGAAAGGAGTTAGTAATTGTGGGAATTTTTTATAAAAATGAAAAACGAGACTTGCAATACAACGAAGATGATTTGCAAATGATGGTTCAAACTTTGCCAGGTTTTCAAGGAACAAAATTACGACAATATAAAGATATAGAAGCAATTAGGCATAGCGACATCTTTACTGCAGTTATGATGATTGCTTCTGATTTGGCGCGCATGCCAATTAGGGTGACAGTGAACGGTCAAATTAATTATAGTGACAGGATTGTTAATTTGTTAAATACACGTCCTAACCCAATGTATAACGGCTATATATTCAAATTAGTAGTGTTTGTTAGTGCCTTACTAACATCGCACGGCTATATTGAAATTACACGTGATAAAACAGGAGAACCTATGAATTTAACGTTCAGAAAGACATCCGAAATAGAATTGAAATCAGACGCAAGAGGTCGACTGTATTATTTTCATCAAAGGATAGACAGTAACGGAAATAATATAGAGCGTCATGTTAAGTTTGAGGATATGTTAGACATCAAATTTTATTCGTTGGATGGTATAAATGGTTTGTCACTGTTAGACACATTAAGTCGCACGATAGAATCAGATAACAATGGAAAAGATTTCCTTAACAATTTCTTGCGAAATGGCACACATGCTGGTGGTATTTTGAAAATGAAAGGTGTATTAGATAATAAAAAAGCAAGAGACCGTGCCAGAGAAGAATTTCACAAAAGTTTTAGTGGAACTAAACAAGCGGGGAAAGTTGTCGTACTCGATGAATCAATGACGTTTGATCAATTAGAAGTTGATACAGAAGTTTTAAAGCTTATCAGAGAAAACAAATCATCAACAAGAGAAATAGCAGGTGTATTTGGTATTCCATTGCATAAGTTCGGCATAGAAACAGCGAACATGAGTATCACGGATGCTAATTTAGATTACTTATCAACTTTAAAACCTTATATTACATGCGTTTGTGCAGAATTGAATTTTAAGTTTAATGATGAACATGTGAATCGTGAATTTAAATTTGATACCACTGAAATACGAGTTGTTGATGAGAAAACACAAGCTGAAATTGACAAAATTAACATTGATTCTGGAAAGATGAATATTGATGAAATTAGACAACGTGATGGATTAGCGCCAATACCAGGCGGTAATGGTAGTATTCACAGAGTCGATTTAAACCATGTGAATATTGAACTTGTAGATGAGTATCAGATGAATAAATCGAGAGCTACTGATAAAAAATTGAAAGGTGGTGAGGAAAATGAGTAAGGAAACGAGAGTTGGCAACATTATTGAGGTACGCTCAAATGATGACAACGAAATGGTCATAGAGGGGTATGCGTTAAAGTTTGATACTTGGTCTGAAAATCTTGGTGGATTCAAAGAAACGATTTCACGTCGCGCTTTAGAAAACACTGATTTATCTGATGTGCGTTGTTTAGTAGATCATATCCCATCGCAAATAATTGGTAGGACAAAATCGGGTACTTTGGAGCTCGAAACTGATGATGTTGGACTTAAATATCGTTGTAAGTTACCAAACACAACATTTGCACGTGATTTATATGAGAACATGCGTGTAGGCAACATCAATCAATGTTCGTTTGGTTTTATGCTTGACGATAAAGGCGATGAAGTGCGTTTTGATGAACAAGAAAACATTTACAAACGTACTTTAACAGCAATTCGTGAACTTACAGATGTTTCTGTAGTGACTTATCCGGCTTATAAAGACACTGATGTTAAACCAGCATTACGTAGTATTGAAACCGTTAAAAAAGAACAACGTAAAAAAGAATTAGAAATAAGACTAAAGAAACACTCTATATTAAATAATATTTGGTGAAGTTGAACACCATTATCAAATACAGCCATTGGACATGCTGAATATAGCGATGTCTATTTTTTTATGCCAATTTTAGGAGGAAATTAAATGAAAACAAAAGAAAAGTTACAATCTGAGATTTCAGACATTAAAAGACAAATTGATTTAAAGGTGAAGTATGCAACGCGAGCACTTAATAACGATGAGTTAGAAAAAGCAGAAAAATTAGAACAAGAAATTACTGATTTACGTTCTCAAATCCAAGAAAAACAAGAAGAATTAGATAAGCTAAAAGAAAAAGATGGAACTTCAGAAAACAATCCACAAACAGTTGAATTAAACGAAGCACGTACTTATCGAAACCAAGCAAACATTAATGATTTAGGTATTTCGATTCAAAACACAAAGGTAACATCACAAGAAGTTAGAGATTTTACTGAATACCTTGAAACACGCAATGATATTCAAGGTGGTTCGTTAAAAACAGACTCAGGATTTGTAGTTATTCCAGAGGAAATTGTTACAGATATTTTAAAATTAAAAGAGGTTGAGTTTAATCTTGATAAGTATGTGACGGTCAAACGTGTTACAAATGGTTCTGGTAAATATCCGGTAGTACGACAATCAGAAGTTGCAGCCCTTGAAAAAGTTGAAGAATTAGAAGAAAACCCTGAATTAGCAGTTAAACCATTCTTCCAATTAGCATATGACATTAATACACACCGTGGTTACTTCCGAATTTCACGTGAAGCAATCGAAGATGCAAAAGTGAATGTTTTGCAAGAATTGAAACTATGGATGGCGCGAACTATTGCAGCAACACGAAACAAAGCAATTATTGATGTTATCACTAAAGGATCAACGGGTTCTACAAGTTCAGGTTTTGAAAAAGAAGGCAAGAAATTAGAAGTTAAAAAAGCAAAATCTTTAGATGATATTAAAGATGCTATTAACCTGAATGTTAAGCCGAATTACGAACATAATGTTGCGATTGTTTCGCAAACTATGTTTGCAAAATTAGACAAAATGAAAGATAAGCTAGGAAACTATTTAATCCAGCCAGATGTTAAAGAAAAAACGCAACAGCGTTTATTAGGAGCTAAAATCGAAATTTTACCTGATGAAGTACTAGGGCAAAAAGGTAATAACACTTTGATTATCGGTAACTTAAAAGATGCGATTGTTTTATTTGACCGCTCTCAATACCAAGCATCATGGACTGACTACATGCATTTCGGAGAATGTTTAATGATTGCTGTACGTCAAGACTGTAGAATTCTAGATTATAAATCAGCAATTGTGATTGAATATGATGATAGTGAACGCGGTGAAGGCGATCTTGGCTTAGAAGCATAATAAGCGCTCGATACTTTATAAAGAGGTGATAAACTATGGCAATGTATGAAGTGAAGAAATCTTATACTGACTTGGAAAAAGGCCAGTATTTAAAGTCAGGTAAACGTGTTGAAATGACAGTAAAACGTGCTGAATATGTTAACAAAAAGCTGAAAGAGCATGGAGTAATACTTGAAAGAGTGAAAGAAGAATAGGTGATTGAATGCAATTAACAGCTGAGGAACTTAAGTTATTAAAAAAGCATTGCAAAATAGATCACAATTCAGAGGACGACTTATTAGGAATATATTACTCTTGGGCATTCCATGAAATAGCTAGCGCTGTTACGGATGAACCAAGTAAATATATTGATTGGTTTAAAAGTCATCCTCTATTTGCTCGTGCTATATACCCTTTAGCAAGTTACTATTTTGAAAACCGTATTGCTTATTTGGATAGGGATTTATCGCTTGCGCCTCATATGGTTTTGAGTACTGTGCATAAGTTGAGAGGTTCATTTGAGCAATTTTTGGAGAGTGAAAATGATGAAATTTAATTCCAATAAATTAAATGAACGCATAGATTTTTGTGAAGATGTAAGCGAGAGAGTGAACGGAAATCCGATGAAACCGAAGACGAAAATATTATACTCTTGTTTCGCTTGCATTCAAGAATCTAAAGAATCCGACACTCAAACGAATCTCAATACAGGTAGCAAATTCATTAAAACTATTATTATCAGAGATACACGAGGTGATTATAAACCAACAAATAAGCATTACGTCTTGCATGAAGGGCAAAGGTTTAACATCAAATATGTAAAGCCAGATTATCAAGATAAATCTTATTTGCGTATCTATGGCGAGGTGGTCATTTAATGGGGGCAAGAATTGAAAGTAATAACATTGAACAAGGTTTGAAAAATGCAGTTTTAAAAATGAATTTAAATAGTAATGTAATTGTCAAAGCTGGGGCTATGTCATTAGTCCCGCTTTTAAAAAGTAATACACCTTTTGCGAATACTAAAAAGCATGCTCGCGATCACATAGCTGTTTCTAATGTGAAAACAGACAGACACACAAGTGAGAAAATCGTTACAATTGGTTACGCTAAAGGCGTCTCACACCGTATTCATGCAACAGAATTTGGAACAATGTACCAAAAACCACAATTGTTTATAACAAAAACAGAAAAGCAAGGGAAAAACAAAGTTTTAAAAACAATGCTTGATACTGCTAAGAGGTTGCAAAAATGATTAATGTTACCAAAATAATTAGAAACGCTATTATTGCAAATAACATTACAGATGAAGTGAATGTGTTTAACTACACTATAGATGACCATTTTCACGAAAAAACTGACAAGCCTATTATTCGTATATATCCCTTACCGTTCAATCCTGACACATACGCTGATGATAACGAGATTTCAAGAGAATACCATTACCAAATTGATGTTTGGTGGTCTCAAGATGAACCGAACGAGCAAGCAGAAAAAATTGTTGAGTTACTCAAAGTGATAAATTTTCAATGTTATTACAGAGAACCGTTATACGAGAGTGACGTCATGTCATTCAGACATATTATAAGAGCAAAAGGCTCGATTTTATCAATGAAATTGGAGGAAAATTAAATGATTGAAAAATTGAAACAAGCACCAAGATTTTTAAAATTAAACTTACAACATTTTGCAGATACAGGAGTTTCGGGTATCGCAATTGGGGTATCAAACTTTTATTATGCACCTATTTTAAAAGATACAGAAAATGAATGGGAAACTGGAGCTGGCACACGTATTCGTTTCTTAAAAGAAATTGAAGTAGACCGTCCACAAGATACCGAGGAAGATTATGGAGATGATATGGTCGCAGCAACTGCTGTATCTAATGGTAAACTGAGTGTTAAGACAACATTTGTTACTGTTCCTGCTGACGATAAGGCGTTCTTGAATGGCGCTAAAAAAGGTGTAGGTGGTTATAAATATGGAGCTAAGGATATTCCGCCAGATGTAGCGATTGTATTTGAAAGACGTAATCATGATGAGTCTTCAGAATGGGTTGGCTTGTTCAAAGGTAAATTCACTCGTTCAAGCATCAAAGGGCAAACGAAACAAGATAAGGTTGAATTCCAAAATGATGATGTAGAAGGTAACTTTATTGATCGTTTGTTTGATGAAAGCTCGCATGTTACAGGCTATGATAAAAAAGGAAGCACTACAGGGCGCGATTATGTATTCATGGAAACATTTGGTAAAACTTATGATGAATTCATGTCTAGTCGAGGAGAACAAAATATGGAACCTGTAGAAAAAGAAATGAAAAAAACAGAAAAAGTTGAAGTCACTTCTGTAAACGTCACTGATGAACAAGTTACAGTTAAAGTTGATGCTACTAAACAACTATCAGCCACAACCGAACCATCTGGACAGAAAGTAACTTATGCAGTGACTGAGGGGCAAACGTATGCTAGCGTAACATCAACTGGTCTCGTTAAAGGTTTGGCGGAAGGTAATGCGACCGTTACAGCGACTGCAGGAAAGCAAACTGATACTGTGCAAATTACAGTACAATCTAATTTAGAAATGTAAGTTTTGAGGGCTTAACGCCCTCTTTTTATTTTGGCCAAATTAAAAAGAAAGTAGGAATTTAATAATGGAACGTACATCAATTGAATTAATTACAGGATTTACAAAAACAGGAAAGCCGCAATATCAAAAGTATTTAGCAAAGCCGATTATTACTTTGTTTGAAACAATTCAAGGTTCAAAATTAGGTTTGAAACTTAACAAAGCCTTTAAGGGGGCTGATTTTAAAGATCTAACAGAAGAAGAATTTAATAACTTAAGTGTGACAGAACAGGAAGAATACAAAAACAAGCAAGAAGAATACGAAAACAACATGGCTGTACAAATGGAAGTATTGGAAGAAGTTTTGGATTTCATCGTTGAAGCTTTTGATAATCAATTTACTAGTATAGAACTTCAAAAAGGATTACCAAATGGTCAAGAAGGTATTGAAAAGATTGGACAGTTAATTGGACGCATTACAGGTGGGGAACCTAGCGATACAAAAAAGTTCGTGACAGAGAATCAGAAATAAGAAAAGAAGATTTAACACCTGAAGCTGTCTACAACAATTACAGGAAAATAGCTAAAGATTTGATAGAAAACGGCATGGATGCAGAAAAAGTGGCTAACATGCCGATACACTTCTTTTTAGACATTGTCGAATCGAAGATTGAAACAAAGCGAACTGCGAAAAGTTTTAAAGATATTTTTTAATCAGCCTTTAAAGGTTGATTTTTTATTTACATCTTGGAAGAAAGGAGGTTTTTAAATGCCTAATCCTATAGGTAATATGGTCATAAAGGTTGATTTAGATGGTTCTGGATTCAATAGAGGTGTGACAGGTTTAAATAGGCAAATGAAAATGGTTTCGCGTGAGCTTTCGGCTAATTTATCACAATTTTCTAGATATGATAATTCATTAGAAAAGTCGAAGATAAAAGTCGAAGGTTTGAGTAAAAAACAAAAAGTTCAAGCCCAGATTACTAAAGAGCTGAAAGATAGTTATGACAAACTTAGTAAAGAAACTGGTGAAAACAGTGCAAAGACACAAGCTGCGGCTGCTAAATACAATGAAGCTTACGCTAAATTAAACCAATATGAGCGAGAGTTAAACCAAGCCACACAAGAATTAAAAGACATGCAAAGAGAGCAGAAAGCATTAAATACTGCAATGGGAAAACTTGGTACCAACTTTAATAATTTTGGTCCTAAACTTCAAGAAATTGGTAACAGTATGAAAAATGTAGGCCGTAACATGACTATGTATGTAACTGCGCCGGTGGTTGCTGGGTTTGCTGTAGCAGCTAAAAAAGGTATTGAATTCGATGACAGTATGAGAAAAGTTAAAGCAACTTCAGGTGCTACTGGTGAAGAGTTTGAAGCTTTGAAGAAAAAGGCTCGCGAAATGGGTGCAACAACAAAATTTAGCGCATCAGATTCGGCTGAAGCATTAAATTACATGGCACTTGCTGGTTGGGATTCTAAGCAAATGATGGAAGGTTTAAGCGGAGTTATGGATTTAGCGGCAGCATCTGGCGAAGAACTGGGAGCAGTAAGTGACATTGTTACAGATGGACTAACGGCATTTGGTTTAAAAGCAAAGGATAGTGGTCATTTTGCGGACGTTTTAGCACAAACTAGCTCGAAGGCAAATACGGATGTTAGAGGGCTCGGAGAAGCTTTTAAATATGTCGCTCCTGTAGCAGGTGCGTTAGGTTACACGATTGAAGATACATCTATTGCGATAGGTTTAATGAGTAATGCTGGTATCAAAGGTGAAAAAGCAGGTACAGCGTTACGAACAATGTTCACCAATCTTTCAAGTCCGACTAGAGCTATGGGGAATGAAATGGAGCGCTTAGGAATATCTATTACAGATAGTAATGGGAAAATGATTCCTATGCGAAAGCTTTTAGACCAACTGAGAGAAAAATTTAAACATCTTTCAAAAGACCAACAAGCTAGTTCTGCAGCTACAATATTTGGTAAAGAAGCGATGTCAGGAGCATTAGCAATTATAAATGCTTCTGATGAAGACTATCAAAAGTTAACCAAATCTATAGATTCATCTACCGGGGCATCTAAAAGAATGGCCGATACAATGGAATCTGGTTTAGGTGGGAAATTAAGAACTTTAAGGTCGCAATTAGAAGAACTAGCCTTAACGATTTATGACAGAATAGAACCAGCACTAAAGATTATAGTAAGTGCTTTTAGCAAAGTAGTGACATGGGTTACTAAATTACCAACGTCAATTCAATTAGCGGTTGTTGGGTTTGGATTATTTGCAGCAGTTTTAGGTCCTTTAGTTTTTATGTTCGGTTTGTTTATCAGCGTGATGGGGAATGCAATGACAGTTTTAGGACCCTTGTTAATAAACGTTAATAAAGCTGGTAGTATATTCGCGTTTTTAAGAACTAAAATCGCATCACTTGTTAAACTATTTCCGATTTTAGGTGTGTCGATATCCAGTTTAACGTTACCCATAACATTAATTGTAGGTGCATTAGTTGGTATTGGCATAGCTTTCTATCAAGCTTATAAACGTTCAGAAACTTTTAGAAATATTGTAAATCAGGCAATCTCTGGTGTAGCAAACGCATTTAAAGCAGCTAAACTAGCGTTACAAGGTTTCTTTGATTTATTCAAAGGTGATAGTAAAGGCGCGGTTACCCTAGAGAAGATATTTCCACCCGAAACTGTAGCAGGAATACAAAATGTAGTTAATACGATTAGAACAACTTTCTTTAAAGTAGTTGATGCAATCGTTGGTTTCGCCAAAGAGATAGGCGCTCAATTAGCCTCTTTCTGGAAAGAGAACGGCTCAGAAATAACACAAGCTTTGCAAAATATAGCTGGTTTCATTAAAGCAACCTTTGAATTTATTTTTAACTTTATTATTAAACCAATTATGTTTGCGATTTGGCAAGTGATGCAATTTATTTGGCCGGCGGTTAAAGCTTTGATTGTCAGCACTTGGGAAAATATCAAAGGTGTAATACAAGGGGCTATTAATATTATTTTGGGTATTATCAAAGTGTTCTCTAGTCTTTTCACAGGAAACTGGCGAGGCGTTTGGGACGGCATTGTAATGATACTGAAAGGCACTGTGCAGTTAATTTGGAATTTAATACAACTGTGGTTTGTAGGCAAAATACTTGGTGTTGTTAGGTACTTTGGCGGATTGCTAAAAGGATTGATAGCAGGAATTTGGGACGTAATAAAAAGTATATTCAGTAAATCTTTATCGGCAATTTGGAATGCGACGAAAAGCATTTTTGGTTTCTTATTCAATAGTGTTAAATCTATTTTCACTAATATGAAAAACTGGTTATCTAGTACGTGGAATAATATCAAAAGCAATACCGTCGACAAGGCTCATTCGTTATTTACGGGTGTAAGGTCTAAATTCACAAATTTATGGAATGCGACGAAAGATATATTTACTAAATTAAGAAATTGGATGTCAAATATTTGGAATTCTATTAAAGATAACACGGTAGGTATAGCTGGTCGCTTATGGGATAGAGTACGTAACATCTTTGGAAGCATGCGTGACGGTTTAAAATCTATCATTGGTAAAATTAAAGATCATATCGGTGGTATGGTAGACGCTGTTAAAAGAGGTCTTAATAAATTAATTGAAGGTTTAAACTGGGTCGGTGGTAAGTTGGGTATGGACAAAATACCGAAGTTACACACTGGTACTGAACATACACATACTACTACAAGATTAGTTAAGAACGGTAAGATTGCACGTGACACATTCGCTACAGTTGGGGATAAGGGACGCGGAAATGGTCCAAATGGTTTCAGAAATGAAATGATTGAATTCCCTAATGGTAAACGTGTAATCACACCAAATACAGATACTACGGCTTATTTACCTAAAGGCTCAAAAGTATACAACGGGGCACAAACTTATTCAATGTTAAACGGAACGCTTCCGAGATTTCATTTCGGTACTACTATGTGGAAAGATATTAAATCTAGTGCATCATCGGCATTTAACTGGACAAAAGATCAAATAGGTAAAGGTACCAAATGGCTTGGCGATAAAGTTGGCGATGTAATGGACTTTATTGATAATCCGGGTAAGCTTTTAAATTATGTGCTCAAAGCGTTTGGTGTTGACTTTAGCTCTCTAACTAAAGGTATGGGTATTGTTGGCGATATAACAAAAGCGTCTTGGAATAAGATTAAAAGTAAGGCGATTAATTGGATAAAAGAAGGATTAGAGAGCCAAGCGGGAGATGGTTCTGTGTTTGATAGTTTCAGAATACTACAACCTTATTCAGCACCGCCAAAACCTCCTAACCCCAATTATCCATTTAACGGAGGCGTTCATCATGGTGTTGACTATGATACGCCGACCGGTACCCCTATACGTACGCCAATGGGTGGACGTGTTAGAAGTTGGTATGACAACTATGGTGGCGGTAAAGCAATTACTGTTCAAAAAGGTCGAACATTTTTGTGGTTCATGCACTTATCTGAACAATTGCGTAGAACAGGTGAACAAATTAAAGCTGGTCAATTAATTGGTAAATCAGGTAATACAGGTTCTATGACTAATTACCGCCATTTACATTTCCAAGTCAATCAAGGCGGAGAGTCCAATAGGTATTCGACAGACCCTATTCCTTGGTTACGGAAAAACGACAAAACTGGTGGAAAGAATTCACCTGGAGGGAGTGGTTCTGAAAATGCGCGCAGAGCGATTAGAACAGCTCAAAATATACTTGGAGGTCAATACAAAGCTAGCTGGATTACACACGAAATGATGCGTGTTGCGAGTCGTGAATCCAATTATACAGCTAATGCAGTCAATAATTGGGATAGCAACGCAAGAGCTGGTATACCTTCAAGAGGTATGTTCCAAATGATAGATCCTTCATTTAGAGCGTACGCAAAGTCGGGTTACAATAATCCTCTCAACCCAACTCATCAAGCTATATCGGCTATGAGATATATTGTGGGTAAATGGGTACCAAGAACAGGCTCATGGAGAGCTGCGTTCAAACGCGCTGGTGATTACGCATATGCTACTGGTGGCAAAGTCTATAACGGATTGTACCACTTAGGGGAAGAAGGATATCCAGAGTGGATAATACCTACTGATCCAAGTAGAGCGAACGAAGCACACAAATTATTAGCTTTAGCTGCTAACGATATTGATAACCGCTCTAAAAATAAGCGACCAAACAACTTACCAAATTCAAGTATAAGTAATAGTGATACAAACTATATTCATACATTGGAGAATAAACTGGATGCGGTTATTAATTGTTTGGTTAGTTTGGTTGAGTCTAATCAAGTTATTGCAGATAAGGATTACGAACCAGTTATTAATAAGTATGTGTTTGAAGATGAGGTAAATAATTCTATCGATAAACGAGAGCGTCACGAATCTACAAGAGTTAGATTTAGAAGAGGAGGCACGATAATCTAATGCAAGATACAATTCAAATAGACAATAAAACCATTGAATGGTTAGTTGTACAAAGAGGGTTTGAGATACCCTCTTTTAATTTTGTTACTGAAAAAGAAAGTGTGAAAGGTAGAACAGGTTCTATTGCTAAAGCTCGTTATCTAAATGATATCGAATTTGAATTACCTCTAATAATTAGAAATGAAGTCTTGGCGCCAGGTGGACAAAAAACGCATGACGATATATTGGAAGAGTTAGTTGAATTTTTTGATATTGACAATTTAAAGCCGAAAAAACTTAAATTCAAATCTCAAAACTGGTATTGGTTTGCATACTTTGATGGACCATTAAAATTACCGAAAAACCCAAGAGGTTCAGTGAAGTTCACTATCAAAGTAGTACTAACAGACCCTTACAAATATTCAGTAACAGGAAATAAAAATACTGCGATTTCAGACCAAGTTTCAGTTGTAAATAGTGGGACTGCTGACACTCCTTTAATTGTTGAAGCCCGAGCAATTAAACCATCTAGTTACTTTATGATCACTAAAAATGATGAAGATTATTTTATGGTTGGTGATGATGAGGTAACCAAAGAAGTTAAGGATTACATGCCTCCTGTTTATCATAGTGAGTTTCGTGATTTCAAAGGTTGGACTAAGATGATTACTGAAGATATTCCAAGTAATGATTTAGGTGGTAAGGTCGGCGGTGACTTTGTGATATCCAATCTTGGCGAAGGATATAAAGCAACTAATTTTCCTGATGCAAAAGGTTGGGTTGGTGCTGGCACGAAACGAGGGCTCCCTAAAGCGATGACAGATTTTCAAATTACCTATAAATGTATTGTTGAACAAAAAGGTAAAGGTGCCGGAAGAACAGCACAACATATTTATGATAGTGATGGTAAGTTACTTGCTTCTATTGGTTATGAAAATAAATATCATGATAGAAAAATAGGACATATTGTTGTTACGTTGTATAACCAAAAAGGAGACCCCAAAAAGATATACGACTATCAGAATAAACCGATAATGTATAACTTGGACAGAATCGTTGTTTATATGCGGCTCAGAAGAGTAGGTAATAAATTTTCTATTAAAACTTGGAAATTTGATCACATTAAAGACCCAGATAGACGTAAACCTATTGATATGGATGAGAAAGAGTGGATAGATGGCGGTAAGTTTTATCAGCGTCCAGCTTCTATCATAGCTATCTATAGTGCGAAGTATAATGGTTATAAGTGGATGGAGATGAATGGATTAGGTTCATTCAATACGGAGATTCTACCAAAACCGAAAGGCGCAAGGGATGTCATTATACAAAAAGGTGATTTAGTGAAAATAGATATGCAAGCAAAAAGTGTTGTCATCAATGAGGAACCAATGTTGAGCGAGAAATCGTTTGGAAGTAATTATTTCAATGTTGATTCTGCTGGGTACAGTGAATTAATCATACAACCTGAAAACGTCTTTGATACGACGGTTAAATGGCAAGATAGATATTTATAGAAAGGAGATGAGAGTGTGATACATGTTTTAGATTTTAACGACAAGATTATAGATTTCCTTTCTACTGATGACCCTTCCTTAGTTAGAGCGATTCATAAACGTAATGTTAATGACAATTCAGAAATGCTTGAACTGCTCATATCATCAGAAAGAGCTGAAAAGTTCCGTGAACGACATCGTGTTATTATAAGGGATTCAAACAAACAATGGCGTGAATTTATTATTAACTGGGTTCAAGATACGATGGACGGCTACACAGAGATAGAATGTATAGCGTCTTATCTTGCTGATATAACAACAGCTAAACCGTATGCACCAGGCAAATTTGAGAAAAAGACAACTTCAGAAGCATTGAAAGATGTGTTGAGCGATACAGGTTGGGAAGTTTCTGAACAAACCGAATACGATGGCTTACGTACTACGTCATGGACTTCTTATCAAACTAGATATGAAGTTTTAAAGCAATTATGTACAACCTATAAAATGGTATTGGATTTTTATATAGAGCTTAGTTCTAATACCGTCAAAGGTAGATATGTGGTACTCAAAAAGAAAAACAGCTTATTCAAAGGTAAAGAAATTGAGTATGGTAAAGATTTGGTTGGGTTAACTAGGAAGATTGATATGTCAGAAATCAAAACAGCATTAATTGCTGTGGGACCCGAAAATGACAAAGGAAAGCGTTTAGAGTTAGTTGTGACTGATGACGAAGCACAAAGTCAATTCAACTTACCTACCCGTTATATTTGGGGAATATACGAACCTCAATCAGATGATCAAAATATGAATGAAACACGGTTGCGTTCTTTAGCCAAAACAGAGTTAAATAAACGTAAGTCGGCAGTTATGTCATATGAGATTACTTCTACTGATTTGGAAGTTACGTATCCGCACGAGATTATATCAATTGGTGATACAGTCAGAGTAAAACATAGAGATTTTAACCCGCCATTGTATGTAGAGGCAGAAGTTATTGCCGAAGAATATAACATAATTTCAGAAAATAGCACATATACATTCGGTCAACCTAAAGAGTTCAAAGAATCAGAATTACGAGAAGAGTTTAACAAGCGATTGAACATAATACATCAAAAGTTAAACGATAATATTAGCAATATCAACACTATAGTTAAAGATGTTGTAGATGGTGAATTAGAATACTTTGAACACAAAATACACAAAAGTGATACACCGCCAGAAAATCCAGTCAATGATATGCTTTGGTATGATACAAGTAACCCTGATGTTGCTGTCTTGCGTAGATATTGGAATGGTCGATGGATTGAAGCAACACCAAATGATGTTGAAAAATTAGGTGGTATAACAAGAGAGAAAGCGCTATTCAGTGAATTAAACAATATTTTTATTAATTTATCTATACAACACGCTAGTCTTTTGTCAGAAGCTACAGAATTACTGAATAGCGAGTACTTAGTAGATAATGATTTGAAAGCGGACTTACAAGCAAGTTTAGACGCTGTGATTGATGTTTATAATCAAATTAAAAATAATTTAGAATCTATGACACCCGAAACTGCAACGATTGGTCGGTTGGTAGATACACAAGCTTTATTTCTTGAGTATAGAAAGAAATTACAAGATGTTTATACAGATGTAGAAGATGTCAAAATCGCCATTTCAGATAGATTTAAATTATTACAGTCACAATACACTGATGAAAAATATAAAGAAGCGTTGGAAATAATAGCAACAAAATTTGGTTTAACGGTGAATGAAGATTTGCAGTTAGTCGGAGAACCTAATGTTGTTAAATCAGCTATTGAAGCAGCTAGAGAATCCACAAAAGAACAATTACGTGACTATGTAAAAACATCGGACTATAAAACAGACAAAGACGGTATTGTTGAACGTTTAGATACTGCTGAAGCTGAGAGAACGACTTTAAAAGGTGAAATCAAAGATAAAGTTACGTTAAACGAATATCGAAACGGATTGGAAGAACAAAAACAATATACTGATGACCAGTTAAGTGATTTGTCCAATAATCCTGAGATTAAAGCAAGTATTGAACAAGCAAATCAAGAAGCGCAAGAAGCTTTAAAATCATACATTGATGCTCAAGATGATCTTAAAGAGAAGGAATCGCAAGCGTATGCTGATGGTAAAATTTCGGAAGAAGAGCAACGCGCTATACAAGATGCTCAAGCTAAACTTGAAGAGGCAAAACAAAACGCAGAACTAAAGGCTAGAAACGCTGAAAAGAAAGCTAATGCTTATACAGACAACAAGGTCAAAGAAAGCACAGATGCACAGAGGAAAACATTGACTCGCTATGGTTCTCAAATTATACAAAATGGTAAGGAAATCAAATTAAGAACTACTAAAGAAGAGTTTAATGCTTCTAAAAGAACACTATCAAGAGTGTTAGCAGACATCACTGTAAATGCTATGAAAGGCATCTATTTAAGGTATGACGAAAATGGGGCGATTACTTCACATACTATTGATAAAGATGGCGTGAAAATTAGTGGCGATAAAGTTGATATAACAGCGAATAGAGAATTTAATGTAGTCGCAAATAATATTAATAACAAAGTTGGTAAAAATGACATTGTTAATAGCCTAAACTTATCAAATGAAGGTCTTGACATCAATGTGAATAGAATTGGTATTAAAGGCGGAAATGCTAACCGTTATGTACAAGTTCAAAATGATTTTATTGAACTTGGCGGAATCGTACAACGAACTTGGAAAGGCAAACGATCAACCGATGATATATTCACACGTCTTAAAGATGGACATCTAAGGTTTAGAAATAATACCGCAGGCGGTTCACTTTATATGTCACATTTTGGTATTTCAACATATATTGATGGAGAAGGCGAAGACGGAGGTTCATCCGGTACTATTCAATGGTGGGATAAAACTTACAGTGATAGTGGTATGAATGGCATAACAATCAATTCTTATGGCGGTGTAGTCGCTTTAACATCTGACTACAACCGAATTATTATCGATTCATATGCTTCAGCTAATATTGAAAGTAGAGAAGCACCGATATATTTATCTCCGAACACCAAAAATAAACCTGGTTTAAACCGATTCGCATTCACATTATCAAACGCTGATAGTGCATACGAAACTGACGGTTATATCATGTTTGGTTCAGATGAAAACTATAAGTACGGTGCTGGATTAAGATTTTCTAAACGTAGCAATAAAGGATTGGTTCAAGTCGTTAATGGTGACTATGCTACAGGCGGAGACACTACAATTGAATCAGGTATGGGCAAATTCAACTTAGTTAAACGAAGAGATGGAAATAGTTACGTTAGCATTCAAAGTTATGATTTATTGGCGGTAGGTTCTGATAATGCTGGCGATAGAGTCGCTTCTAATTCTATTTATAAGCGTACTTATTCAGCACCTGCTAACTTACACATTACTTCTGCTGGAACAATTGGGCGTGCTACTTCTGCCAAAAAGTATAAAATTTCAATCGAAAACCAATACATCAATGAAGACGATCAGTTCAGTCATTCAAAAGAGATTTTAAAGCTTCCAATTCGTACATGGTTTGACAAATATGAATCGGAAATAATGGCTAAAGAATTGGAAAGTGGTAAAAAGTTATCTGATGATACTTTTAAACTTAGTCGACATACTGGCTTAATAGCGGAAGAGGTTGAAGAATTAGGATTTAATGAATTTGTTATTTATGATGACAACGGAGAAATCGAAGGTATCGCATACGATAGACTTTGGGTTCATTTAATACCTATTATTAAAAACCAGCAATCAAAAATCGAAAAACTGGAGGAATTAATAAATGAATGATAGCAATCAAGGTTTACAAGCCAATCCACAATATACAATTCACTATTTATCGCAAGAAATCACAAGACTAACACAAGAAAATGCAATGTTAAAAGCATATATACAAGAACAAAATGAAAAAAGCAAAAGTGCTGAGGAAGAGTAATCCTTGGCACTATTTTTATACAAAAATTTAAGGAGGTCATTTAATATGGCAAATGAAATTATCAAAAAAACAGAGAGATTTATTTTAGTACAAATTGACAAAGAGGGAACAGAGCGCGTTTTGTATCAAGATTTTGTAGGCAGTTTTACAACGTCCGATTCAGCAAGTTATGCACAAGATTTTAAATCTGAGGAAAACGCTAAAAAGATTGCTGAAACTTTAAATCTTTTATATCAATTAACAGGCAATCAAAACGGTGTGAAAGTTGTGAAAGAAGTTGTGGATAGAACTGACTTGTCATCTGATAAATCAGTTGATAGCGAAATAATGTAACTATACTAAGTTATGAGCATTATGCTCATAGCTTTCTTAGAAAGTAGGTGTAGTTTTGGATGATATTCAGAAAATAAAAAAAGAGCTTTCTGAATTAGTTGAACGTGTTGATGATGTTGAAATACTAGCAAACGAAACAGCTGATCATGTGCTTGAACTTAGAGAGGAACATAAGCAACATCATAATGAACTAAGAGAATCTCATAAAGAACTTAAAGATAAGCAAGATAAAGTTGTAGATGAGAATTTAGAGCAAACAAAGATATTAAACAGAATTGAAGAAAGATATCAAACGCAAGTAGATGTTGCGCAAAAAAATGAAGAAAAGACACTCGCCCAAAATAAATGGCTCGTAGGTGCCATATGGGCGCTTGTAACAATTGTTATGATTGCAGTCATTACTGCATCAATTACTGCGTTATTACCTTAAGGGAGGTGGACATAATGAGTTGGGCAAGATGGTTATCATGTTATTTGTATGGTCGTAAATGTAAATAATGTTTTTGGTCAGTGCATCGGCACTGGCTTTTTATTTATTGTTGTAATTATGGTAATATGCAGAAGTGAGCAAGTTGGATAGATGGTGGCTATCTGAGTATAAGGAGGTGGTGCCTATGTTGGCATTACTGAAATCTTTAGAAAGGAGACGCCTAATGATTACAATTAGTACCATGTTGCAGTTTGGTTTATTCCTTATTGCATTGATAGGTCTAGTAATCAAGCTTATTGAATTAAGCAATAAAAAATAACCATCGCTAACTTTGGCTGGTTTCGATGGTTAAATGGTTATTAATTTAATCTTTAATCTAAAATAGCCACCGTCTTTTTAACGGGCTCACTAGGGTAACATGTTTGCGCATGTTGCCCTTTTTCTATATATAAATTAACACACCATAATATAAATATCAAATAGACGGCTTATTAGTCGTCTTTTTATTTTGGATAAAAGGAGATAAGAATATGATTAATTGGAAAATTAGAATGAAACAAAAATCATTTTGGGTAGCGATATTGTCAGCTATCTTTTTATTTGCTCAAAACATCGCCAAAGCTATTGGGTATGATATTCAAGTTTATACAGAGCAATTAACAGACGGTTTAAACGCTATATTAGGATTTTTAGTATTAACTGGTGTGATTCAAGACCCGACTACTAAAGGTATAGGTGATAGCCACCAAGCTTTAGAATATGAAGAACCAAGAAGAAAATACTAGGAGGTAAAATAATGAAAACATACAGTGAAGCAAGAGCAAGGTTACGTTGGTATCAAGGTAGATATATTGATTTTGACGGTTGGTATGGTTACCAATGTGCAGATTTAGCAGTTGATTACATTTATTGGTTGTTAGAAATTAGAATGTGGGGAAATGCAAAAGATGCAATCAATAACGATTTTAAAAACATGGCAACAGTATATGAAAACACACCATCGTTTGTTCCACAAATAGGTGATGTGGCTGTATTTACCAAAGGAATATATAAACAATACGGTCATATTGGTTTAGTGTTTAATGGTGGTAATACAAATCAATTTTTAATTTTGGAACAGAACTATGACGGTAACGCAAATACGCCTGCAAAGTTACGTTGGGATAATTATTACGGCTGTACTCACTTTATTAGACCTAAGTATAAAAGTGAGGGCTTAATGAATAAGATCACAAATAAAGTTAAACCACCTGCTCAAAAAGCAGTCGGTAAATCTGCAAGTAAAATAACAGTTGGAAGTAAAGCGCCTTATAACCTTAAATGGTCAAAAGGTGCTTATTTTAATGCGAAAATCGACGGCTTAGGTGCTACTTCAGCCACTAGATACGGTGATAATCGTACTAACTATAGATTCGATGTTGGACAGGCTGTATACGCGCCTGGAACATTAATATATGTGTTTGAAATTATAGATGGTTGGTGTCGCATTTATTGGAACAATCATAATGAGTGGATATGGCATGAGAGATTGATTGTGAAAGAAGTGTTTTAATTCTTAGGTTAAAATGTTAAATATTTGTTAATTATTTTTTAATGTAAGTTTAGTTTCTTTTAATATTTTATTGATTTTTAATATTTTCTCAATATAAAATGAAGTTGTTGATATTTATCATCTTAAATAAGGGTGTTAGCTATAAAAAGAGATAAATAAAAACAAATATATTATATTTGGAGGAAGCGCCATGCTCAAAAGAAGTTTATTATTTTTAACTGTTTTATTGTTATTATTCTCATTTTCTTCAATTACTAATGAGGTAAGTGCATCAAGTTCATTCGACAAAGGAAAATATAAAAAAGGCGATGACGCGAGTTATTTTGAACCAACAGGCCCGTATTTGATGGTAAATGTGACTGGAGTTGATGGTAAAGGAAATGAATTGCTATCCCCTCGTTATGTCGAGTTTCCTATTAAACCTGGGACTACACTTACAAAAGAAAAAATTGAATACTATGTCGAATGGGCATTAGATGCGACAGCATATAAAGAGTTTAGAGTAGTTGAATTAGATCCAAGCGCAAAGATCGAAGTCACTTATTATGATAAGAATAAGAAAAAAGAAGAAACGAAGTCTTTCCCTATAACAGAAAAAGGTTTTGTTGTCCCAGATTTATCAGAGCATATTAAAAACCCTGGATTCAACTTAATTACAAAGGTTGTTATAGAAAAGAAATAAAACAAAATAGTTGTTTATTATAGAAAGCAATGTCTTGATTGAATATGTGTAGTGAAAATTATCTTTCATCAAATTCTCATTCATGCACGAATGGTTCTTCCCCACCTAATCAGATATTAGGTGACTTATGGGGAGAAATCAGTTAGGATGAAAAAGTGGATAATCCTTTTTTAGGCAGGTACTTCGGTACTTGCCTATTTTTTTATGTTATAATCTTTCTAGACGTATTCAAAGGACGTCTTTTTAGATTGTATGTTATAGCTAGCTTTCGGGCTAGTTTTTTGCTATGATGTGTTACACATGCATCAACTATTTACATCTATCCTTGTTCACCCAAGCATGTCACTGGGTGTTTTTTTCTTATGATAGAGAGCATAGTTTTCATACTACTCCCCCGTAGTATATATGACTTTAGCATTCCCGTATAATAGTTTACGGGGTGCTTTTTATGTTATAATTAACTGTATATAGTAGGAGTGAACTATATAGCCTGTTAAGTGGCCTAGTAACCTAACACTTATCCTGCAATTGATATCCTTTTTGCCCTTCACTCGATACATATATCTCAACAACATAGAAATATTACAGTCGCTACACCGCATCTTAAATGGTGTGGTTATTTTTATTGGAAGTGTGTATCAGGTATCAGTAATGTTAAAACACCAGCTAAAAATGAAAAGAATTCACCAGTGCCAGCAGGTTATACACTCGATAAAAACAATGTACCGTATAAAAAAGAGACTGGTTATTACACAGTTGCTAATGTTAAAGGTAATAACGTGAGGGATGGCTATTCAACTAATTCAAGAATTACAGGTGTATTACCCAATAACGCAACGATCAAATATGACGGCGCATATTGCATTAATGGCTAAGATGGATTACTTATATTGCTAATAGTGGACAACGTCGTTATATAGCGACAGGAGAGGTAGACAAGACAGGTAATAG
>OFLO01000090.1_pt1 | contig 56453 bp, 57 predicted proteins | sample 1540831 | NCBI WGS metagenome assembly OFLO01 (sample SAMEA4413049, study PRJEB24355) | metagenome | biome: human; feature: gut; material: faeces | place: United Kingdom | collected 2010 | reverse complement strand
TTATTTCTTTTTTTCAATTGTCTTTTACGCCTCATCGTGTCAATTCAGCTCCTTCATTGGCTTTTTTTATAGTAAGCCCAAATTGACGGCGATTATCTTTAGCAATAATCTTTTCAATCGTTGCATTATGCTGCATGGCCACAGGAATATCTTTAATGAGGTCATTGTCACGTTCAATGGCCATTTGATATAAATCAGGGTCATTACGTAGTGTTTGCCCTAGATATTTAACATTATCTGGATCAGCATTAATGGCTTGTCTAGCTAAACGGTCATTATCACGAGCAGACATACCTGCATAACGGAATGCATCTTCATCGTTAGAGATGGCTACCGATACAATTTTTTCGTTATTACGATATTTATCAGGCAAATACAATAATTCAGTACCATTAGAAGCAACTAATTTTAGGGCTTCTTCTTCTGTAAGTTCTTTGTATTCTTCTTTCTTTTGTTCACCTTTAATTTCTTTTTCTTTTTCCCAGGTATCCATTGCTTGTTCAAAATCTTGAACAGCTTCTTGATCTTTAGTAAGAGATGCAGTTAGTGCTAATGGTAATGTTGTACCTGCTTCTTTAAGGTAATCAGACCGTTCATAACTAAGCCATACCTCTTTAGGTTCAGTTGTATATGCAATACGATTTGTATTTTCTCGTTCAAATTTTTTGAAAGAGAAGGATGGATGTAAGGCCTCATGACCTTCCACATATCCTTTAATTGCCTCTATAGTTTCTTTTGAGCAGGTAATAGGCCATCTATGTTCAATCGCATTGACAATAGAAGCCGTTGCATCAAATACCTCTTCACGTTCAAAAGGTACTTCATTAATAGAACCTTTAAAATCTTGTTGTTTTTCAATTAATGAGGACATTTATATCTCCTATGCAATAGTTCAAAATATAAATTAATAAATATATTAATATTTTTATTGATTAAGAATTTTAATTATTAATCATTTTATAGTTTAGGCTTGCCTTTAGCATCCTCTTTAGTACATTTACAATCAGGATAATTACTACAGCCCCAGAAAGTACCTTTACTGCCTTTTCGTTGCTTTAAAAATCCTTTATGACAATCAGGACATTCATAAATAGCAGGTTTACCATTAGCATCAGAGAAAATAGCTTTACATCCATTTTGAGCATAAGCGCTACATCCCCAGAATGGGCCTTTACTACCTTTTTTTAAAATAAGTACACCTTCATGGCAAACAGGGCATTCAACACCTTCAATTTTTGGTGGTTGAGCAAAAATTGTTGTTTCTGCTTCTACCAATCCTTTAAGAAATGATTCATATTCAGACATTACTGCATTTAAAGAAGTAGTTCCTTTTTCTACATCCATTAAGGAAAGTTCCATTTTAGCCGTCATATCAGGGGCTGTAATAATACTAGGAATATGTTTAACTAGCTCTTCCCCTAATGCAGTAGGGCGAAGAGATTTACCATCTAAAGAAAGGAATCCATTATCTATTAACCCTGCTATAATCGTTGAACGAGTAGCAGGAGTGCCAATCCCTTTAATTTCTTTTAGTTTTTCCTTAAATTCAGGATCGGAAACAAAACGATGAATATTGGCCATTGCTGTTAGCAATGTACCTTCTGTAAATCGTTTAGGTGGTTTTGTTACACCTTCTTTATAGTCAACATCAGATACAGGAACAAAATCGCCTGTAGAAGCGGTTACGGCTTTTTGAGCAATGGATACATCATTTGTATCTTCATCCTCTTTATTTGAGCCTATAATAGCTTTAAAGCCTTTATCCCGTATAAAGACACTACGACCATTAAAATCTTCGCTTGCAACAGAGAATACATACTTTGTTTCAGTAAATTCCATAGCAGGATACCATTGCAAAATATATCGTAAAGCAATTTCATCATATAAAAGTTGCTGATCTGCATCTAATCCAGATGGAGCTTCACGAGTAGGAATAATAGCATGATGGGCTGTAATTTTCTTATCATTAAAACATTTAGATTGTAACGACGTATTAGCATGACTAGAAAAATCACTAGGTAACGTAGAACCACGAGAAATAGCATCTAAAATATCATGTGCATCATTATATTGGCCCATAGGCAAATAGTTACAATCAGAACGAGGATATGACACATATTTCATTTCATATAGTTTTTGGGTGACATCAAGTGTTTTCTTTGGTGACCATCCTGCTTTTTTATTCATATACCCTTGTAAAGAATCCAGGGAATATGGAAGGGGAGGGGCCTCTTTTTTATCATTAACGGCCCATTCTTTAATGGTAGCTGTTCCTGCTGCTTTACAAGCATTCATAAGGGTTTCTGCTTCTGATTGTTCTACAATATAGCCTTCATGAACGAGCTTTCCTTTAAATTGTTCATTATCTACAAAAATAGTCGCATGAATATCAAAGAATTTTTGTTCTTTAAAATTTATAATTTCATGTTCACGATTTACAACAAGAGCTAATGTAGGTGTTTGTACACGACCAACATTTAATTTACCTTTACCGCCTAAATGTTGATAACGGAGCGTATATAAACGTGTACCAGACATACCTAATAGCCAATCCATTTTAGAACGGCCTAGACCTGCTTGTGATAAGTTTTTAAATTGACTATTTTCCACAATAGAATCAAACGCACGTTTTAATGAGGTATCATCGGTAGCATTAATAAGAATCCGTTTAACCGTTCCTTTATAATCGTAATATTCTAAGACTTCATCAACGAGTAATTGACCTTCACGATCAGGGTCACCTGCATGAATCACAACATCAGCCCACTGCAACATTTCTTTAATGGCTTTAACTTGTTCCTTAGCATCTGCACGTGGTTTTAAAATCCAATCTGATGGGATAATAGGTAAATCAGAAACAGTCCATCTATGATATTTAGGATCATATTCTTCAGGATCAACCGTTGCAAATACGTGTCCATAACACCAAGTAACTTTAGTATCACCTTTTTCAAACGCTGTTTTACTTTTAGTAAATCCACCTAAATATTTAGCAATAGCAGTAGCTAAACTAGGCTTTTCTGCAATATAAAGTGTATTCATTTATATCCTCACTGGGTTTATATTCAAATAATTAATATATAAAACAATAAATATTTTTAAATATTACACAACAAATAATTTTAACAATAAAAGGTTAACGTTCTAAGCCAGATTTTCCTTTAGGTTTAGAAATAGATAAGCCAACTTTAGGCTTTTGAGATAAATCCTTAGTTTGTGTTACATTCAACATTTCTTTAACAGGCTTTAATGCTTCTGCATATTTTTCAGGATTAGAATGCGAATTATAAAGTGCCTGTAATTTTTCTGTATAAATTTTAGGATTAGTTTGAACAGAAGGGGATGGTAATTCGTTACGTTTTAGTCTATCTTCTAGTTCTTCAACCATAGCATGAACATCATCAGACAATCCTTCTAATTTAACACTAGTCCATTTTTCCATTGATTTTAAAACGTCAAGCATTGGCGTTTTAGAAATAGTATCTAAATCACCTAAATCAATACGACTTTCAAATGTATGAAATTCACCATTTTTATCAATAATATGGAAATTAATCCCTAATTTATCGTAGCATCCTAAACAACTACGTACATTAGATGGATTTTGTGAATCGAATCCAGTTCCATCAGCAAGTGTAATTGTTCTATTAGCATTAACTAAATGAACAGTCATATCTTCTAAAACAACATCATTCATTAACTGAATGGCGTAATCGCCTTTATATAAGTTAGGACTTTCAGGATCATGATCTAAAGCGTAAAAATGACCACCATATTCTCTATAAGCATCATCTGGGCCAAGCATTTTTTCTGGCGTATCCTGCAATAGATAATCAAATGATGTACCACCACCAATAACAATCATATTAGTATTATGACATAATAAGCCTTCTTTATGTCGTATGCTAATAGCAAAGTTTTTATCGAATTTCACTGTATTTTGTTCTTTTGTAGATGAAATAAGATTATCCTGGTTCATATCATTGGTAATAATTTGTCCATTAGGGCAATTAACGATAGAAGGTAATTTACCTTCAGCAATCAGTTGTTGCTCTTGTGCTACTAAATTTTCTAATGTATGAGGGTCTACATCAAACGTCTTTACTAGAAAATTATTAAAGTATTCAATACCACCAACTTCTTTTTTACCGTTTAAATTAGCACTTTTAATATAACTATCCCCTAAGTCGAATCGATCACCAAATTCAAAGTCTTTTACCTTGATAGTAAATGAACATTTAGCATATCCAAGTCCAGAGTAAAAATAATCTTGACGAGCTGCATCAGTTAAAAATTGTTGAGCAGCTTTGCCTTTTAAAATTAAATTATCAGAATAGTAATTACCAGTATCTGTGCCTAAGTCAGATAGTTTAGATGGCATTACACCAATACGTGTATAACTTTTACCATCCTTATCAGTAACCATTCCTTCAGCCCAATCAAAATGAACTTCTAAATCATCTAAAGTGTATTGATTTAGAGAGGGGGATTGTTCTAGTTGCTCTGTTTGTTCTTGTTCAAGAACGAGCATATTATTTTCAATATACGTAGCAGCTTGTTCTGCTTTTTTTAAGGCTTCAATAAGTTCTAATGGGCTTTCATTAAATACTTGCTGCCAACCTTCAATATACGATGTAGAATTATCTTTTCCCATTCGTTCTGAATACGGTAGATTATACTTAGCATTTAACATAGCCGCTGTAAATTCAGCAACGACTTCTTCTCTAGCGTAATTTTGAAATTCTTCTAATGGGTTAGAAGATTCCATATATTGACGATTTAACCGACTAGGATGTTGTGTACTATGAGCAATTTCATGTAGTGCCGTTGCATAGAGTTGATCCATAGATTTAAAGTCATCTTTTGGCCGTAAATGAATCGTATCTGTTTTTCTTTGGTAATAATTAGCCTCTAAACTATCATAATGAATAGGGGCTTCACTATGATTAAGAATAGATTCTAATTCTTTGATACGTTGTTCTTCTGTCATAGGTTGGCGTTCATAAGGTGGAATACCATTAATCTGTTCGCCATTAAAAACAGTAAATGGTTTACCCATCCAACGCATCACTGGTGTACCATCTTCTCTAGTTCTAGTAACCTGAACGGGTTTACCATTTTCATCGAGAACTGGATTTCCATCCTTATCAAGTTTATCCATTTTTACAGGAATGCGTTCCCAATATTCTAACGTTGTACCATGCGTACCTTTTTTTACAGAATACCCTAACTCTTTTGCTTGCTTATAAGTTAACCAACGAGGATCTTTATACCCTTCCAAACTAGCTGAAACGGCTAATATAAACCGATTCATTCCGCTATATGTTTTATCGGTTTTAAAATTGTATTGTTCAAATAAAGATGGGTGGTTAGGGTTATTAAAGACATGAGGATTACCATTATTAATTTCCGTCAAGATATAATCAATTACTTCTTGACGTTTAGCTTCAATTTTATTAATTCCAGATGTACTTTGTTTACTCATCGCCATGCTCTTCATCCTCCCTGTCCATTTCAAAATCATCTGGTGAAATACCATCTAATGAACTTTCAGAAATGAATAACTTATCAGGTGAATTGACTAATTCTCCTGTATCCTCATTAATTAATTGAATTGTTTTTCTTTCTGTCATCATACTTCCTCCTAATATATTAATAATTAAAATAATAAAACAATTTATATTTTTATTGTTTTAACATTTTAGTGCCATCTGGTGTGGTAACAGATTGAATAGTAATAGATACTAATACACGATTATTCTTAATTGCATCCGCTAATAATTCTTGTGCCTTATCAGTGTAATTAACATCTTTAGCATAAGTAATAGCAGTAGAACCTTTAGCAATGTCAATTGGTAACTCTTTAATAATAGTTCCTGTATTTTTATCTGTGAACGTAACAATAGCTTTTGCAGAATCTACTTTAGCATCTAGCAAGATAGGAGCTTCTATTTTGAGTTTAGATTTTAATTTAAATAGATTTTCCTTTTCTTCTTTTGATAATTTAAATAATTCTTTAGGTGATAATTCAGGTTTTGCTAAATCTTGAATAGATACAGTAGGGTTACTGATTTTGATGAGTTTATTAAACAAAGCAATTGTATTTCTATTTTCTTCCGTTAAATTTTGCTTATAATCTACTAAACGAGTTTTAATGACTGTATCAGCTGCTACGAGTTGATCAAGCATCCATCTATTGTCCACTTTTTTGAGTCGGATATGGATAACATATTTCACATCTTTTTTATTGGTGTCATGAACTGTTAAATCTAAAATCGGTACATCTGATTTTTCTTTGGTTAAATGAATAGATTCAAACTCCAAATCATTAATACCAAGCATCCGTATACCTTTAGCTACAATATTATTGGCATCACCTGTATACATGATTTTGTGATTAGTTTTAATATTGTTAAGAATGTTTTCTGCTACATCAGCTACCATTTGATCACGATTAATGCTATCTGATAACGCATCAGCACCATTAGCCCAATCTTCAACTTTAACATTTAAAAGAGAAGTCGTTTTAGCGGTTTCATCAATTAAGTTGTACAAATTGACATATTTATATACGGTATCTCTATCACCGTTTTGAATGGCCGTATTTAACTGTTCAATCATGTATTCGGGGCTTTGCTTAATCACGTGATTATCATAATAATTGTATAGTCCGATGGCTACAACTAAGCCAACAGTAATAGCAGCTATTTTCCGTCCATGTTTTTTCCAAATAGGGCGGGCTTTTTTTCCTAATTGTTCTAAATTCATTGTGGCCTCCAAGGGCTTATATTCATTACCTATATCATATTAATAATTAAAAATATTATTATATTAATATTTTATACAACAAATTATTTTATTAATTAATTTTCTAAACTTAATAATTGACTATATCTATCAGATACAGCATTTACATAATCAATAGTTTCTCCATAAGGTGGAACACCACCATATGCATCAACAGCACCAGGGCCCGCATTATACGCTGCAACAGCGTAGGTAGCCTGCCAATCTGTTCCACTATACCGATTTAAATTATCGGCTAAATAACGAACGCCTGCTTCAATATTTTCATATTGATTATATGGATTAAGTCCATAAGAGGCAGCCGTAGATGGCATTAATTGAGAAATCCCAATAGCACCAGAACTAGAAATAGCAGCTTGATTAAAACCGCTTTCTGTTTCAAAAGTAGCCGTGGCCAATAATGGATCTACGCCATTTTGTTCACAATAATACAAAATAGCATTGGCTATATCATTGTCCCCAACAGTATCATACACAATCTCTGTAGCTGTCATAGCAGCGCAGTGACTAGTTGATACTAACAATGCTACAGCTAGCATCCCTAACGATTTACAAACATTCATCTAACAATCCTTTCTAATCCCTTACACAAAAAAATCTGCATATACAAATATGCAGATAGAATATCCCTAAAAGATATGTATGTAATTATACCTCAAAGGGTTTATATTCTATCTACATGGAAGGGAGGTACCTTCCACTATAATTATATCATAATCAAATATTCATATTTTAAATCAACAAAAACAACAGTGGTAGTTTTAGAGATGTACTAAACTTACTACTACTTAAACAATTACGTTTGCTATATGGAAAAAATATCTAGTTTTAGAGATGTGCTAAACTCACTACAAGTAAAAAGATAGGAGGCAAGCCAGAAATCTTATGGGAGATTAAATTTTTGGCCAAACTAAATTATCAGAAAATGCACTGTACCTACACATAAAGCGAAACGCATTACATATAAATGACAGATAATTTAGCCTCCATATATAATATATAAAAATACTAATATATTAATCATTTAATATTTTTATGTATTATTAGATTAATTTTTTCTTCCAAATAAAATAATCACCAAGAATAATGTAATACTTGCAATTATAGTTAGGATAAATCCTTGTGTCTCCGAATCAAGTTCACTAATGATAATTCCAAGTGTGATAATGGAAAACAAAGCAATACCACAACATACTATAATCGAACCAAGTCTAATTAAAATATCTTTGTTAGTTAACTTTAAATCAAATTTGATTTTACTTACAATAATTGCCATGGCAATAACAATACAAAATAGAAGTATCAATAAGAGCATATATTCACCTTCTTTCTAATAAAATAATGATTATTGTATGGCTTTCTTTATCAAGCGTTTTAGAGATATGCTAAACTCACTATTACTTAAACAGTAGATTTGATGGTAAAACGAATTGATTTGTTTTAGAGATGTGCTAAATTCACTACTACTTAAACTTTAATATTTAGTGTTTCGTCTAGTTTGCGGTTTTAGAGATGTGCTAAACTCACTATTACTTAAACAAAACTCTTGGGAAGTTTCTTTGACTGTTAGTTTTAGAGATGTGCTAAACTCACTACTACTTAATCTTGTATCAAGAATAGCAAAGAATACAACGGGTTTTAGAGATATGCTAAACTCATTACTATTTAATACCTAAATATAGGTTAAATTAATGATCTGTTAAAAGAATAAGAAGAAAAGCCATAATACCGCAGATAAAAATAATGAAAAGGATAGCTAATAATTCATACACAAGAAACACCTACTTTATTATCATGATTATATAGAGCTAGAAGATTAATACACGCATTATAATCTTGATCCCAAATGGTATGGCATTGTGTACAAGTATGCATAATAGAAGATTGATGCACTTCTTCTAATGCACCACAATGATGACAAACTTTAGTAGAATAACTTGCATTCACCTCAACGAACTGTTTGCCCCTGCTTGTAAATGCATTGATTAAAATTGTTTTCAATACATAAGGAGCTACAATAGTACGGTTACGATCTAACGCTGTAGATTGTTGACTACCGATAATCGCTTTTTGATGTTTAACAATATCAGTAATAGATAGCTTTTCTATTACTAATACATCATACATATTAGCCAATTTAGCTGCAAAATTTTGATATTCATAGTTTCTTTTAGCAATAACTTGATCTTGTAAATTAGATTGCCAAATTCGCAAGTGATTTTCTCTTTCTATATAAGCTTCTAAATAAGATACAATTTCTTGATTTCCACTTTTTTCATGTTGTAAAAAAGCATTATATAGTTCAAATATATGCGTGTATGATTTCCATTTATCTATATAGGCTACTGCATCAATTAGCCAATCAGGTAAATTTTTATTAGCTATCCAAGCTTTTATGACATGAATACAATCATTAAAGTGTTTTTGACGAGTAGATGATAATCCACGAATGGTATCAAACTCATTTAATTGACGTTGTGCAACAATACATTCCATCGTCTTGTTATCTTTATCAGTTGCATAGGCAGCACGTAATCCATCCTTAGTCATTCTCCATCCTAAATCGACGGCCACACAGGAGCTAGGATTAACGGCAGGTGCTTCTATCACATAGGTTACGGTAATAAGGCATTCATAAATAGGTTTGTGATCAATATAATGACGCTTAACATTAATAGCATTGATTTTCCCATCCATAGGTAACGGACGATGATATACCATCGGTAATGTAACAAAAATAGGTTTTCCCTTATCAGCAGAACCCACACGAATATGACATTGAGTTACACTAGCTTTTTTTCTAACCCCTCTAATAGGGCTATTATATAGTTCTTGATTGACTGGTTCTATATAAAAGATAGTGTTAACTTTATGAATATCAGCTCCATATAAAGGGGAATTTGAATAGGGTCTAACAGCAATCTTCCCATTTTTTGAGTATCGTTTAAATCGTAATAAAGTACCTTGTTTCATCGCTTTAACACGAGCAACGTCATATATATTATGAATTACATCGTCAAAATTAAAGCCATGTAACCCACTTTTAGAACGTAATTGTTTAACTTGTTCTTTACGTTCATTATTAAGACAATCAAGTAGCGGTTTTTCACGTTCAATCGCTTCATGTTTTAACCGTTTAAATTCTTGATATGCTTCTTTGCGTTTCACTTTCAGTTCTTTAATTGTATCCTTAATGATACGTGTTTCTTCCTTTGCAGTCGATCTAGTTTTACGCTTAATAGCTTTAATAGAATCTTGCAAATTTTTAATTTCTTGATCAAGAACTTGATAATCGCTTTGAATAGGCGTAATAATTTGAGAGCTTTTTTCTCTAAAATTCCTATCAATTTCAACTAATTGATTCCACAATGTATGACGATTATCAAGAGCTTCATCAAATAGGGCTAATCCTTCAACTGGCTCAAAACAGCGGTATTTAAATACTTTTGTGATAGATACCTTATTCATTTATTACCTCACGGGTTTATATTCTATATTTTTATATATAAAAATATAATTATACTAATATATTTATTGTTTTATTATTTTATATATTGAACATTTTATTAATCTATACAAGGCTATCGTGTTACCCATTTCATGCAGCCAATACGCAAATAGTGCATTAAACCAGTAGGGCTTAACGAATACCAATTTTCTCTTTCCTTAGCCCGCTTGATGAACCCACCAAAGCTATATTGAACACCATGATTAAGAGTAGTCGATTCATCAATAAGTATTAGGCCTGCATCACCAAGCATACTGTCAATTGTTTCACGATGAGTATTGTAAAGAGTTCTAGGCATCGCATAGTAAAAATATTTAATATTTTTACAATCATGATACCGTTTTTTATTAAAGTCATCCTTAAAATCTTGAAAATTCGTTTTAATTTCAACTTCTGTTAAAAATTGTGTTTTCATAGAAAAATACACAAAATCAGCTTCATATTCAGTACGACCTGGACAATACATACTAACATTAGGAATACAAACATTATTTAAGAACAAGTGCTTACCAAGGACATATTGTATATCTTTTTCAGTCATTATAGTGCCTCTTTTTAATAAATACTTTCTCTACATTCATTAACAGCTAATATAGGATCAATTTTATACGCATCAACAAATTGATTGAGTAGAGATGCTTTTAAATTATCAAATTTTAGAAATGTATTAGATTGTTGTAGTTCGTTTAAATATAATGTAGTCAATTTATCTTGACCGACTAAAACTTCTAAAGGAACATCGAAATAGGTTGCTATCATATATAGCTTTTTATATCTAGGAAATACTGTTCCTGATACATATTTGCTAATAAGAATAGGGGATACGCCAATAACAGAAGCTAATTCTTTTTGTAACAAATGATCACGATCCATTAATTGACGTAACCGCACCTTAAAAACAATTTTACTCATATACAACGCTTGTTTAAGCTGTTCATTAGTCACAATTAATAGAACCTCCTTTCAATGATTCAATTAATGGAGCAATATGACCAATGTACAGTTTCTTTTTGGCTCGTGTAACAGCTACATACAACAAACGACATTCAGCGCTATTTTTAATTCGTACAATCTGTTTATCACCTTCTTCTTTAACTGTATAGCTAATCGGTTGAAAGTCCGCTGCTAACATAACATTATTCCATTCTAATCCTTTGGATCTATGAACTGTAGTTATAGATACATCTGGATTTGTACAATGACATTCTTCTACAGCTTGTTTTACTGCTTTATAGCCACGGGACTTTTCTAATAAGAACGCTAGACATAAATCAGAATCGTTAAACGCAATACAGTATTCAGCTAATTCATCATAAGAATCAAAGTTTTTAAGGGCCTCATTTTCAATATCTGGATTGCCTTTTTTAAGATGTGAAATATCTCTAACAGTGTTAACTAAATTAGTTAAACCATCTAAATTATGAAGATTAATTCTTTTGTCAGGATATTCCAACATATAATCAATAGCTATACTAATAGCCCCTGCATTAGTACGTGTTAAAATCACATCAATATCTTCAGGATATAATGTTTCAGAATCTATTAGCCCAATATCTGGATTACCACCAGAAATGGTTTCAGGGGAAGATAAATAATGTAAAAATAAATCAGCTACAGATGCAATATTTTCACCAAATCTAAATGATTTAGTTAAGTAACACATATCACCATCAATGCGTTCCATGGCATTAACAGCACCCCGCCAATCATATATTTGTTGATATGGATCACCAACAAATATAATTCTTGTATTTGTTTGGGCATTTAAAATAGATAGCATTAATCCATCTGTATCTTGTGCTTCATCGAACAAAATATAATCATATGGTAATTGAGGAGCCTTTAGTGCAAAGATTTTCAAATAAACATCATGAGGGATTTGGAAAATTCCTTTAGGGCTTTTAAAATCTTTCCAAACAGCCTTTACATAAGGGAATAAGTTAGATTCTAACCACTTAATGCTTTTTTTATCTAGCATAAGATTATCATATGGTAATACGTGTCTAGCAGCATATTCCATAATCCATTTTTTAGGTGTAGTATCTTCACTACGGCAATATAGGCCAACAGCTGCTTTAACAATATTAAATTGACGAGCAGGCGTTAACGTTATACTACCTTTTACTTCTCTTTTTGAGATTTCATTATATTGAGTAAAGGTTAGTTTTTGTACTGAAAGTGTAGTATTAATAAAATCAAGAAAGTTATTCAGCATAAAAAAATGCGTATAACGCAATTTTTTTATAATATTTTTGCTAACCTGGCGATACGCTAAACTATGAAAGGTTCTAGCTTCAACATGATTAGGAAGCTTTGATTTAGCTTCTTCAGCAATTCCCTTATTAAAGGCCAAGTAAATACCTTTACGATATTGTTTACTTAATGCATCTGCAATTAATATAATTGTTGAAGTTTTACCCGCACCTGCAAAAGCTGCTACACGTAGTTTTTCACCTTTTTGTAATGCTTTGCATTTATTAATAATCAATTCCTGTTCTTGTGTTGGATCAAATACATGATTCATAACTGCCTCCAGGGCTTATATTCAAAACAATAAATCAATAAATAAATTAAATTATTTATATAAAACAGCGCCTCTCATTTGTTTTTTCATAATCCAACTTAATCTATATCAGTAACTATTATGTATCTATAACGCAACGAGAGGCGCTATTTTAGAGATGTGCTAAACTCACTATTATATACAAACTGATATAAAATATAAGTTAGAATACCTATTAATATAGCATTAGGTATACTTATATTATACTATATATGAACTAAAAAAGCAGCTAAATCAAGGCTTTTTAGTTCTTTTTTCTTATAATTATAATATCATTTTTGTTAATAGTTACTAGTAAAAAACACGAGGTGTTCAGCCGAGTGTTTTTGCTTGATTCTGTAAATCAGATGTGTTAACAGGTATTGTAGAGCCAGAGCGGAAGCGGAAAACTCCCTCCCTACAGGCGCACTAGCCCTTTTTTTATACTGGATTTAATGGTAATCAAAAGGGAATATAAAGTGTATCTGTAGGAAGAGAGCAGAGTAATAACAGGCACCGTTTCGCCGTCGCATCGTTATCAATCCCTGACTCCTAGCGTTTCCGCCATCTAGCTTCATCATTTCCCAGTCCTGCCCAGGAACTCCACTAGACCTCCATGCCCGTAAGCATCAGAACATCCACCCAGACCGTTTAGGCCGTCATCGCCCATCACAGCAAGATCTACCAGGGATAAAAAGATCCTTTCAGAATGGCTAAAGTTCCTAGCTACTCCCCTTTGACATTCGTGGGGACTACGAAGTGAAGTTTTACAAGTGCTTCTTACTACCTTGGTTCCGTCTATACAACGACGTGTTCTCTTATAATATTGTAATACAGCCAATAATTAGAAATCTACCGATAGAAAGCGAGTGCTTTTTCCATCTGTTTATTTCTAAACCGTTTATGGTAAAAGCCATGTACACGCATTGCTTCCCATAAACTAATCAAAATATCGCTTATTTTGAGTTGTAAGCCAGTTTTCCATGTATCCATGATACTTTTATCATAGATATTAACTAACAGGCCGTATAGCTCAAAATTAGATGGTGAAAAGTAAAAGAAATAATGTAAATCGCCTAACATAGCATATGGATCGTTATGTAAATGACGATATGCATCATTTAATTGTTTGCAAATTTCATAATTGAAATCTAAGTTAGCTTGTTTCATGCAACACCCTCCTATTACTAACTTGCAAAAACTTTATAATTCCCAATACGATTATAAAGCATTTGCAAATCAGCATAAGAAAAACTTATGAAAAAATACAAAAAAGCTAGTGACTACACCCTGTAATCACTAGCTTAAAATGTCCTATGTATGGTATACTAACCTTCATAGAACAAGTAAAAGCGGATTAGTAGTGTGTTTACTAACGCCGCCCTATGAGGAAGGTTCCCGCCAACTTCATAGGACTTGTTCTTTTATTTTTTTATAAACATAAATTCTGGTTTTCCAGAATCATCTGTTTTTGCTTCAGTGAAATCCTTATTAAACCACATTGTTAATGTTCCATGGATTCCAGTTTGTTTTTCATTCTTCTTAGCATCAGATGGATCTTCATCAATAAGATTTAATCCTTTATCATATTTAAAAGTAGATGTAGTTTGTTTCCCATTCTTGTAAGATATTGTACCTTTATAAGAAAAATCATTTTGTTTAACTAATTCAATACTAGTAATTGCAATTTTATCAGGCATTTTAGGGACCCAAGTTCCTGAAATATCATCAGATTTACCGCAACCACTTAATACAAAAACACAAATAATTCCCAATAATAACAAAAGTTTTCGCATTCTAACCCTCCTAATAGATACAAAAAAATCGCTAGATTCATCTAGCGATAGAATTACCTCATGAATCTAATAGTGTGTTTATTATCAATATCAACCTGTTCCCGCAAGTCAATATATCATTTCTATATATATTTATACTCATTATTAATGATAAACTACAATTTGTCAAGAAGAAAACCAAAGAGGCTTTCACCTCTTTGGTTTTTATTATTTCATTGCCACTAACATTTGTTTAGCAATTCGTTGAACAACAGATACACATACACTATTGCCTGCTTGTTTATATAATCGGCCATCAGCAATATCAGGTAATACAAAAGATTCTGGGAATCCTTGTGTATTAAAACATTCTTTAGGTGTCATTTTTCGTATACCTTGTTTTGTTTTAACAAGACATACATTATGGCCACCTTCTCCTTGATTAGCCGTTAATGTAGGCACAACACCACTCATATTTTTACGGACATATTTCCTACGCCATTGATATACAGCATTAGAATCATCCATTGCTGCTACAAGTTTCTCGTATATATCGCCTTTGTATTTCCCTTTTGTATAGAAATATTTTTCATCAACAGGATTGATAAAATCAATCACATCATGAATCGTCTTTTGTAAAGGAATTGGTTCAGGAAATGTGAATTTTTCAAATACTTTTTTAGTTCTAAAGCCCACAATATAAATACGTTCTCTATTTTGAGGGATATTACCATATTCCATAGCATTAAGTACAGCATATCTAACATGGTACCCTGCATCCTTTAGAGCTTCTAAAATTACTCTAAAGGTATTTCCATTATCATGGCTAACTAAGTTTTTTACATTTTCAAGTAGAATCGCTTTAGGTTTTTTAGCTTTAATAATTCTAAGTATCTCAAAAAAGAGGGTACCTCGTCCTTTTTCATCTTCAAAACCTTTTCTATAACCTGCAATAGAAAAAGCCTGACAAGGGAATCCACCTAAAACAATGTCTATATTGGGGACTTCTGAAGCCTTAACATCACATATATCTCTTTGATCTACTTTGATAGGAAAATTAGCTTCAAACGTTTGTATAGGGTATGGATCCATTTCATTTGCATAGATGGTGCGAGCTTGTTTTGTTAGTTCAAATCCTAAATCTATACCACCAACACCTGCAAAGAAAGAAGCAACAGAATACATATATAAAATCCTTTCTTGCCTAATGAATAAATTACTTAGTTTATTATATAATAAATTAAATAAAAAAGCAGCACGCCGCAAATATAACCGTGGAAAGAATGGATGTATTCCAATCCTTTCCACGGTTATAATGGAGTAAAAGTTCGTTTTCTTAAATCAAATAAAAACGATGGTTGAATATTGAAAGGTTTAATAATTTTATCTTCAATATTAAATCGAGGCCGTCGGCCTGCTAGTTGCTGTTCTAGCACGGTTTCCGTTGCATTCACATAAATATTTCCAAGGGAAACATTATTAATACCTGTCAAATAAATTAACAGGGTATCATTTTGTTTATTTAATTTAACGAAAACTAATTCGTCAAATCGTTCACTAGGACTAAATGATGATGGCCCAGTAGAACTACTGCCTTTAATCTCAATAATTCGATTTCCATTGGGATCAATAGCATCACCAGAACTGCCCTTATTAAGAAAATAACCACAGGTATAACAAACGATATTTTCACTGATTTCACTAGGGAAATTAATACCTCTAGTACTTAATGTAGATAACATTATGTCTAGGGTTTTCCATTGAAAATATACATCAATTGTAGTTTGAATCCTATGTTCATCTACAGTAATTAAATCATAATCTTTAATTTTTGCCATAACAAGACCAGAAGGAATACATCCATATAAAAGAATACCATAACTATATATGAATGCGCCATGATACGATATATAAAGTAAAAAACCCACAGTCTAGCCACCGTGGGTTTTGTTGTTTTATTTGAAGCTATCCAACTTCTAGTTTAATTATATCTGTCCTAAGAAATAGTTGCAAATCATGCTTTAAAATAGTTCTTTTATGTTGAATCTGTATTTGTTAATAAAATCAAAATTTAGATTAGACTAATTCTAGCTCTTCCTTCAATGCACGTTGTAATATACGTGAAAAATTTAATTTTTTCTCTTCTGCTTTATGATTTAACCAACTAGGAATTGATAATGTTTTTTTTACTGCCTTATTATCTGTTCTTTTTAAATATTCTTCTTCGTCCCATTTTACTAAATCAATAAATTCTCCATTACCACATCGTATAGATGTTGGATCACTAGCTTTAGGAAATGCTTCACCCTCTTCACTTAAAGAAAATAAATAAATACCGAGAGCATCTTCAGCCATTTCAACAGATTCAGATAATGTATCCCCTTCAGTAACGCAACCTACTAAATCTGGAAATACAACTGTATATCCACCAGTTCCATCTGCACTAAAAAGAGCAGGATACATTTCCTTTCTCATTTTTTCTCCTCCACGTTTTTCATATCTATTCTAATCATACCAAAATATATTGAAACAAGAGGACTACTTGAGCCCTGCTTGCTTCAAAATTTTACTTAACGTCTTTGGCTTTAAATCTTGACTATGTAAGGGAACCGTTACTAAGCCTTGTTTAACAGGATGTTTTAGAATATGATGTGAGCCTCGTATTCTAACAATTTTCCATCCATCTTGTTCCAAAGTTTTAAGGAGTTTTTTTGGTGTAATTAGAATCATCTCCTTTAAATAAAAAATATCATATTTATATTATAATACGTATTTATACGTATTGCAAGTTATTGTTCTATTTTCTTTAATAATAAGTTAAACTCCACATGACTAAAGTTATAAGATTCTTATTTCAGCGACCACTACATTACTAAAATAGCTTTTATTTTACACGATTGGATTATGTATGCTATAATAATGATAGGCAAAATGAAGTTATATCCAATGGATACACAAAACCCCTAAGAGATCCTACCTCTTAGGGGTTTTTAACATTATTACGCTAATGCTAGAGCGTAGGCTAGTTGCTAAGAACTATCTGTCTAACCATTTGCAAATATAGTAGGCAACTATACTCGCCATAACAGATATAAAAAATGAAGTTATACTTTCCAATGAAACACCCCCTTCCTATTGCTAGTATGGGGTTAGCAACGATTTATTATAACATTTATTCTAAACCTATATTTGTTAATAAAATCAAAAAATATAGATTAGAATAAATTTATAGAAAAAAGTCCCATGAAATAAATTCACAAAGGACTGAAAAACACTTATAAACTAAGTGTACTGTTTTGCTTTGAAATAGTAAGCTTAATCTTCTTTTTTTGTTCTAGTTCTTTTTCAAAATATTGTAGAGTACTATATTTTAAAAGAACCTTGCTATCAGGAAGAGTAGGATGTAACTTAGCATAATCAAACTTTTTAATAAAATGTTTGAATCGTTGCGTTACACGATAATCTTTTCCTTTTAATGCTTTAAATTCATGGCGCCTAATAATTGGCGAATGCGTTGTATCTACATCTTTTACCTCAATTGGAACGGCCTTGGTAAAATCTAATCCACAATGTTCTTTTTTATTAGACCAAAAAGCAAATTCATGATTGATATAAGACCGCAAAGGAACCGCCCATAGTTGATGATTACAAGGAATCGTAAGTTGAACATAAGGACGATCTGATTTGCGTAACATTTCAGGAAATTCAGATGAAGGATGTCGATTAAAATAATCCTTTGTTAAAAATATAAATTTCATAGATTCTCCCATACGATAAAAGCCCCCTTAATTAAGGGGGCTTTTCATCAATCGAGCTTTTTTTATTTAACGAGGCGCGCTCTACGACCTCATCAACAATCAAGCTTTTTTTGTTTTACGAGGCGTGCTTTACGACCTCATCATCTTTGAAATGCTGCGCATAAATAGTGTACCATTTTATACGCAGTATTTCAATACGTTAAAATTCCACAAAACCCCTACCAGGCTTAGAATCAGCATCCATGCGTTTCAAGTCAGTTGTTTCTTTTTCAGTACGTTGTTCTGGATCAGACGTAACTTGAAAATCAGCTGCTCTACGTTTATTAGCAGCAGCTTCATTTTCCGCTTGAATGATTTTTTCTTGTAATTCTTTATTAAGTTCGCTAGCTCTAGTTTTTGTTGTTTGTAATGTTGTATCCGTTCTAGTAGCATCTATTTCATTATTGACCTCTTGAATATCAAGAAGTCCTTTAGTATTTTTACCTAATTTTTGTAATGATTGAATAACAGAGTTATTAGCATCAGCAATAGCCGATAATCCAGTTGCCATTTTTTGAGATTCTAAATTAGCTTTAGAAATAATATTATTATTTTGAATTTTCTTATTCATATAATCAGTCTGATAATGAATTGCTTCTTTAGAATACTCTATTTCTGACCATCCTTTATCAGGGTGATCAAAATCTAAATGAATAAGACTATCGGACATTTTCATTACTGAATTGATATTAGAACGAAGTGCATTAACACTTTTCATAGCTGTATTCAATGAGGACTTAACACTATTCATAGCCTGTTGAGCTTGTTTAACTGTATCAATACTATGTTGTAATTTAGCTTTAATTTGTTCTAATTTATCTTGTTCTTTTTTTACCCATTCAACAACCTGTTTATATCGAGATGAATCATGTACATTACCACCTCTAAAATGAAATTTTGCTTCTGCTACAGGTGTTTGAACGATATTCAAAAAAGAAAACATTAATGTAGTAAATACAATCACTTTAGCTATTTTTCGCATTTTCCCATTGGTTAACAAATTCAGTCACCCCTTCTCCAAATAACCAAATTGGTGTAACTACGGCTTGAATCTCATCTCGCTTAACAGGGCCAAAATAACGACTATCATAGCTGCGAGTAGGAACATTGGCAACAAAATATTCATCATTAGACAACGTATAAACGCCGTTTTGTAGATGTTGTAATGGCATACCACTGGATGTATATGATAATGTTGGATACGATTCTGCATTAATTTGAACATTATTATCGGTAACAGTCATTATATCGCCAGGCATTCCCGCAATATGTTTCAATAGCAATTGCGGAGGCCGTTTTGAACCATAAAATTGTTCTAATCTATGATTTTCTTTAACCATAACCAATACATTAGGTTTTAATTCTTGATTATGTGAAACTACATATACACCCATAGGCGCTGACGTCGTTATATTGATATAAAACGGACTATGAACAAGTCCATAACCAACACAAATATTAAATGTAATAAGGAGAACAATGGCAACGAAAAATATTTTATCCCTTCGTTTCCAATCCTTTATAGAACGTTTTGGTTTTAAATTAGATAACCATTTCATAAAGGAGCCTCCTTTCTACAATTTAGCTGATACTTGTAACCCATCAGCAATTCGATTAGGCAATAAAACACCAACAACTACAATAACTATAACGAATAGTAAAGCACCTAATATACCAAATATATCTGTAGGATCATAGGTATATACTTCCATAGCCTTTTTCATAATAGAAAAGATAAGACCAATACACATTAATCGAATCGTTCCTGTAATTAGATGGCTCATCATACCTTCTGGAATAAAACTTGTCGGCTTTAAACCTGCAAAGCTTATACTAAATACAGTAAATACAGCTGACATATAAAATTCCAAATACACGACTAAAATGGAAAAAATCAATATGATAATTAAGATTAATCCCATATAAGTAGCAAACATATTTAATAAGAATAACCCCATATGATTAATCATATCTAACGCAGTCACTTTTCCAAGCCAAGTCATAGAAGGATTAAGGAACGAAATAAAATGTTGTAATTGTTGATCTGGTGCCGTTATATCACCAATGGCATTAGCTGTATCTGGTGAAAACGTAGCATATGACCATTTTGCAGTACCAATAAATACTTTATTAACAATAAATTGCCAACTTTCAATAAGAATTGTTAAAAATCCATATTTAACAATTCGTTGAGCCGCGCCAGTCCAAAATGCTGAATCAAGTTGTCCTGTAATAGTAGGCCCACGCCATGCAAACATTGAAAAATCAATAATGGCAAGTACAGCTAATAAAGGTAAAGATATTTGAATTAAGCTCTTAATAGCGACTACACAGCCATCCACAACAGAATCAACAATTGTTCTAATAGACGAACCCATTTTATAAATATAGGAAAAATCTAATCCTAAAGGACGATTAAGTACATTATTCATGCTAAAGTAATTGATGATTGAAGAAACACCTGCTTGATAACCTACACCAGGATCACCTGTTTTTAAACGGTTATAATTAGCAATAAAATTATTCATGTGTTCCACAATTCCAGGAATATTAAAATTCCCCATATTACCTGCCCCGCCGTTATACCCTGTATAAGCAATAGCAGGATCACCATTAGCCGCTTGAAGCATTTTAGCATAATAGTACACAGACCCATGAATATTTTGCGTTAAATCATAAATATCATCTTGCGAATTTAAATCATAATCTGACCAATATTCATAACTTAGTTGACCTAATCCATATCCTAAACCATCGCCAGCAGGTTGAGTTCTCCAACTAGATTCTGTTTCAAACATAGCTAAAACAGCTGTTTTATCATAAATCCCGTATTTATCAGCTTCTTCCCAAATACGATCAACAACATAATGAGCATCTTCATTAGTATATCTTGCAACATAGTCATAAGCGAGTTCTTTACTAGTCCCAATATCAACATGATTATTAGCAGTTAGTGCATAGGATGTATTGTAATTGAGTATCATCATGAGTGTTAAACAAACACCCATGATGATACGTTGTAATGTAATATGTATATTATTCATAAGCCATCACCTTATGATCGCTTATAACCGTTAAGATGAGATAATTTTCTGGATATAGTAGAAGCTGTATTTTCACGAGCAACTGCATTTAGGAATGTATTCTTAGCTGCATTAATTTGATGACGGTAAGCACCTTTAGTGACAGTACCTAAATGATTAGCGGTACCTCTCATTGAATTAAAAATAGCACCTCTAACAGTATTTGAACTTGTAGCAGCTACGCCACCTGCACGAATCGCATCACCACTAATACGAGAAGCATTAGCCATTCCTCTAAAAGCGGCTGCACTACCTGCACCCAAAAATCTAGTAGTCATAGCACCTGCTCCTGCAGCAGTAGCAGCAGATTGTACTACGCCTGCAGCAGATGCGCCCATAGATGGCGTACCACTTAACATACCAGAAATAAGACTAGGTAATTTCCAAATCAAGAAAGCATACATACACGCTTGTAATACGGCTTCAAACAATTTTCCATAATCGTCATTTGTAATCGCATCCATTTTGCTAATCATCGTAGACATAAGACCAAGAAGGAATATCATGATCATCAGCTTAACGCCAAAATTAACAACAGCACCTAATGCTTTCTGACTAATAAATGACGTATGACTATTAACACCAAACGGCAATAAGATAATAGATAAAGCCGTAGTTAAATAGAACTCAACGAAACAAATAAGAACATTTAATGCAATAAACGCAAAAGCAATAAAGATAGCTAATGCAAGAATAATTTTAATAATTCTTCCTGGAATAGCCGCTATGGCTTCACCTAAGCCAGAAAATGGATTGCTAGATTTACTTTCAGCAACAAGATCTTCTGCATTTTTTTGCAAATTACCATTAGAATCATAAAACGGAGTATTACTTTTTTTAGAAACTATAAGATTTCCATCAGAATCTTTATCAGCCATTGGAACATCATATATTGCATTATTCCAAAGTCGATACATCTTCTTTGTGCCTTCTACCATAATTGAGGAAGGCTTTGTTGCGGTTTGATGGGCCGAAGCAATCTGGCCAACTTTAACGAATGTATCTTCTACAGCCGTAGTAATAGGCCCCCAGTTAAGGATTAAAATTACAAAAAAGCCAATTTTAATCACTTTACCCATAATTTCCCGCACACGCATCTCGCCAAAATATAGGCCCCACATAGCGGTTATATCTAAAATACCAAGAACTGCCACTAAGCCTAACGCCGCAGGCTTTAAGTTAACCATTCCTGTTACTGATGCATTTCTAAATGTATCTAATAACTGGTTTAGAAATGCGAATTGAACACCATCCATGTAAACCCTCCTATTTCCATAGAGATTTCATCAATTGAGATCTCGATTCATAGCCATTAGGAAGATCGTCCATAGACCCCTTCATATTAACAACGGACTCACTAAATTTCTTTGCGGCTGCAAAGTTAAATTCAGCCCTATTAGCATCTTGTTGCTGTTTAGCTTGTGATTCCATATTTTGATTGGTTACTTGAATAGCGGTAAGTTTACTATTAAATCCTTCAATTCTAGCTGTTACAGCATTAATTTCAGCATTAATTTTAGCTAAATCACGTTGCCCTTCTGTATGACGAGCTTGTTCACGAAGTTGCTTTAATTCATCTTCCGCTTGTGATAACCCCGCCATAATAGCTTGTGTTTCTGTTACAGCTTCTTTGTTATTTTGTTGCACTTGTGCATTGATATAGGAATTAGAACCTTGTAAAGCGCTATATGTTAAATTTTTAGGGTTTAAACCAGATAATGACTGGAATGTTTTATTCCATTTTTCTTCTGTTTCTTTAGCCACATTTTGAATATCTTTAACAGGGCTTAATAGGCCTTTAAATGAGGATTGAGTATTCTTAATCACACCATCGACTGCATTACGAGTACCATCAACGGCTGATAATACTTTTTTAGCATTATCAGACACGTCTTTCATGGATTGTGTAACAATAGATAAATGTTGTTTTGCAAGATTTACCTGTTCGTTTAATTTTTCAATTTGTTTCGCTGTATTTTCAATGACTTTAACCGTTTTAGCTATATTTTGAGCATCAATTACAGGATAAGCAGCGTGTACAGAATACGTAGTCAATACAAATGCGCCAGGAATTAACATAACAGCAAGTAACTTTTTTGAACGAGGAAGAACTGATTTCATGTTTCCATTATCCAACATGATAACTCCTTTCTGGCTCTATGAGCGACTGGTATTTAGCCTTTTCTTCAGGCATACCTTTATAATCAAGCCAAGCTAGAATAAATTCATCTTTAGATAGATGATTTTTTTCTAATGCTTGAATTTTTAATTGATCTTCTTTAGATGTGGCCGTTACAAATGCAGCCTCTAATGGTTGTAACGCAAGGTCAAATACACGATTGCCTTTAATTGAGGATACATAATATTCTCTTTTTTGTGTCAATTCAGACAATAATTCAATTTGACGGCTATTTAAACCGAAATTGATATATTGCTGTTTAATCCCTTCAGCAGTTGCTTTAGGATTAGGCAAATAAATTTGTGTCGGACAGTTTTCACGAACTGTATTAGCAAGTTCAGGACTAGCCGAAATATCAGATAAGTTTTGCGTTGCAAAAATGATAGATGTATTCTTTTTACGCAAATCTTTAAAGTATTTCCGAATTTTACTTTGGAAGATAGGATTTGCAAAGAATAGCCAACATTCATCTAATATAATGAGGCCTGGCGCCCCATCTTCACGTAATTGACCTTCAATTCTATGAAATAAGAAATCAAGTACGCTAGGGACGATATTAGGCATTTTCATGACTTCATCCATTTCAAATACCTGCCAATTACCTTCACCAAATTTATCTGTACTGTTATCAAAGAGGCCACCATAGGTACCCCCTTCACACAAAGGCGCTAAGGCTTGACGAATGGCATGGTTTTGAACTAAGCGTTGGAAGGATGTCAGTGTACGCAAAGAAGGTTCCATTTCACGAAGCGATTTTAAAGCTTCATGAATTGTAGTTTTTACAATTGGATCGATCTTTACATTTTCCATCGTGAGGTAATTAATAATCCAATCATTAGCCCAAATAAATTCAACATCTTCATCAATCCGTGAAAGAGGTTGAAAGGCTAATGGGTTATCATCACCCATAATGTTATAAAAGTTACCACCCATAGCTTTTGTTACAGCCCTAGAGGAAGAACCAACATCAAAAATAAATACACGAGCGCCAGGATACTTAGTAAAATGTGTTTCTATCATATTAAGAAGTACAGATTTACCAGATCCTGTAGGCCCTACAACAAACGTATGTCCAACGTCACCAACGTGTAAAGACAAGCGGAACGGAGTACTCCCAGTTGTCACCGTATGAAGCAATACAGGCCCCTTTAAATGGCTATTCTTTTTCTCTCCTGACCACACTGCGGAGGTCGGGGCAAGGTGAGAGAAATTTAGGGAAGCCATAAGGTATTTACGGACGTTATATTCCCACATACCTGGAATAGAACCAAAATAAGCATCCATTGCATTGGTCGTTTCAAGTTGCGCCGTAAAGCCTTCTTGACGAATTTCTTTTAATGCAAATGCTGCTTTTTTATCAGCCATTTCAGGATCTTTATCAAGAACAACCAATGTCATTGTGTAATACCCATACCCAACAGCATCTGTTTCTAATAATTGTTGAGCTATTTTAGCTTCATCTGCATAGTTCAGCATAGATTCGTTAACTTGATTGGTTTCTTTATTACGAATCGCTTCAACAGCATACTGTAAAATAGTTTTAGCTTGTTGTCTAAAGTTATCTTCAATATCTTTTAATACCTGCATAGCATCCATTTTAGACAATGCATGATAACGACTAGACCAACGATATTCAAATCCTAAACGGTTTAGAATATCAAAGAATCCTGGATGAGTAATTGGCGGGAAGCTAGTAACAGAAATAACCCGCATATGTTTATCACCAAGTTTAGGTTCAAAACCACCAACTAATGGAGAATCCAACAAATAGGAAGATAAATACATAGTTGGCATATTTTTAATTGGTTGACGATGATCAGATACAGTACTATGTAAGTACTCTAATGTTTCATCTGGTGTCAACACTTTAACATCAAGGAATATATCATTGAACATATCAAGCATTTTATTGGTTTCTTCAATAAAATCACTTGTAGCTTTAGCAATTTCTTTCCAGTACTGATTATGCTTCTTTGTAGTTTCTTCTTTTGATTCAAAAAAAGATAAAAATTTCTTTGTCATATCAAAATTAGGATGATACAAAATTGTGAAGAAATAATCATTTTCAAACTGTTTGCCACTGTTAAAGAATTTTTCACGTTCTGTTTCAATAACTTTTGTTAATGGAGCTTGGAAATCAGCAGTATCATAAGCTTCAGATGCATGGCGTTGGTTTTCCATGTAGAAAACATAACCAGTAGAAGCACTTTTAATAATATTGTTGATAGCTGCGTGGTATGACTGGAGTTCTTCAATAGTAGAAGAATCAAGGTCAGGGCCACGGAATTTAAAAGTCAATTGCATTGAATCATCTTTGTTATAGACAATACCAGATTCATCAATCCGTAACCAAGAGATATATTCGCTTAATTTTGGATCACGTTTCACAAAATTCTTTTTGTGAAAGCGAAAATTAGACATCAATCCCATATAATAAACACCTTTCTATAGTAGTCTTATTCGGCCCTATAATAGTTTTTAGACCGTAAATAATGTGTAAATACATCAAAAAAATCAGCGTCCTGTGACGTAAAATATCTAAATAAAAAGTGGAGGGCTATACCAATAACACCAATAAACCATGTTCCCAAAATGATAACTGCAAATACGCAAATAAACACATTTATAAGAAACAATCTACGAGGTACACCACCCCAGGTTTGACGAACATATAAAGCCCTAAATAAAGGGGCTTCACCTGTTCTATAATCACGTTCGACCATCCTGCCTCCTTATGGAATTAAACACCCTGTAATCATTGCAATGGCTTGTGGAGCCGCGATTGCGGTTCCTACGCCAAATATGACCCCAAAAAATCGTCTAGCACCTTCTTGATGATGACAGCCACTTAAAAAGGTAATGGCTGCAACAGCAAGGCCAATCGTACCAAGAGCTAAGGGTAATGGACCTGAAAATTCTAATGAGAGTGGCAACAATAGTAGATCATATATAGGGAGCGAAGCCGCTCCCCCATTACTTGCAAAGGCCACAAATGGAGAGCAGGATAGGAATATTGTGCTTAATAGCTTTTTCATTCACTACACCTAACTGCCTTATAGGCTTATATTCACATCATGTTAAGGAATTACGAAACCAGAACCAGTGGCCCCTAAAGAAAGCATATCCATTAAGGAAGGAGCGGCTAACGCAATAGAAATAACGAAAATCAACAAAATAAATTTACGAGTACCATCACCACCGTTACCAGAGAATAAGGCAATCGCTGCACCAACGATACCCATAATCCCCAAAATCATAGGTAATGGGCCTGTAAGTTCTTGCATTAATGAACGTAAGAACTGTGTCCAAGGCCAAGCATGACCGCCAATGCCTGGGGAGCCTTCTGTACTATAAGCAAAGGCCTGCATTGTAGCTGCTGCTACCATCATCTGGGTACCTACCATAGTAGTAACACGTTTAGCTTGTTGTTTTAATTTTGTAGAGTTCATAAGAGAATCCTTTCTTAAATCAGCATTAATCAAATGAAAATGTTGGTAATACATGGGCCCGTTTCTGAAATATTTCCTTAGTGGAATTAGTAGCAGATGAAATAGTAATCATCATAGCATCTACCATAGGTTTGTTATATACACCTGCATAAGTAGATGCCATATCACTTAATCCTGCTAATTCTCTTAGGATTGTATTCACACGTTTTTCCGCATAGTATTTAAATTTTTCTTCTTTTGTCATATCTTTAACAGGTTTATCTACTTTTTCAACATCAATTGTGTCATCCTGTTCAGATTCATCAGAGGTGGATTGAGTTACACTTATATCGTCAACATCTGGCTCATAAAGCTCAAACGGATTTTTAATATCTTTATGAGTATACTTGTGACGGCTCATCATGGTTCACTTCCTTCCTTATGATAAATAATACTTGTGTCATATGATTCTGTATGACGGTTAAACCCCTTCACTTCAATAATGTCACGAATAAAGCGTTTAGAAGGGCCGTTAGGAATATCAATACGGCCAATATCAACAATTATATTGACAGCTTGACCTAACAATTGTCTAAAATTGCCTTTAGCCGTTGGATTTTCATAAATTAATGATTCCAAACGATCTAATCCTTCTAATGCCCCATTTGCATGAGTTGTTCCAAATCCACCTGGATGGCCAGTATTCCATCCTTTTAACAAATCATAAGCAGAACCATCACGAACTTCCCCAACGATAATTCGATTTGGAGAATTACGCATAGATAGCCAAATCAATGTTTGCATCGTTACGCTTTTATTCGGATCAGCATCTACTCTTGTTTGCATACGCAAACAATCATTAATATTGGATTGTAATTCGCTTAAATCTTCTAAAATAACCGTTCGATCATATGGCGTATATAATTCAACACATTGCAGTAATGTGTTAAGAAATGTAGTTTTCCCTGTACCAGTACCGCCTGTTACTAAAATATTTTTATGTTCTTTTACGGCGTTGATTAAATAATCAGCGCCTTCTTTTGTAATAAACCCCTTTTGAATATATTCTTCAAACGAGAATATAGTAGATGCTTTTTTACGAATCATAAATGTTGGATTCCTAACTAGCGGTGGTAATTGTGCTTGAAAACGAGCATTTAACGAATACAATTCACACCCCAAATGTGGACGATCATTATTAATTACTTCATTAACAGCACCTGCCACCGCCTCAATAAGAACTTTAGATTCAGACGGAGATAAGTAAATATCTGTTTTTTGTTTCCCTGTAGTTAAATCATTAACAAATACATAGCCATCTTCATTAACATACACTTCCCCAATTGTATCTTGCTGCAATATAGGCCATAATCGGCCAAAAGAAAATTCAAGCATACTATTAACTTTTTTATTAATAGCTTCTTGTGTATTTGTTTCAGTCATCTTATTCACCACCTACTGGAGTAATATCTTCAGTAGGTTCAGAAGATAGAGATTCTAAATATGCTTTCCCTTTTGTATAGAACTCATCTAAGGCCCTATTTTCATCGTCAGAGGCCTTTATATACTCATTGGCATATAATAACGCCCCCAAACGAATTTCAACGCTCTCAAAGCCAAATTCTGAAAACATTTCATTAGCACCAGTAGCTTCAGCAATCAAACTATCTTTTATGATTAAACTTTTAAGCCGTTCAATCTCTTGCTCATGTTTAATAATCGCATTATCATGTTTTTCTAATCGTTTTTTTGCATCAATAGATTTCTTTAATGCTGTAAATAGCACACTTTTTTTAGCCATATTATTTCACCTAAATTATTTTTTCAATTACAATATCATCTACCGTATTAGTGGATGGTTTAGTTTCATGTTGTGTTGGTTGTGTTTGTGTGAGAGTTGTAGGTTGTGTGTTAGGAGAGTTTAATTTTGGAATAACATCTGATTTAGCAGGTGCATTCATAACACGAGAACTAAAATACGAATCCATATAATACTTTACTTTTTCAGTCAAAATAGGCTTTTCGCCAGTCATAAAAATTAATTCTTTATCGCCCATCCGTTTTGATTCGTCAGCGGTCATTAAACTTTTAGCAATGTAGCTATTACTATGGGATTTACCTTGAAAGAATCCAGGTTGTTTAGACCAAGTTTCAACTTCTTCAGTATATTTCCCAAGTTGCTTTTCAATTTCATCGGCTGTAACCGTATCATTCGGAGCGTAAAAGATTTGAATATGACAGTTAGTTACAATAGAATTTTCTTTTGTGTAAATTTTTTGTAACTGTGGTAAACCTTGACATATCATAAACGCTTTTAATCCATACCCCGCAATGTATGCTAACTGTTCTTCAAAGGTATCCATACGACCCAGTGCAGGAAATTCATCAAGTAACAACAAACACCTATGTTTAAAGGTATCAACTTGTTTACCATCTTCAAATTTCATATCCCGAGTATTATGGCGAACAATCATTTCTACAAGCAAACGGAATAATGGTTGAATACGTTTAATATCAGAAGGCGGAGTAATTAGATATAACGTAACAGGATCCTTATAGTTCATAATGTCATACAATGTAAAATCACTTTCATATGTATTCATAGCAAGAACAGGATCAGAATATAGGGTTAATAAGGCATTAGCGGTAGATACAACGGAAGCCCGTTCATTTTCCGCTTTTGAAGCAATATCAATAAACGATTCAAACGCAATAGGATGCGTTGTATTAAGCCCTGGAACAGTTAGATTAGTCGCTTCTGGATATAAAGTACGCATATGTTCTGTAGTGACAGTAATCATTTTGCGTTCCCCATAGGTTTTACTATTACGATCAGCATCAATCGTTTCCATTGGCATCCCTTCTTCTGGCCAATGTTTATATTGAGTTAACGATTCAACAGATTCAAAAAAACCTAATGCTTTATAGTTTCCAGGATTATCTGGATCTGGTACTAGTGAATTTTTTAACGTACTAGCTAATTGATTTAACGTTAAAGGTGCATTTTCTGTAGGATTAATAATATGTGCATAGTGCATATGACATATCAATCCTACCAGTAAGTTACGAGCAGATAATTTCCAGTGATCCAAATCGCCTTTCCCTTCAGGGTCAACAATAATCCCTGCGACGTTCTGAATGTCACTAATTTCATATTTTGTACCAAATCGAACTTCATTAAACGGATTAAATCGTGCAGACGTTCCATCAGATGCTGTAGGTTCAAATTTTATAACCTTTTGCCCCATTACTTTTTGCCGATAGCCTGCGGTTATCCCCCAGTTTTCACCTTTAATATCGGTAACAATACAAGACCCTTTCCATTCCCCTAATAGTGTTGGAACAATTAAGCCAACGCCTTTACCAGAACGAGTTGGGGCTAATACAATCATATGATGCTTATCATCATGCTTAATATACTTGTATTTGTATAAACCGAGTTTTTTACCCCATGTCATTAGCCATGAATTAATTTTTTGAGGTGAAATCAATGTTCCTAATATATTAGTCAGTGCTTCTTTGCGGAGCAAGCCAGTTTCTTGAATACCGCAAATAACACCAGATTTTGGGAAGAATCCCATTTTCTTAATATCCGCAAATTCAGCATAGGATGCATTACCATGATAGTCTTTCACTGGTTTTTTCATGTTAGCAAAGCTAACACCAATCATAGCAACAATCCAAACTAATAAAGGTAATGCAGACTTCATTACTAATGAAGGTACATATTTACCAAATAAAGCAATCCAGACTAAATATTTGAAAAACCAATAATAAGGCGTTGTACCAATAGTAAATAAAGGTTGCCCTATTAGTGGATCATAATGAACATAAGAGGCTAATAGTTGGGTTGAACAAGCTAACGCAACGCATAATGTAATTAGGGCCAATAGAACCCTAATCATAACTATTCACCGTAATAAGGTTCTAGGGCTAAATCAGAATTTAACATGACATTAAATTCAAATCCTGGACGAATAATAGCCGTTGCACCGACTTCCAATTTTTTCTTAACAATTTCATTGCCAGTGTTTAACACATTAGAAATTGCATGATTAATGGCTTCTTGACCAGACGAGCGGTCATCAGAGCCACTTCCATCACTAGAAGAACCCGCAATACCTGCTAATAGACTGGTGATAAAGGATGCGCCAACAGCTTTACCAGTATGTTCAGAATACAAATCTTTTACGCCACCAAATCCCATTGCATCAACACCTAGCGAATTATTTAAAGCAACACTATTGCCATCAGGGAACATAATACGTGTAAATTTAACAGATACACGACCTGCATTCATTCCGCTACCATCATATTCACCAATTAGGCGAGAGCCAGCAGGAATCAAAATAGAAGAGCCTGTAATAGAATCATACACATTTTCACGAACTTGCGCTGTAACAGAGCCATTAAGTGAGGAATCAATACCAGTTATAAGTGTGACTGGTACGAGAGTACCTGTTAGCAATACACGATCAGCGGATGTATAACTACTGTAATCAGGAGTACTTGCCGTTGTAGAAGAACTAGAATCAGAATTATCACTAGAATTAGAAACAGAATCAGTAACAGCATTACCACCACTTAATGCAAATGCAATAGCACTAGCATATGGATTATTACGACTTGTGATAGAGCTACCACCTGCATTTCCAGATACCGATTGATAGTTAGAAGAACCACCACTAGAAACTGGAGCAGATGCATTATAAGAACCTGTTCCTACACGATTAGGAACTTGTCTAACGGTATTATTACCGCTTGCTTGTGGTACAGATTGCGTACCTACAGTATTACCAGAACCAGGGGCGCCTGGTTTTTTCTTAGAGGCTGCATCTAATTTTTTTTCATTATCATATTGCCCCATTGAAGCATATGAATCAAATCCTAAATCAGGGCCTGCTACAGAACCACCATTAGCACTAATGCCAACGGAAGAGCTTGCTTGATTAGGATTAGGTTTATTACCGCCATCCATGTTATGCATAACCATGGCAGCTGCTGAACCAAACGCTATAAGACCTATAGCACCATATACAGCACCTTTTTTAAATCCTTTAACAGCAGGTTTAGTATCATCATTAGAGAATGTAGCGGCTTCTACATCATCATCAAAGCTTTCTGTATCATTAAGTTGTTCCTCATCGGGTTTATGTTCATTACGAGATGCATCCCCTAATTCAGCTTCTGTTTCAGAATCAAAATTAGTAAATTCATCAGGTTCACGTTTACCTAATACCTTATTAAACATATCTCTAATAGACATTATTTAGTTCCTCCTTTCTGTAGATTAGCAATTCTATCTTTTAGAGGAACCCAATCAATTGAATGATTAGAGTTTGTTGTTGCAACACTAGTTACATTGCTAACAGGATTATTATCACTATCACGAGTAATAATAATACGTGGTTTACCTTGTACATCTAGTTTAGCGTGATTAACTGTATCTTTAATAGATTGTTGTAATGCCTGTTTAACTTGATCTAAATCAGACGATTTACTTTGCTTATCAGTCTTAATTTGTTCTGTATTTACCGATTGAAGAGGAATACCTACTTCATCAATAGAAACAGCAGACATACCACCTTGATTAAGTGTTTGATTTAACTCTTTCACCTTAACAGGTTTAATACCTGCTTCTTTATTATTGACAACAGTTAAATACGAATCTGTTTTAAAACGTAGTTGTAAACGAGCTAATACGGTATCAATAACAATATAATGACCTTGCAAACGACTATTTACCATAGATAATTTGCCTTTTTTATCAACAGAATATACTACAGGTAAATTTCTAATGTTTGTTGTAGGCACTTCAATATATGTCTTAATACCATCATCCCAAATACTATTAGGAATTAACGTTTTTCGTACATTTTGTGCTATTTCATACTTATAATCACGATTGATTTGCTCTACTGTTCCAGTAGAATCTTTTTGAGTATTACTTTGACTAATAGTAGTCGTTGAATCTACAGCAGGAGTTAGATTGTTAAAAGATACAACATCATCATAGTACTCATCTTGTCTAACAATAAAACGATACGAACGTTTATTAGTATTAACAATCAAGTTTGTAGTTTTAGCTTCTTTCACTACAGGTTTTAAGTATACATGAGGTGTTTGATCAACTACAGCCGTTGATACTTTCCAATCATCAGTATTACCTGCAACGATGCTAGTTAGTTTTTCATTACGACCAAGTGTTAAGTCCGTTAAATACCCTAGCTTACCACGCACTTTAAATTGATTGTTTTGATCATACGTATAGACAACATTGGAACCTGTTAAATTACTATCATGTGGCGTAATATAACCAGGTTCAATAGCAGCAAACGAAGTACCACCTATACACATAGTTGCAAGTGACATAGCAATACATAATTTACGAGCTTTAGATTGCATTATTTATCACCTGCTTTCTGGTTTTGTTGAGCTGTATTAGCTTTTTTAGCAGGTTCACTGCTTTGCGCAGCGTTTTCAAGACTGAAAGAAATATCTGTAATTTTAATGCCAAGTGGATTCTTATACAAATCAGCTTCAGTTCCTAATTCACCAGTTTTAATAGTAAACGTACCGATGTAATTTTGTTGCGTACCTTGACCACTATTAATACCGTAATCTACTTCTTGCCAACGAATTTGATATGTATTATCCGAGTTAGACAAGCGAGTAATACCAAGCACAGTAGGTTCTACTGTAGAAGAGCCAAGCTTACTAAAATGGCCTTGTGATTCACTAATAGCATTAAGTTTTTTAGCTGCTCCTTCTGTTAAGAATATTTGAGCATCTTTCCAGTTCTTTTGATATACCACTGGATCAAGTGGTACTGTACGAACTTTTTTAATAAAGTCCGTTAAGAAGTACTTTGTTTCTGCCTCTGTGGGCTTATATTCTTGCTGTGTAACAGGGCCTACAGCATCGGTATAACCTGTCACTTTATCTGCACGAATAATAAACGGAATATATTCACTCCGTGTTGCCAAGTAGCCTGCTGATATAGATGCTACTAACGCTACTAGCGTTGCACCAACAGCAATCTTCTTGAATGTGTTTGCACTATCTAAAATTCGCTCGACGTATGAGAAGTGTTCTTCTCTACCTTTCAGGAACGGATCTAAGGCAGTGCCTTTTTCTTTAAAATCTGTCAAAGAAAATACCTCCCTTTTTTTAATATGAGAAATAAAACCAGATAATTAAATTATCTCACTATATCATAATCTATAATTCAGTGAATGACAATTAAAAAAATCATATTATTTTAAAATAACATGAAACACTATTTTGAGTTCTAATTAAGATTCTTATTTTGAATTACTGACTATCAAAATTAAAATTTTGTACAAAAAACAATCAAAAAAAACGCTTTTTTTTTCTATTATTTTTATTATCTTTTTTCTTCTTTTTTAGGGGGTGCGCCGAGGTGCTTAAATACTAGGGTTTCCAGACCCATATGTACCCGTTTTTTGAGGTTGATGTACCTATTTTTTGAATTTAATGTATCCGTTTTTTGAATTTAATGTACCTGTTTTTTGAATTTATCCACAGGCTATTTTGTAAAAAACTTAGATTTATAAAAGTTATCCACAGGTATAAACCTATATTCTACCTAGATTTATAGGTATGTACCCATAGTAAAAAATACCTATTTTTTTAGTTACAAAAAATGGGTACTTTAATAGAAAAAATACAGATATTATCTGATTAAAAAGATATTTTTTAATCATTTCAAAAAAAGGGTACATTTAAGATTTTTATATACCCATTTTTTGAGATAATATTAAGAAGTAATACTTTACAAATAATTAAGTACCCTAGTAAACTTGACTTAGGCACATATAATAAAGTATACTTTGTGTAAATAAATTAACAATAGTTTTATTTTCTTCGATATTGTAATTTTATACATATGAATATAAGCCCAGGAGGCAAAGATGGAACGAAAAAATAGCGCATTGTTATTAAAATATCATAATGATTTAAATCAAATAACATTAAAGGGATTAAATGCAAGAGAATCTAATGTATTCTTTGCTATTTGTGCTATTATGAAAGATCATGGATTAAATGAATTAACTTTGACTTTCAATGATTTAAAAAGAATCAGTAATATTACAGTTTATGATGAAAGTGAACTAACCAGCATAATAAAAGAAACATATCAAAAATTAATTAGAGTAGCTGCTTATTATGAAACCGATACTACTTTTGGTGGATTTATATTATTTGATAAATTTGAAGGTAATATTATTACGAAACAAATTACAATTTCAGTTAACCCTAAGTTCGCCTACATGATTAATGAGTTAACTCAAAATTTTACAGTCATGCAGCTAAAAGAATATACTGAACTACAATCTAAATACACTAAGAATTTATATCGTCAATTACAGCAATTTAAAAAAACAGGTGTATATGTTGTTGAAGTGGAATATTTACGACACATACTAGATATTCCTGATTCTTACGATATGCGTAAAATTACACAAAAGATAATTTCACCTGCGATTAAATCATTAAGTACAATTTTCAAAGATTTGAAAGTTGAAAAAATTAGAGAGGGCCGTTTTATTAAACAACTACGATTTGTATTTAAACCATTTAAAATTCAAGATACGTTTTCTAACAATCAACTATCTGGAGTAGAATTGAGTGGTACGGAAGTAAAAAATAAAATCGCTAAGAAAAAATCAAAGTCTAAAGAAAATCAGATACCAACTTTAACAGCCTCTCAACAGCAAACACTTGTAAAAGAAAAAAAGAAGAAACAAGAAATATTATGTCCATGTTGTAATCAACCATTATCATTAATTACAAGTGGTGAAGAAATTTTTTACGGACACAAAAATTTTAGATCATCTAATTGTCAGATGACATATTCTTCTATATCTGAAATTGAAGCATTCAAAAATAAATTACAAAATACAAATTTTAGATCAGCACAGAAAGATATGAATAAAGAGTTTTCTAAACAGATAGTAAAACTTATTAGAAGTAATACTGATTTGTTTAATGATGGTGGTGGAAGAAACGGAATTGAACGTATAGTGTATTTTTTTAAAGAGGACTTTATACCTCGTCGAGTTCCTTATTCAGAAGAAGGTGTAAAAGCATTAGAGGAATATATCACTAACATACGAAAAGTAGAATCAAATGATTAGAACTGTAATTAGAAAAAATAGAAAAGTATATCATCTCATTGTATTGGTAAAACCAATACAGCAAAAAGAGAAGCTCACAGGGCTTCTCTTTTTTTATGGCTCACCTATTTATTGAAAATAGATTCACCACTCTATTTACGAAAAGCAGACGATTTAGTAAAATAGAGATTGACAGAATGCCCATTTAGCGGTTTCTATTACCTCTTCGTTTTTTTGCTTACAAAAACCACAGAAACCACCATGGGCCACTTCCCGTGGAGGGTTCACTTCGTTCAGTAGCCTTCGGCAATAATAAATTTTTTTAGGATACAAAATGGCAACTTACTCATTCAATATAAAATCACAACCTAAAACTAAATATGGTTCAAAGTTGAATGCAGCCGCACACTTTGATTATATTGATCGAGATGGAGCATATAAAAATCGTGAAGATCTTTTAGCATATGGTTCTGGTAATATGCCAGATTGGGCCCCTACCCCTCATCATTATTGGGAAGCAGCTTCTCTATATGAACGAGCAAATGGAAATGCATATAGAGAAATTACATGGGCTTTACCATCAGAGTTGCCATTGTGGGCGAATGAATCTTTAGTGCAAGAATTTTGCCAAGAAACATTCGGAGAAAAATTTACATATAGCTATGCTATTCATTCTAAAGATTCATCAGACCCTGAACATGATAATGTTCATGTTCATATTATGTTCAATGAAAGAGAATTAACAAAAGACCGTACTTATGATGATCCAAAGTGGCACTTTACACGATATACAGAAACAGATGGATTTCCAGTTGGATACAAAAAAGAAGAAGCTTTTAGAAAAAAAGCAATGTATTATAAATTAAGAGAAAGAGCTGCTGATTTAACGAATAAATACTATAAAGATTTTGACATGGAAGAACGTGTTGACCATCGTTCTTTTAAGGATCAAAAAAAAGCCCTTATTGAAGAAGGCCGTTTTTCTGAAGCTGCAAAATTTGATAATGTTGAACCACAACGTAGAATTCCTGCGGCTCAATATTATAAAGAAAAAATTTTACAACAACATATAGAACCAGATCAAATTAATAAAATCCATAATGAAATGAGTAAAGAAATTAGAAAGCAACAAAAAGAATTATATCAAGAATTTTATAATCAAAATGTCGTATATGCTGTCAATTTAAAAGATTATTTCGGTGATTTAAAATATCAAAATATTGAAGCTGCAAAGCAACTACAAAATGAAATTAAAGAATTACGTAAAGACCAAGTTCCTGAACAAGCTATTGAAACATGGGCCAAAAATCAAATTGTAAAAGGGTACTCAAAAAAAGCTAAAGCATTAAAATCTATTATTGAAACCTCTCTTTGGAAAGAAAAAGAAGGTATGTTAAGTGTAGATGATAGAGAAAAGTTTAATAAAGCTAAAGCAGATTTAGCAACATTAGAATCTAAGATTCCTTCAGACTTATTAGAGCAAAAAAAACAAACTATCATTGAACATAATCAAGAAATCAATGATAAGATTAAACCGTTATATGGGAAGATTAAACCATTACAAGCTAAAGCTAAAAAATATGATAGAATACTACAATACCTTAATACAATCCCTAACGATGCGGTTATAGCCCGTATAAAGGATAAAGGTATAATTATCAATAATAATGGTATAGATAATCGAGATAATGCTAATAAAGCGCACCAAAATATAGATAAAAAGAACAAATTGCCTAATGTAAATCAGGCAAGACCAGAACAAAAATCGTATGCTACAAGCCTAAATAAAGCTAAAATTATAGGTAATATTGCTAATAAAATTGAACGAAAAGTAGATAATATTGTAATTTCTAATGAAGGTGGCTTCGTTGCAACCAAAGAATTAACCGCAGAAGATATTCAAGAAATGGCCCATCATGGACAAGAATTATAAAAAAATAGTGCATTAGATGCTATCTAATGCACATACTTTTTAGGATTGTAGATTTTGTAAATCTTCATTCCAATCTTTTGATTTAGAAGTTTGACGTCGTATTCTTAAATTAGGATATAAATGTTTGAGTTCATTAAAGAATTTATCACCTGCTATATCATTGTCTGTACAGCAGGTGATAGAGCTAGGATTAAATCGTTCAATTAGTTTTTCAACAACTCTTGGTTTAACACCGCCCATAGCAGTATAAACAATATTTGGATCTTGTTGATACATGGTTAAATAGGATAAAAGATCTATCGGCGCCTCAAAAATATAGATAGATTTAACTGATGATTGATTAGGAGCTATACAATATCCATAATCACCATCAGAATCTATTATGTTTCCTTTAAAAGAACCTTCTACACCTCTAATAATAGCTCCTTTTATAAGAGTATGATCTATTAAATCATAACATAAAAAAGCAACATTAAGATGCCCCTTAATAGATACTCCTTTTATTCGATTTGCCTTAATTTCTTGATTAATTAAATCCCTTGATATACACCTGGATTCAAGGTAATTAATAATTTTATGATCGTTATTCCAGGCAGGTGGGATAAATATATTTGTTTTTTTCTTATCTTCAGAAACAGAGTATTGATTTGATGAAATAGCACTGTTTTGAGGTATGTCATCATTAAATATCTCTTTAATTAGTTCAATAGCTGCTTGATATGAACAGCCTTCTGTTAACATTACAAATTTAATAACGCCCCCTTTTTCTCCAGTACTATGTTGATAGAAATAGGAATCTTTAATAATCAAGCCTCCAAAATTTTTTACTTTATAATTTCCACCATATCCATGTTTAATAATAGGTAAACCTAATCGGTTACACACTTCTGTCAACTGAATATTATTAAAGTTGATATAACTCACAATTAAACCTTCCTGCCTCCAGGGCTTATAATCAAAAGATAGCGGTAAACCTATAGTTTACCGCTATCTTTATGTAAAATATTACGGATTAAGCTTAAATCTGCATGAAAGCTTAATATTCCTTTCTCTTCATATGTATTCATTAGTTTTAGCCGTTTTTCCACGAACTGAATGAGGTCTAAAGGTAGAGTTAAGTGTTTATTATTATGATCAAAAGCTTCTCTATCAATAAAGTATTCATTGATAGGAAAAGCGTTTTGAATTAGAAGAACCCCATCTCTATTCATCACGTTAACAAACACAAGAAATCTATTTTTTTTATTAAGTTGTTTTGCCTCATTATACCAATTCTTATACTTATCATATTGGCTAGATAGCGGGATCGCCCATAATTCATTTTTAAATGGTAATACAAAATACATATGCTTGTTAGTCTTAGAATCCATCCATTCTAATCCAGAGTTAACAAGTTTGAAAAAATCAGATTTTATAAAATAGAAACCGATATTCATAATACACCTCACGCAACTTGGTAATTGTACACAATCTTTGCGTAGCTTCGTGTACGGTGCTACGAACACTTTCTATTCTATTATAAATACACTAATCATTCAAATGAAAAAGGCTAGGAAATAAATAGTTCCATTTTCTGATTGCCTCATTTTTTAAAGATGATACTACTTCATCATGATGACAATACGGACATTCAATATGATATGAAATGGTTTGATCTCGTAAACTAAAGTATACAGAAATTGTTGGTTTATGGCCACAGTAGCCACATAGTTCTAATTGCTCCATAGTTCAATTATATAAAACAACAAAATAATTTATTATTTTATTGTTTTATAATTTCAAATCACTTTTTCCTTTAATAGACGGAAGAGTAATTGAAATAGCCTCCTTATTTAATTTAGGTTCAATTAATTTTTTACATATATTTTGGTACATATCTTGACCATATAAACAAGTATCAACCAAATATCCTTTTTCTTTATTATATTCATTTAAACCTCTAATATAATAAGGTTTCATATCTTCTGTGATAATAAAAGGAGTAATATTATTTTTTAAGCACTCTTTAAAGGCAATAATACGACCAGTTCTACCATTACCATTTTGAAATGGATGAATTTTTTCAAATGATACATGAAAATCAATAATATCATTTAATGATAGTCGTTCTAATTCATTATAAGATTGTAATAAGGATTTAATTAGTTGTGGCACTTCATCAGGTGCAGCCGTTTCAATAGTACTTTCTATTAAGTTAGGAACTTTTTTATACTCACCTACATTAAAATAACTTTCTTGGGATTCTTGGGTTCCTATAGTTAGTATTTCATGGATTTTTTTTATAAATCCTTCTGAAAGATTGTCATTAGCATGACTTAACATATAATTGAAAGCGTTAAAATGATTTGAAGCCTCAATTATATCATCACTATAAATCACTTCTTGTCCGTTAGATAAAATAGTTCTTGTTTCAAATAAAGATCTAGTTTGCTCTTCAGATAATCTACTACCTTCAATACGATTACTGTTATAAGCCATATGAATTTGTGTGTAATGATATATCCCACTTCTATTTTTATATTCTTTTTCTTTCTGTAAATGTTTCAAAACCAGTTGTCCCTGGTATTTCCAATCAATCAATATATTTCTCCCTGTTAAAACAATAAAATAATTTATTTTTTTGTTGTTTTAATATTTTCTAGTGATGATTCATATTTTTTTACCATACGATAAAATGTTGAATGAGTAATGCCTAATTTTCTTCTAGCTTCAACAGCTGTATATGCTTTATTTTTCCATCCATCATAGACGATAGAAAAGGATTTAGGAAATGGAATACAAGGACGTCCGAATTTAACACCCTTTATATGAGCAGCTAGAATACCTTCAGACTGTCTTTTGTGTAGTTTAGCTAGTTCTTGCTCTGCAAGAGTAGACAATACTTCAATAAGAAGATTGTTAATCATTTCAAGCATGGATTTAGCAATTGAATCAGTAAAAGTAGAGTAATCAATCATTGTAGTTGGCACATCTAAAATACGTACAATAATATTATGTTCTTTAAAATATTGTAGTTCTTCAGAAATTGCTTTTTTATTTCTTCCTAGTCGATCTAGTTCATGTACATATAGTTCATCACCTTGACGTAAAGCTAACTTTAGAATTTGATACTGTTCACGATTGAAAGATTTACCTGATGTTTTATCTATAAATAAAAAACGTTCTTCCACCCCATGTTTTAACAATTCTTCTTTCTGACGTGCTATACTCTGTTCTTTTGTACTCACTCGAATATAGCCTAATTTCATCGTTCTAATCCGCCTCTCTCTTTTGATTTAGAAAATGAAATTTTTAATGGAGCAACAGTATTTAATAATTCATTTTTTTTAATCCGACTTAGTGCAGGTACTAAAATTAATTCATGACGTTTTTGTAAAAATTCTTTATAAAATGTTTTGCTAATATCACTAATATATGGAGTTTTATCAATGATTGGATTAATTAGATCACTATTTACTAAAGGGACAATCTTTTTTAATGATTTAGCTAATACAGGATTATCATATTCCTGTAAAAATTTATACATATTGATTTTAGCATCATTATAATAAATAGCTGATGTTGGATATTCATATATTCTTTTTAACATTTCTTGTTGACTATCTAAGCAAAGTTGTTTTTGTTTATCAGAAGAAGCAGATAATAATGTAGAACCACAATCATATACAGGGGCTAATGACCATTCTTTACTATTATTATCTATTAAGAATCCCCAATTACCATTATGTCTATCAAAATTTCCTGTAAGAGTGTCAACCACAAACATATCCCAAAATCTTTCTTCTAGTAAACTAGAATCTATTCTAGTTTGTTCTCTAATGCTATTTAATATATCTTCTAAATCTGTACCATATCCATTATGTTCGCTATCAATAATAGTATTTTTTAGAGAAGCAAAGTCTACAAGCTTTTTATTAGGTTCAGTTATATCTTTACAAGCAACAACAACTTTTTGAGTTCCATTACTCATAGAAAATGTACCGAGAAGAGTATCTTGGGCGGGAATATTTAGTGCATTATAAATATGACACGATATATATTCACTAATACAATCATTCTTATAGGATATTTCATGTCCTTTTATATTATTAATAGGCGGAAATTTCAACATATATGGTTCGTTATTAATTAATATAGCGATTTTATTACCATTTTTACCACCATATACTTTAGATTTATCAATAGGATAATTTGTAAAGTCCATTATTAATTTCCTCCAAAATATTTATTCCATAAAATATTAAAAGTATTCTCATCAATAACATGGCCATAATAATTGGCTTTTAAACTAGATTGTAATTCTTCAATCCAAATATCTAAATCTTTACCTGTTTTAAGTGCTAATTCAAAAGAATTAATATCTTCTTGAAGTGAATTTCTTAGAGTTTTCAATTCCATACTAAGTTCTCCTTTTTTTGTCTGTACAAATTAAATTATATAATTGTTCAAAAATAGTAGATCTATCAGCTAAAATTCTTTTATAAAGAGTTTTTCTATCATTAGATATGATTAATAAACCATTAGCATATTCGGGAATATCCTCAATAATTGTATTGATTTTATCCAAATCAATTTTAGGATAATTACGTTTTATTGCAGCTTCTAAATCCTTATTAGAATTTTCTTTAATAGATAGTTTTTTTATAAAACTAAAAGGATCAATCTTATGATAGTCAGGACTGATAAATGGGGTATTGCCTTGTGCGACAATACTTTTGTATTTATTATCGTTTTCTAAGAACTCTTTGATTTTTTCTTCAGTATATTTGGCAAATAGTGCATTACCATTACTGTATATTGGAAATAGTCTAATATCTTGATTAGTATCAATATAAAACGACCAATTACCGCCATGACGATTAGAATTGCCAATAAAAGCATCTACAACAAATTGATCCCAGAAGCGTTCTTTTATTTGAGGATTTTGTTGTGCAATAGGACTATTATCTAAGATGTATAGCCAATCATTCATACTGATATTATGATAGCTTTGACTAGATATTTTATCTCGTGATAAATTCTCTAAAATATCGTCATCAACAGTATTCATAAGATATTCCATAGGGCTTTCTTGTAAAATTTTATCTTTTATAGGTAATTTAAAGTCTTTACAAGCAACCACAACTTTATTTTGGTAAGTTCCTAATTTTGTTTCGTGTACAGGAAACCCCATAGATTGATAAATATGAGAACCTATATACTCTGAAACAGGACTTGTAGTATAAGAAATAGCAATTGTTTCTTTTGATTTTATGTTTTGAGGAAATTTTAGTATCCAAACATTATTTTCATCATAAATAGATTTTTTATTGCTTGTTTTGCCACCATATACAAAGATTTCCTTTTTGCAATTACTATAATCTTTTATTTCCATATAAATATTTCCTATATATATCAAAATGTATCAAAATATATAATTATAATATGATATGTTTCATATATATATTATACAACTTTTTGATACAAAAAGCAGCATAAATAATTAATGTATCAATAGTAATACTTTTTGATACATTACAATCAAATAAAATAGGGCTATATAATATTTCACATAGCCCTATTTATCATCTAACTCTACCATCCTTATTTTTTATAACAGTAATTTTAACAGCAGGTTTAGTTTTTATATTACTTGCATCAATAGTTTTTCCTAATTCAGATTCTGTATTTGGTAAATCAATATCATATGACCATTTTTTGAGTACTTTTAATTGCTGATATTTCATAAAATCAGAAAATTGTTGTTTATATTCCTCTGAATTTTCATAGTAATTTAATAAAACATCACGATATTCCTTATTATCATTTGGTGAAATAGTAATAGGGCAGTATCCTTCGCTAATTAAGCATCCGTTCATAACCAATAAGGCAGTTCTTTTATTACCATCACCAAAAAATTGATTTTTAGCAAGCTCTCCATACAAGAAAATAGATTGTTCTAATGGATCACTAATGGATTTATATGAATTAATCATAGAATCCCATTGTAATGGTAAATCTAAATGCATTGGTGGAATATAATCTGTACCATTGATAGCAACAGGCCCATTTCTAAAGGAACCAAAATTTAATCTATTTTCTCCTTCAGCCACAGTCATATTTAAGAAAATAGTATTTTGTTTAGATAGAGAAAAATCTCCATTTTTTAACTCATCTAATAACAGGTTCCAACCACGAGCAATATTATCAACTTGTCGTATATCTTGCATACTTAGACCAGATACAGATAAACCATGAACAATAGTTTCTACCTGGGAATAAGTTGCTGTATTGCCCTCTAATTTAGCCATATTGTAAGTAAATTCAGGGCGCATCTTTTCTGCTATAAATAAAGCTTTATCAAATCCGACTTTTCTCATGAAGCTACCTCCTATTATTAAATTAGCTTATATTAAGCTAATTTACCTGTCAAATACAATTTTAAAGAACTTATCTATCTTATTTTAAAATAGGAGCAAAGAAATCAAAGTAGCTATTTTTTATAGGGTTAATGTTAGAATTGAAAGCTGCTAGATTATTAATTTTAATAGAAATAGAACTAACCAGATCACGATTGTCTGGTTCATAATAAATTTGTTGAAGTATACAAATAGAATCCTCTTTATTTATTTCATTAAGCAATTCATAAATTATTGATAGTTCTTTTTCGCTAATAGGTTCAATAAAATTAATTAAACGTTCCTGATTAATTAAGTGAATCAAAATAAAGATTTTAAATCCCTCAATTGCTGCTAATTTCATATTTTGGTTATCTATCATATCTTTAATAAATAATAAGATACTAATAATAAAGAAGGCTATGCTACTACTAAAATAAGAAATTATATTAAAATAAAAATTTAATGCATATAACATACCGAACGATAAAAAACTAAATCTATTAATTAATAATGAGTATAAAAAATCTTCTTTTTTATTATAGGTAACATATGGAATAAGTGGTTCAAATTTCCGAATCATGGTAATTCCTTTTATATAAATCTATTCATGGTATATATTCAAAGTGTTCCAATTTGTTTAAATTAATGATTTTTTTTAATTTTTCTGAATCAATGTTTTTAAGAGTAACAGATTCTATATGTTTATCAGCTGTATAACCAATATGTTCAATTATACAAATTGATGGATCAAATATGTGTATTTCATCTAATACAGATTTAACAAATTCAAATCCTGTACAATCTATAGAATTTGGGAAATTGATAACTTCTTTTTGATCTAATAGATGTAATACAATGTATCGTTTAAATGAATCCTCTACAATGTTAGTTAATTCTGCTTTAGTTTGAATTTTACAACAAATAATTATCGTACTTATAGTAATGCATATAAAAGGTATATATGCACTGATACGATGGACAAAAATATGTAAAATCATAATGAGTAAAATAACACAAAGAATACTATTAAAGAAACGATTCGTAGATACTAAACTTTTAAATTTCTCAATATCATCTACATAACTACTAAATTGATTTATTATCGTATTACTAAATAAAAATTTATCTAATTCGTTATTATTCTTATTATCTACAGAAGCCATATGTTTTTATTCCTCTTTATCCTATTTTTTAATTATCGCCTTATAAAACTTGTTTTTTTAGTCGTTTATTATCATTAATAAAATATAATTATCGTTCTAATCCTCCATTTTCTTTTGGTTTAGAAAATGAAATTTTAGGAGTTTCTTTAGATGCAATTTGGTGATTGTTTTTTGAAAGTTCTTGTTCAGAACGTTGGTTTAATAAACCTTCTAATTTTACTTCCATGTTATATTTAATTACATCTTCCATATCTCTTATTGTAAATGATTGAGGAAGATGACCTGCTTTATCTAAACGAACATATGATTCCATCATAGACTGTGTTTCTTTATCAAATTTAGAGAAATTAAGACCACCATTAGAATTTGTTAAAGTTTCTTCCACACTTCTATACTTATGTTCAAAAACACTTTTTTCTTCATCAGTTAAGAGGTTTTCATATTTTTTTGTCATCTCAATTATTTTACTATTATCATTTCGTAAATTTTCAGGTAATAAATGTTCGCCCTCAAAATCTTGACTTGATACGCCGTTGGTAATAATAGCTGCAATAGGTCGTTCTTCTCTACTATTTAATACATGATACATATTGATTTTATCTTTATATTTAAGATCTAAATCAGTAATTGCCGTTGTGCCAGGATTGTATATAGTATTATAAATACCATAATATGGGGTAATTCCTGTAACAATTCCATTATCATTGATAGTATAGTCAATTTGATTAGGGTATTCAGCTTGAATATGCTCTAACTCCTTTTTAAATTCGTTATATTGAGTTTCACCTATAATGTCAGGTAATTGAGTAAGAATATCTCCATCGGCTGCAATTTGATTAGTGGCCATACCTTTAGCAATAGCAACTGGTAAATAATTGTAAAGTGCTTCATTACCAGGATACCCATCTAGGCTAGAATCACTAATAATGTCATTATTCATAAAGGATAAATGACTATCATTAATTAAACCAGTATTAAGATCAACATAATAACTTTTATCATTAGTACCAAGATATGTATCTAATTCATTGATAAATTTGCGATATGATAATGATTCACGTTCAAAAGGAATATACCGTTTATTAAGTTCTGAATTAGAACTTAATGCATCATCATTATAGAGGCTTTCACCACGACTGATAAAGGCTTTATGAAGCGCTTCAGGGCCACCGTTGTATAATTCTTCACAAGATTCCCAAGTCCCTAATCCAATAGTTGTTTTTTTCTCAAAAACAGAAGGTACAATCTGATTAACATCTGTATCGTAAATATTATCTTTAGGATATAAAAATTCAAAATCGTCATCATAATCATCATCTAAAAAATTATTGGAGAAATATTCATTTACATTGTCATACAACTCTTCTTTATCTTGTATAGATAAATCATTATTTAATGGAGTAGTTAACAATGTATCAATGGAATTATTAGATTCAATTGCATTGAATTGTTCTCTAACAATAGCATCAATAATATATGGATACCCTCTATCCTCTTTTACTTTATCATTGATATAACTGTTCCATTTATAATTACCGTCATCATACTCATTTGCTAAAAATTGTATATCAGATAATTTAGTAGCATTCATAATAGATGTAGCTGTAGCATTTTCTAATTCACCATAAGAAAAGTCATTAACTTTAATAGAAGCAAGTTCTACAAAGTCCTTTACATCTTTTGTAAAATCAGGATCCGTGATTGAAATATTAAATTGTTCTTCGATATTTTCTAGTAAAAATGATACAGAATTAAAGTCCTGTTCATTGTTAAATTCAATATCATTAATGCGAGCTTTAAAATTACTTAACGTAGTAATATTCATAATTAACACCTCATGCATTAAACAATAAAAAACTAAATATTTTTAATAATTTAATGTTTTATTGTTTTGTGTAAATACAGCTAGTAAAAAATAGGCAAGTGCATAAGTTTTACTTATGCACTTGTTTTTTTGTTGATGATTAATTATTAGGAGTAGTTAACTTTTCCGCTAATTCGTAAATCATTTTGGCATATTCAGAACGGGACATAGGTTGATCACCTTTAAAAGTCCCATCTGGGTAGCCTTGAATTATTCCGTTAGCATGAAGTGTTTCTACAGCAGGTGCATCCCAACGTTCAGATGGAACATCTGGGAATGTAGAGCGTTCTTTAGATAATTTAAATAAAGGGCTATTGACGATAGTATTCATCATAGATTCTAATTTATTTACTTTATCTTGAAGAGCCGCATTTTCTGCAAGAACAGATTGTTTAGTAGATGTACCAAATTTATAAGATACACCAACTGTATATGCTTTTTTACCAGAAGAAATAGTACTTGCTGCATTAAACATTAAATCAGAATTAGGGCGATAGAAAGCACCAAGTGCAAAAGCACTTGCACCATCATAAGCACCTCTAGCAGCTGCTATGGATAATTTATAATGGTCATCATATTCTTGTGGATGTAATCCTGCTAGAGCAGCAGAAATAGCGCCTACGTGTTTTACTTCGCCACCTAATTGATTAATACGACTATTCGTTTCAAATAATTGGCCACCATTAACAGCATCCATAGAACCTTCAGCTACTTGACCATTTCTAACATTAGAAATGATAGTTCCGTTTTGACCATTTAAGGAGATATGATCTTTAGCAGTCGAATCATAAGCTACAGCTAATGGATTACCTGCTGAATTTCTAACAACATTGTATACAGTATCGCCTGTTACCAATCCTGTGTTTCCTGCTGCTACAGTGCCTGTACCGAGTTTTTCTTGCCATTTGGATACATCTGTACCTGTTAGGTTAGAAGCATCTGTATTGGCCTTTTTATTGAGTTCTGGTTGTACTGCATCTTTAATAGCATCATTAGATACGTTAACGGCATATGTTGTAGCATCACCATCAGTGCCTGTAGTAACGGTTGTATTTTGACCATTCACTACTTTGACAGCGCCTTTAGCTACATTACGAATGACAGTTTTACCTGCATCAGTAATATTATCTAGTCCTGTATTGGCCTTAGTATCGAGCGCTGTATTTGTTTTCGTTATTTCTTTGTATACAGTATCGCCTGTTACTAACCCTGTATTTCCATTCGTTACAGTGCCTGTACCGAGTTTTTCTTGCCATTTGGATACATCTGCACCTGTTAGGTTAGAAGCATCTGTATTGGCTTTTTTATTAAGTTCTGGTTGTACTACATTTTTGATTGCATCATTAGATACGTTAACGGCATATGTTGTAGCATCACCATCTGTACCTGTAGTAACGGTTGTATTTTGACCATTCACTACTTTGACAGCGCTTTTAGCTACATTACGAATAACAGTTTTACCTGCATCAGTAATATTATCTAGTCCTGTATTGGCCTTAGTATCGAGCGCTGTATTTGTTTTCGCTATTTCTTTGTATACAGTATCGCCCGTTACTAATCCTGTATTGCCATTCGTTACAGTGCCTGTACCGAGTTTTTCTTGCCATTTGGATACATCTGTACCTGTTAGATTGGAAGCATCCGTATTGGCTTTTTTATCAACCTCTAATTGTACTTTATAAAGTTGACTGCCATTGATGGCATCAGTAGATGTATTGGATACTTCACCTTTAGCTACATTTACTAATTGACGTTCATGACCTGAAGAACCAATAGATACAGTTGCATCGGCTGTTACACCATCAACGGTAGTAGGTGATTTTGCTGTACTATTGTTACCAATGACAACAGTATTATTCATACCAGTTGGAATATTAATGTTATTACCAATAGCAAAGGCATTATTAGATTGGATAGAATTGTTACTACCAATCGTGACAGAGCCTACGCCACTAATAGTATTATCACGACCAATACCGATAGCATCTTCGCCTGTAATTAAACCATTCGTACCAATACCAATAGCATTTTTACCAGTAACAAGACTATTATTACCTACGGAAATAGCATTGGTACCAATATTTTTTAAGTCATTAAGTGCGAGTGTACGTTTTGCATCATCTAGTGCAGCTTGATCGGCATTAAGTTTAGCCTTTACACGTGCAGCTGCGGCGGCATCATCTAATTCTTGTTGTGTCGGTTGCAATTGAGCATTTTCACGTTGTTTAGCTTTAACAGCAGCATCAGCAGCTTGTACTTTAGCATTTAAATCGTCAAGTTTAGCTTGTTTATCAGCTATGGCAGCCTTATATTGATTTGACAATGTAGTTACAGTTAATGTATTAGAGTTTTCAATATCAGTGACATTAGTTTTATACCAAGAACTAAATGCGTTACCCCATGAATTACTACTTTGAGATAATGTAACAACTTTATTGGAGGCGTCCTTGAATTGTTGTTCATATTGTAATTTATTTTGTAAATGCTGTAATGCTTGCGTTGGGTTTGAGTTTTTTAATGAATCATACAAGTATTGTTCATGCTTTGCATTTACTATAGCAATATAACGCTCTTTTTGAGCTGCAATAGTATCTAATATATTATTTTTAGTATCTTGATTAAGAGCCCCATCTAATGGTAAAGCGTTGACAAGAGTTTGAGCTTTTGAGAAATTTGAATTAGCATAAGCAAGTTGTGTAGCATAATCCTGATCATTTAAATTTGCAATACTAGTAACTAAAGAATCACTAAAATTAAATGACATAGAATTGGGAGTATTATATATATCTGATCCATAAACAAGAGTATTTCCAGATGTATATAACCAGTGAATACGGCTAAGAGATACATTATTAGTATTAATACCTTGAACATTTGAGGCCATAATGGAGCCATCGTTATATGCATTACTATTCTTATCAGCCTTTATATTTTCTAAATCACCTTTAGCTTTAATATAGTTTTGAATATACGTTTTATAAAAGTTCAAATCATTATTAATACTAGGGAATCCATCTTCAGATTTTTGTTTTAGCTCTGTAGCTAATGTATCTAGGCCATTAGGATCAGTTGTCAGTAAACTAAAGTTAAGTTTATTAATATAAGATAATCGTTCATTCATTTGACGAACGGTTTCATCATATTCAGGCTTAAATGCATTGTAGTTATTGGTAGCAGTATCAAGATTTGGTTGTAACGTATTTTGAATCAATGCATTATTTTCAGCTATTTTCTTTTTAGCTGCTTCTACACGATTATAAATAGCGTGTTTTTGATTAAAATCAATTGTTTCATCATTAACTAGCTTAGTAAGTCGTTCAATTTCTGCTAGTTTAGCTTGATTTTCAGCTAATTTTTGTTTAATTACAGGGCCTGTTAAATTATCTCCAGTTGCCACTGCATTCGTACCTACAGCGATTGAATTAACACCTGTAGAGATGGCTTGATTACCTTCTGCTATAGAATTATCCCCAATTTGCACGGCTGCAAAAGACATATTTGTACCGAGCATTGTCATAACAGCTGCTGTGAGCCAAAGTTGTTTGTGCTTCATATAGTATATCCTTTCTTATACATAAAAAAGGATGAACATAAGAATAATTAGATGCAGTATTAATACATAACAAAAGCTAAGGTCTATATATAATTTTTTCTTTTTACATATTAATAAAAAAGAAGTACACCCCAATATGGATGTACTTCCTTTTTTATTGCCTCATGGGCTTATATTCATTCGTTCATCCTGTTCTTATTATATCAAATAAAAACGAAAATAACGAATGAAATGAACGTAAAATGAATTAATTGTTATTAAAATAAGTTTCTTTATTGTATCCAAATAATTTAGCAAGGAAACAAGTTGGTAATTGAGTAATATAGGTATTGTAATCTTTAACAAATGTATTATAAGCTTCCCTACGTTCTGTTAACGAATGTTCATTATTACTGATATTTTCAAGAAAAATATTGTAGTTACTATCAGATTTAAGTTCAGGATACGCCATAGCTACACCATGAATATAGGACAATGCATTAGTAGCATCCTTAGCTGTTTTCGTATAATCATTCGATATTTTTAATTGAATTCCCTTTTCATGTCCGTCATATTGACTAACAATAGCAGAAAATTGATTAATAATTTCAAGTTTTTGATTCAAAATAACAGCAATATTAGAGCGAGCTTCCTCTATTTTTTGTGTAAATGTTTGTATTCTATTATAAGTAATCCATACTCGACTGAACTCATTAAGAATAAATAATACTAATAAAATCCATTTATAGCTCCATAAAGTATCTAAAATCCAATCAATCATAATACAACACTCCTATTCACAACTAACAAATCACCTCAAAGGGTTTATATTCAATAAAATTAAATTTGACGTATATATACATCAGCTATCATATTTGTATTATAGCATATATTAATATATAAAACAATAAATATATTAATATTTTTATTATTTTATATATTCCAATAAAATAGAAAAAGCCCTATGTAGTATAGGGCTTTCATCATTATAGAATTTACTTGATTTTTGGGAATCCATCAATATGTTGATAGGCTTCGCAGCCTTTTAAGAAAACTTCTGTAACGACATCAATCATTTTTTCGTCTTTCAAGGCAGCAAATACTTTAATTCCTGCTTTAATTTCAGGCGGAACACGTAATTCTAATCGTTCAAACTCTTTAGATTCTTTTTCTTTTTTAGGGGCTGTACCACCTGCATTAATAAATGTATCTACAGATTTTTTTATAGGTTTTTTAGAAAGTGCCATTGTAATGATCTCCTTATTAATAATGATTAGATAGCTTCAATTTCTTTGACAAACGAAAGCATTTCATGAGCAGCTTTGCTGCTATGCTTAAATTCAGTAACGCCTTGACCTTCAAGCGTTGCCCGTCGATAGTCCTCACGTTGGCCTAATACTGTATTAGCACGAGTAACGTTATATTCACTAACGATTTCATTTAGACCTTCTTCAATTTCTTTATGGGTTTTAGTAAATGTACGAGCCTGATTCAGTACACATACTACATGAGGTTCTTTTTGTTTAGATTGTACTCTAAATGTATTAGCCTCTTGAATTAAATCAAGTGTATCCGTAGTACCCCAGAAATCAAACTGGCCACTAGTTACAGGAATAACAATAATATCAGCTTTAATGAGGGCTGTACGGAACATAACAGTATCACGACCACCACAATCAATAATTAGGTAATCAGATATGTTGTGTTGAATAACATCATCCAATTCTTCTGGCGATTCGATAGAAACGGCATTCATAACAGGGAGGCCAGTTTCTTTACGATCTTCAGCAAATAAGAAGGATGATTGTTGAGCATCCGCATCTGCTAAAATTACCTGGTAATTTAATTGATTAAGTGTAGTAGCTAGATTGATAGCAATGGTTGATTTACCAACTCCACCTTTAGTGCTTGCGACGGCGATAATTTTCATAATAACAACTCCTTAATTATGTACCTAAAGTGGTTTATATTCATTGTCTATATTCTAGCAATAAAATAATTAATTGTCAAATATATTTATATATAAATATATTTATATATAAAAAAATATAAGCGAAGCGTTAGGACGCCTCGCTTATAGAGCATGACAATATATGACTAAGATTAACTTATAACGAATAACAAAGTGCTTCTCTACGAAGTCCTTCATTTTTAGCTATCTTGGCTGCACGTTTAATAGTTAACGTAAGGCTATCAGTAGCTTCTAGTGCATGAGATACAATCGGAACAATAGAAGGATGCGTTTGTATCCGAATAGAGAAACACCATAATAAAGATGGGTTACGAGATAATACATAGACTGCAACAGTATAGTTATCTCTAATACGATCACCGCAAGAAGTTATCATAGTTACATCACGTTCAATACAGGGCATACATACAGCATATGTATCTCTATAAGACTGTAATTCTAAAGAACGTAAGTTAAAATGATTTGTTTCTAATAATTTTTGAACATCCATAATTATCCTCTTATTAATAGTGTAACGAAGATAAAGAACAAGAGTAATAAATTTACAAATACAGCTATAATAGTAATATTTTGAATCAAGCCTTTCTTATCAAAGAAATTATTGGCTTCTTCAATAATCTTTTTTTGTTGATTATATCTAGTTGTAAGCGCATCAATTAAATTATTAGTTGTATCTACAACGACTTGCGTTGATTTTTCAATAGTTCCAATTGATTTTTTCTTAATTTCTTCTACTTGTAATTGCATACCTGATTCATCATTAATGCAGCTATTCATTTTATTGATAACTTGTGTTTCCAATGAATTATAAAAATCTTGCGTTGGCTTTTCTAGTAATGTAGAAAAATTAGTTGATAACGTTTTAGCCTCGTTATACTGATTTTCAAGTATAGATTGTATGTCACTAATACGTACAGTCACTTTTTCACTTTCTTCAGTAAAGCGATTAATTAAAGCTTTGCTAGGTTCATTGAGTGTTTGTTGAAGTAACTCTAATGTTTGTTGTTGAGCTGTTAGGTTGTTAGATAATTGCGTAATATGTTGTGTAACCAACTCTTTAATTTCTTGATTGGTTTTTACATTATTATCAGTAACAATAGCAATAATCTTTTGTTCTAACGACTTAGTAAAATCACCTAATGAAGCATCTATAAAAGCTTTTTGAATAGTAGGGTCAAGAGATGAGGTATCTGTAGAGCTATTCTCATCATTACTTTCCTTAGTTGAAACAGATTCTATATCGCTTTCTATTTCATCAACAGGTTCTTTAATGGATTCTTTAGATTCTTCAGTTGATTCTTTATTTACTTCATCTTCAGTAGGTACATCATCAGGCTTTTCTGCATCCGCAGATGGAGAAGGGGGAGGATTAGGTATCCTTTCATCGCCTGTATCTGATGGTGTTTTAATATCTTGTTGATCTGAAGAGGAAGGAGATATATTTTCTTTTATTTCCATAGTTTGAGCATCCTTATAATCTAATAGTTCTTGTTTGGCTACAGATAAGGCATCAATTAATAGCTTTTTACTTAATTCGTCAGTATCTTTTTCAATAGCCTGATTGACGATAGTAAACAATCGTTCTGATAAGTGTTTAACAGGTATTAATTTAATATAATGAGGCCTAATTTTAAGTATAGTAATTAAAATATCACGACGTAATACAATATCTCGTATAAACGAATAGGAGCTATTTAAAAGCGTTTTAAATCCTTCTGGTTTACGTTGTAATAAAGTCAGTAATGATTCTTCATCAGCTTGACGTAAATAAGGACTATCGAGCCATTTAGAAGGATCTAATTCTTGTAAATTTTTAATTACTTCAGGAGAACGTGGCCTCATATTAGTAAACCCGTGTCATAGTTTCTTCCATAGCACTATGACGATCACTAGGTTCATCATTAGATTCTATTGGAATCATATCAATGATTCTAAGTAGACCAGAATTGCGGCTAGGCGCTACTCGTAACATAAAGCATTTACCAATATTAGCTTTATCTTTAACTTCAAATGTAGAATTGTAATTTGGAGTGAACATATCGTACTTATTATTTTTTCTAAAACGATAAGAAAATATATCATTGGTAATAGTAGAGAATAAGCACACTAATTCAGGAACATTAGAATTAGCATTTTTTTGTAGCATCATGGCTACTAATTTAACAGGGTACTCCCCACTAGATTTCATTACACGATTTAAAGAAGGTGCTTGCTTAAATAAATAACTATATTCATATGGGAGTACAGGAATACCAGAGGCAACAGCTTCTACAGCTTTACGTTCAATATAATCAACAAATTGATCACGAGATACAGTTTGCTCTGACCCATTAAAAAGAATTGTAAACGTTTCATCATTAGGGACTTCTCGTAATAATGCAACACCAGTATCTTTTTGTATAGCAATACCATTAGCTACCATCGACATAGTAGTTTCAATAGTAGCTAGCCGATTATTAATATACTCTTCAAATTTAAAGTACAAGTCAGATTCGACTTCACTATAACCATCTGTTTTTAATTTATTTTCTAAGTATTCATGAAAACGTTCTTGTGCAAGTTGAGATTTTGTTTTGAATTCCATTTTTTCCATTGTGAAAATTTCTCCTAATTAAAATAACAATTGTAATGGATAAGAGATTCCAATAATAATAAGAGTAATTATTGTAAGAACAATACAAATAGCAGATACTGCATATTCTTTATTATCCCCAGTTTTAAAAAATGCTTTCCCCATACGAGAGTGTAATGTTAACCCTGGAACAGTTCCTGTTACTGCATCTTCAGCAATATGAGCAATACAACCAAATAGCCCGCCAAGTGTAACTTTAAAAAACAATGAAGATACTTCAGAGAAAGGATTAATAACAAATCCTAATATGGCAAGAAATGTAAAAGCAATCATATAAGGAATAAACCAGTGTGTCACTTGTCTATGATTGTAATAGGTTAGATTAGACCGTTCTTTATGAGCTTCAAGCCGATCAGGTAACGTACTCCCTGCATACGCTCCTAACACAAAAGGAATATTTTGTGTTAGGAGAAATGCAATAGAGGTAGTGATAATTCTATGATTCACCCACTTCATAGAATCACCTAACGAGAACGGGAACGACTTTTTCCAAAGCATGGTATGGTTACAATTACATCACCAATTTTCTTTGTATGCTTATGATTTTGCCGTTGTTTCATAGCCGTTGTAGTTACAATCGGACTAGGGCTATTATTTCTTTTTTTCAATTGTCTTTTACGCCTCATCGTGTCAATTCAGCTCCTTCATTGGCTTTTTTTATAGTAAGCCCAAATTGACGGCGATTATCTTTAGCAATAATCTTTTCAATCGTTGCATT
>OFLO01000071.1_pt1 | contig 68421 bp, 54 predicted proteins | sample 1540831 | NCBI WGS metagenome assembly OFLO01 (sample SAMEA4413049, study PRJEB24355) | metagenome | biome: human; feature: gut; material: faeces | place: United Kingdom | collected 2010 | reverse complement strand
AAAGTCGTACCGAACTGGAACTTACAAGTCTAGTTCGAACACACACTGATGTGAGTGGTTTTCTTTATTTTAAACATGAACAATCAGATAAGTTACTAGCATTAGCAAATATTATTAAATCAAAGGGCTTCGATTCATAAAATTTAAAACAATGATTAAAATTAGACGTGTAAATGTTAAATTCTAAAACGGAAATACCCGCTATCCTATTAAACCACTTTTTGGTTCAATCACTATATTTCACACAGCTTCAATAATAAAACGAAACTGCTTTAATCCGCTTCAACTTCAGACTACTTCATTCAATAACCAAACGAATCCGCTTCATCCAAAATCAACCATTCTAACGTACATACTCAAATATAGCAGCTGCACCCATACCGACACCAATACACATCGTAACCATGCCGTAACGACTATCGGGACGTCTACCCATTTCATTAAGTAAACGCGCGGTTAACATTGCGCCTGTAGCACCTAATGGATGACCTAAAGCAATAGCGCCACCATTCACATTCGTACGTGATATATCTAGACCTACTTCTTTAATAGATGCAATCGTTTGAGAAGCAAATGCTTCGTTCAATTCGATCAAATCAATGTCTTCAATAGATAGATTGCTGAGTGACAATACTTCAGGAATCGCATATGCAGGCCCAATACCCATAATTTTTGGGTCAACGCCTACTGCCTTATAACCAACGAATCGTGCAATAGGTGTCACGCCGAGTTCTTTCGCTTTATCTCCAGACATTAAAACTACAAATCCTGCACCATCAGAAAGTGGGGCAGATGTTCCCGCAGTCACAGTGCCGTCAGCTTTAAATACTGTACGTAATTTGGCTAGTGCCTCCATCGTGGTGTCAGGTCGTATAAATTCATCATGGTCAAAGGTATTTGTGTGTACTTTTGGTCCTGCGTTTGTATATTCAACTGAGTTTACTTGTATTGGAATAATTTCATCTTTGAACCGACCATCACGTTGTGCGTCATAGGCACGTTGATGACTTCTGACAGCATAAGCATCTTGATCTTCGCGTGATACGTCAAATTGGGATGCTACATTTTCAGCAGTTAAACCCATAGGATATGACGCACCTATATCATCATATTGTAAGGTAGGATTGTTTGTGGGCTCGTTGCCACCCATTGGTACGGCACTCATCAATTCAACGCCACCAGCTACAAGTATATCTCCTTGACCAGCCATAATTTGATTGGCTGCAATCGCGATGGTTTGTAATCCTGATGAGCAGTAGCGATTCACTGTTTGACCCGGTACCGTGTCAGATAATCCCGTACGCAATGCAATCGTTCGTGCAATGTTTTGTCCTTGTAATCCTTCTGGAAAAGCCGTACCAACAATGACATCTTCAATCATATTCTTATTGAATTTTCCGTCAATACGTTTCAATACGCCTTGTAATACTTTGGCTGCGACATCATCAGGTCTTTCGTGGAATAATGCGCCTTGCTTTGCTTTCGCTGCGGCTGAACGCCCATAAGCTACAATGTATGCTTCTTGCATGGTTATCATCCTCTCTTAATGACTATCTTTTAATTACGTAATGGCTTACCAGTTTTTAACATATGCGCAATTCTTTCATATGATTTTTTAGATTTTAGTAAGTCAATAAAGCCAATTTTCTCCAACGATTGAATGTAACGTTGATTGATAAATGTATTTCTTGGTAAATCACCACCCGCTAAAATTGTGGCGATATTTAAGGCGATATGATAATCATGGTCGCTAATAAAATGACCCCGTCTTTGCGCATCTAATTGTCCTTGGATCAATGCTTTGAAGTCTTCGCCTAAAGCGATATATTGATGTCTAGGACTCGGAATATAGTTTGTTTCTGCTTCATATTTCGCACGTTTGAGTGCAACTTCGACACGTTGTGCTGTATTGAAAATAATCGTATCTGTATCACGTAAATAACCATAACGACGTGCCTCAAAGGCATTTGTAGAGACTTTCGCAAATGCGATATTCGTCAGTACTTTTGTCATGGAAGCTTGTTTGTCATCAAACTTATGCGATGTGCGTAATATGCGATCAGCCATTTCTGCAAGGCCACCGCCACTCGGTAATAAGCCAACACCTGCTTCAACAAGACCGATATATGTTTCACTTGCAGCGACAACAATAGGTGAGTAAAGTACAAGCTCACAGCCACCGCCTAAGGCACGACCTTGAACAGCTGTGACTACTGGTTTCAAACTATACTTCAAACGATTAAAGCTATAATGTAATTTATCAATTGATTGTGCAACGACATCATCTACAAGACCGTCTTCATGCGCCTTTTTCATTAAGAAAAGGTTAGCACCCACACTGAAATTATTACCATCTGCATAAATAACCATACTTGTGTAATGGTCATTTTCCAGTAAATCAATCGCATCAACTAACGCATCGTTGAATTCATCGGTAATGACATTATTTTTACTTTGTAATTTCAGTAGCAGTTGATCATCATGAGTCACGGAAAGTTTGGCATCACCTTTATCCCAAAGTTCATCTTTTACGAAGTGAGAAACAGGTGTTGCATATTCGATGGTCTCATCTTGTTTATAAAAGCCACCGTCTAAATCACTAATCCATTGTGGTAAGTCTCCAAGTTCGTCTTCCATACGTGTTTTAACACGTTCATATCCCATTGCATCCCATAATTGGAATGGACCAAGTTTCCAGTTGAACCCCCAGACAAGCGCACGGTCTATGTCTCGGAAATCATCGGTAGCTTTAGGTACATTGATAGCAGAGTAATAGAAATTATTACGTAATGTCTCCCATAAAAATAGTCCCGCTTCGTCTTGCGCATTGAATATGACATCAAGGTTATGCACTAAGTCTTTATTAAATTCATTTAATATTGGTAATTGTGGTTGCGATACAGGTACATAATCTTGTTTTTCAACATCGTAAACAAGTCGAGCTTTAGCAACTTTATCCTTTTTGTAAAATCCTTGTTTCGTTTTACGTCCGAGTGTGCCATTTTCAAACAACGTATTTACAATTTTGACATCATGAAAATAAGGTGTTTCTTCAGGTACTTGTTGCATGCCTTTAATTACAGACACTGCAATATCTAAACCGACTAGGTCAGATAGGGCATATGTACCTGTTTTAGGACGACCAATTGCTTGCCCAGTTAAAGCATCTACATCTACAATGCTTAACTTGTGTTGCTCGGCGCGATACATAATATCATTCATTGTTTGCGTGCCGACTCTATTTGCGACAAAGCCAGGCACATCATTGACGACAATGACACCTTTACCTAACACATTTTGCGCGAAATTTTTTACATCTAATATGATAGATTCCTTCGTGTGTGACGTAGGTATTAACTCCACTAATTTCATAATACGTGGTGGGTTAAAGAAATGTAGACCAAAGAATCGTTCTTGATCCTTCTCGTTAAATGCTTGAGCAATCGCATTAATTGGAATACCTGATGTATTTGTAGCGAATAAAGCATCTTCTTTAGCATGTTGTAGAACTTGTTGCCAAACAGCATGCTTAATTTCAATATCTTCTTTGACTGCTTCGATATATAAATCAGCATCATCATTTACCAAGTCATCATCAAAATTACCATATGTTAAATGACTCGCTAGATTTAAGTCGAATAGTAGCGGTCGTTTCTTATCTGTAATTTTATCGTAAGATTTTTTCGCAATGAGATTTGGATCGTTTTTGTCCACTACAATATCTAATAGTTTTACTTTAAGTCCAGCATTCACAAAGAGTGCTGCCAGTTGAGCGCCCATTGTGCCTGCGCCAAGAACGGTTACTTTATTAATTGTCATAGTGATTCCTCCAATTTAGTTGAGGATAAGATAACCATTAAGATAATTGGAATAACGTTGCTATTTTATAAAATTAATTAAGTATCTTTGACAGTCATCTTAGCCTCTTATTTAAGGAAAAAGCTTTATGCTTAAAATAAGTCTTTTTTAGTGATATCACTGCATCTTATATAATTCTTTGCTATTTATACGAAAGCAGAATCTCCAGTCAAAGCGCGTCCAATTACTAAGGCATTAATTTCATGTGTACCTTCGTACGTGTAAATCGCTTCTGCATCAGAGAAGAAACGTGCAATATCATAATCGTCAGCTAGTATGCCATTACCCCCTGTAATACCACGGCCCATAGCTACTGTCTCACGCAAACGTAAGGCATTCATCATCTTAGCCGTTGAAGTTGCAACCTCGTCATATTCACCATGTGCTTGCATATTAGCTAATTGAGCACATGTTGCCATTGCTTGAGCTAAATTACCTTGCATCATTGCTAGCTTTTCTTGTATTAACTGATATTTACTAATTGGTTTGCCGAATTGCTTACGCTCAGTGACATAATCTAATGTGGCACGTAAAGCGCCAGCCATACCACCTGTAGCCATATAGGCAACGCCTGCTCTCGTTGAATAAAGAATTTTGGCAATGTCTTTAAAGCTTGTTATGTTTTGTAAGCGATCTGCTTCATCTACTTTGACATTAGTTAATTTAATTAGTGCGTTAGGAACAATGCGAAGTGCAATTTTATTATCAATGACTTCAATATCGACGCCATCTTGTTCTGGTCTGACTACAAAGCAATGGGGTTTGCCAGTTTCTTTATTTACTGCGAATACTGGGATGACATCAGATACATGTGCACCACCAATCCATTTCTTTTCACCATTGATAACCCAAGTATCGCCCAGGCGCTCAGCGACTGTTTCAAGACCTCCCGCAACGTCCGAACCGTGTTCTGGTTCAGTTAAAGCAAAGCATGTACGCAGTTCATGTGACTGTAATTTAGGTACATATTTCGCAATTTGTTCTTTGCTACCTCCGAAATAGAAAGTGTTATGCCCTAAACCTTGATGAACACCGAGTAGGGTAGCTAAGGAAATATCAAATCGCGCGAGTAGGTAAGACATGAAAAACTGAAATAGTTGACTAGGCATTTTGGCGTTTGGACGATCCTTGTATAGTAATGGATTGTTAAAATAATTTAATTCTCCCAGATCTTTAAAATAGTCCTCGGGTACAGTAGCGTCTATCCAATGTTGATTAATATTTTCACGGTACTTACTTTCTAGCAATGAATCTACTTGTTGTAAAAATTCGACTTCGCCGTCTGTTAAACCTTTAGCAATACTAAGTACATCTTCAGGAAATAATGTTTTTAAGACTGTTTCTTTTTCAAATGTCATATAAATTCCTCCTAAAAATAATATGAATACTAATGTGAAATGCATTTAATTCAAAAACAACTCGTTTCACATGTAAACGCTTACACAAAATATCAAAAATTTTTATCACCTTTAAAGTGTTTGTGAGACTTTGTCATTCATCATTTGTCGAATCGCAAGTTTATCTGGTTTCTGCGTACTGTTTAACGGCATATGTGTCACTGGTACATACATTCTTGGGACTTTATAACCTGCTAAACGACTTCGCATATGTTGATCTAAAATTTCAGCGTAATGAGGTTCATCTTCGCGAAGTATAATGGCTGCAGCAATTGACTCACCATATTTTGGATGATCATAGCCAACGACCACACACCGGTCTACTAGTGGATGCTCAGCTAAAGCATTTTCGACTTCGGATGGTAAGACATTTTCGCCACCAGTTATGATTAATTCTTTTTTGCGGTCAATAATAAATATATCGCCATCGTCGTCCATTTTTGCTAAATCTCCTGTCAATAAGTAACGACCATGAAAAGCTTTAGCAGTTTCTGCCGGTTTATTCCAATATCCTGGCGTGACATTTTTAGCCTTAATTGCAAGTTCACCAATCTCACCAGTAGGTACTTCTTCACCGTTATCATCAAGGATACGTGCATCAACAAACATGACTGCTTTGCCAATACTCATTGGTTTACGTTTTGAATTTTCCGGTGTATTAACAAGTACAAGCGGTGCTTCAGTTAAGCCATAGCCGTTAATAATGTTTATGCCATATTGTTTAAAAGCTGCTTGGATACTTGGTAATGGTTGTGAACCACCTTGGATGATATAATCCATAGCTTTAAAATTTTCAGGATTAAAATTACTAGCACGTAGCGTACTATAATACATTGTCGGAATCATGATAATAAATGTAGGGTGATATTGTGCAATCATGTCATTCAATTCTTCGCCGTTAAAGTAACGTTGAAGAATAAGTGTGCCACCTGACATTAATACTGGTAATACAGTATCGTTAAACCCTAAAACATGGAACATTGGTGTTGATACAATCGTAATATAGTTTGAATTGAACTTGTACGTTAGCTCTAAGTTTGCACCGTTATGAACGAATGATTCATATGAGAACATCACACCTTTAGGTGATCCGGTTGTACCACTTGTATAAATTAATGCTGCAAGATCTTGTGGTTCAACAGGTGTTGCTTGAAAAGGTTGGTGATAATCTGGATTTACGATTTCATCATATTGCGCTACATCAATATCCATATGCAATAAGTTTTGGTCAATATCGGTGAGTGAACTTAAATGTTTTTCAGCATAGAAGAGCAGTTTTAATTGTGCATCTTCCACAATGGCTGCAATTTCTTTTGGGTTAAGCCGCCAATTCAATGGTAAAAAAACCGCACCTGTTTTAAAACAAGCAAATAGTAAATCTAATATTGCAATATCATTTGGCGCAAAAATACCGATAACATCGCCTTTTTTAACACCTTGAGATGTTAAATAATGTGCCATATTATCAGCGCGTGCATTGAGTTGTTGGTATGTCCAAGATGTTTGTTTTGCGTGATCAATAACGGCAGGCTTGTCATCATCGAAGTCTGAACGCGTTTTTATCCAATCGAAATTCATTAGTATACCCCCTTTAGCTTCACTTTCATACTTTATGAATTGATTGTTTAAGTTGTCCCCATTTTTCTTTGTAAATGCTGGTATCAATTAATTTTAAATGATCAGCAATAATTGGTTTAAAAGCCATTTGATTCAAAATATCTTTATGCAAATCAAGACCTGGTGCAATTTCAATTAGTTTCAAGCCTTGATTGGTGAGTTCGAATACTGCACGATCAGTAACAAAATAGACTTCTTGCTCGAGTGATTGTGAATATTGTGCATTAAAGTCGATATGGCTCACATCTGATACAAATTTCTGGTTTTGTCCTTCAGTTGCAATGTTTAATCGTTGATTATGACATGTGACATGACTGCCAGCTACAAAAGTACCTGAAAAGATAATTTTATTTACAGATTGTGTAATGTCTATAAAGCCGCCACATCCATTTAGTCGGTCATTGAAGTAAGACACGTTGACATTGCCGTATTGATCAACCTCAGCAAAGCTAAGATAGGCAACTGATACACCATTGTTATAAATAAAATCCCATGCTCGATCATGAGGCATGCGCACATCTGCATTGTAATTCATACCAAAATGTTCACGACTCCCAACGAATCCACCGAAAATGCCAACATCTAGAATCGGTTGCACATCATGTTCAACACATTCTTCATGCAATAAATTAGAGAGTTCATTATTGATGCCATAACCGATGCTAATTGTATCGCCATAAGTTAAAAACTGAGCAGCACGTCGGAGAATCAATTTGCGACTATTAAAAGGTAATGCGGGTTCAGGTATTCCATCAATTCGTTCTTCTCCAGACAAGGCTGGTAAATAATGACTCTGAATTACTTGGCGGTGATTCTTTTCATCTTCTGTGACGTATACATAATCGACAAGATTTCCTGGGATAACAACTTCATTCGGTTTTAGTTGATAGTCATCAACTAAAGCTTTAACTTGTACAATAACTTTCCCATGATTGGCTTTCGTGTTTAATGCGACATGATAACACTCGCTCAAGTACGCTTCTTGAGTTAAATAAATGTTACCTTGTTGATCAGCGTATGTTCCTCTCAGTAGTGCCACATCAACGCTAGGGAATGTGTAGTGTAAGTATGTTTCATCGTTGATGGTTACTAATGAAACTAGATCATCAGTTGTTCGTGTATTTACTTTACCGCCACCGTATCTAGGATCAACAGCTGTGTTTAATCCGATTTTAGTAATAACTCCAGGTAATAATTGATTACTCTGACGATAATGAGTTGCAATGATACCTTGTGGTAAAAAATAAGCTTCAATGTCATTATTTTTCATTGCTTGTGCCGTTTTGGAAGAAGCCGTTAAAATGCTCATAATGACACGTTTAATCATGCGACGTTCTATAAAATCATCTAAATCCGGTGCGGCACCTAAACTATGGATATCATTCGCTAATATAAACGTTAAATCATTGGGCGTATGATATGTGTCATGTTGCGCTAACACAGCACGTAGAACTTCGGCGGGTAAGTTGGCTACAGCTAATGCTGGTAAACCAATCACATCACCATCTTTAATGATATGTTGTAAGTCGTGCCATGTGATTTGTTTCAAGCAAGTCACCTCCATCACATTTGATAAAGTATAGCGTTTTTACACTTTGTGTAAACCCTTACAAGAAATATAACATAACGACGTTTAAAATCAATTAGAAATATCTTTTTATTCTGATAATAGACACAGTATAGACACATTTTAATGGTCGATAACAATTGTAATATCAAGGGTTTGTAATGAATTGAATGTCATTAAAATACTTATATAAAAATATTGTTCGGAATATAAAAAGTTAAATAGGTTTTGATTTTCAAATATGGAATACAAAGCGCTCAATCGAACAAAGTATTTATATTAAAATATGGAAAATCCATCAATATTAAATTAAAATAGTTTTATTATGAAAAGTGAAAGTAGGTAAGTCTATGGAAGGTCTTAATCATCGAAGAAATACAGAAAAAGAAGAGACAACACAAACGCAATCAGTTGCACCTAATACAGGTGAAGAGGTGATGTCATCAGCAATTACACAATCAACTAAGACGTCCGACATACATAATGAATCTATCGATAAACAAATGGAAGCAAAAGCGCATGAAACAGCGCAAAATGCAGATTTAAAAAACGAAGCAAGAAGTTTATTTGATAATGCAACCAAATCAATCGGTAGACTAGCGGGCAATGATGAAAGCTTAAATCTCAATTTAAAAGATATGCTTTCTGAAGTATTTAAGCCACATACTAAAAACGAAGCAGATGAAATATTTATAGCGGGTACTGCTAAAACTACGCCAGCAATTTGTGACATATCAGAAGAATGGGGGAAGCCATGGCTCTTTTCTCGAGTATTCATCGCTTTCACAGTAACATTTATTGGATTATGGGTCATGGCAGCGATTTTTAATAACACTAACGCGATTCCGGGTCTCATTTTTATAGGAGCTTTAACAGTACCATTATCGGGTTTGTTCTTCTTTTATGAATCAAATGCGTTTAAAAATATTAGCATTTTTGAAGTTATTATCATGTTCTTTATTGGCGGCGTATTTTCATTACTAAGTACGATGGTATTATATAGATTTGTCGTTTTTAGTGATCAATTCGAAAGGTTTGGTTCTTTAACATTTTTCGATGCATTTTTAGTAGGATTAATTGAAGAAACTGGAAAAGCGCTCATTATTGTTTATTTCGTCAATAAATTGAAAACAAATAAGATTTTGAATGGATTATTAATCGGTGCTGCCATTGGTGCAGGGTTCGCAGTTTTTGAATCAGCAGGTTATATTTTGAATTTCGCTTTAGGGGAAAATGTCCCATTATTAGATATTGTCTTCACACGTGCGTGGACTGCGATTGGTGGTCATTTAGTTTGGTCAGCGATTGTTGGTGCTGCAATAGTTATTGTGAAAGAACAGCATGGCTTTGAATTCAAAGATATTTTTGATAAACGCTTTTTAATATTCTTTTTATCAGCCGTTGGTTTACATGGCATTTGGGATACATCTTTAACTATACTTGGCAGTGATACGTTGAAAATATTTATTTTAATCGTTATTGTGTGGATACTTGTATTCATTTTAATGGGGGCAGGTTTAAAACAAGTGAATATACTGCAGAAAGAATTTAAAGAACAACAGAAAAAAGTAGACGAATAATAATTAAAGCTTATGTTGCTCATATGTTTGTGACATAAGCTATTTTTATAATTTGTCTTTAAAAGAGTGGAAGTGGAATACTTTTTGGAGTTAAAAAAGTGTTTCACGTTAAACAAATAGTGACAATTAGATTTATATAAAATGAACATGATTCACTGAAAGTATGTAATAATCATTTTATTGAAATTCATCAAACAGAAATTAATACAATCATATAAGCAAATTAAACCACGCCATAATCATATTGGATGACTTCGGCGTGGTTTTTATAGTTGAAGCGGGGCTGATACATAAATCAATGTCCCACACTCCCTTATCGTTCAATCGTTGTTCGATAATCGATTAAATAGATACCTTCAGGTGTTACTTTATAATTTTTAACCTTAGAGTTAGCAGCGACTATTTGATCGTTGTAAGCAATATAACTGTTTGGTACATCTCGACTTGATAATTTAATAATATCATTAGAAATATTGTGACGTTCCTTAACATCTACAGTGTGATTCAATTGATTAATTAAATCATCAACGTTGCTATTATTGTAGTCTCCTTTATTAATAGCACCATCTTTTTTATATGCTTGATTAAAGAAATAGCCTGTATCTCCACGAGGAATCGTTCCGAAACTATACATCGTTGCATCCCATGCAGAACGGTCTGTTAAGTAACCTTCTATGTCATCAACACTTTTAATGTCGATTTCAATATTTGCTTTTTTAGCATCTGATTGTAATACTTGCGCAATTTTCGATAGCTCTGGACGACCGTCATACGTAATTAACTTAATTTTTAAAGGGTGTTCTTTTGTATAACCATCTTTAGCTAATAACGTTTTTGCTTGTTCGATATTTTGTTTGGTTAACTTAGGTTCTTTAATATATGGAATTTTATCATTAAATGGACTCGTTGCAGGTTTCGCGTAACCTTGATAAATATGATCTGCAATACCTTGTCTATCAATGATATGATCTAATGCTTCACGAACGGATTTAGTCATTTTTTTATTAGTATGATTATACATAAGTAAAGAAGTTCTAAATCCAGATTCTTTTGACACTTTTAAATTTTGATTATTTTCTATGTCTTGAACTTTATTAACTGGGACATCAGTTATTAAGTCATCTTTTTGAGATTCTAAATTTCTGACGCGATTATTGCCATCTTCTTGGTACGTCACAGTAATATGATCAAGTTTCGGTTTACCTTGCCAATAGTCCTTAAAATTCGACAATGATATTTTTCGAGATTGCTTATAATCTTTTATTTGGTAAGGGCCTGTACCAACAGGAGTTTGATTAACATCTGATTTAGCATCTGTATCATAAATTGCCATAAAAGGATTAGCTAATTCAGATACAAGTTCAGGGTAAGCGGAGCTGGTTTTAATTGTCAGTTTTTGACCTTTAGCGGTAATTGATGATATTGGTAATGAATATTTGACCAAGTCGCTTTTTTTTATGCTATTTTCAAGGCTAGATTTCACTTTTTCTGCAGTCAATTTTTGACCGTTTTGAAATTTAATATTATCTTTTAATTCTATATCTAACGTTGTATCATTTGGTTGATGATACGATTTCACTAATACTTTTTCTATTTTTCCTTGATCATTTGTTTTAAATAATGATTCTGCAGCACCAATCTTAACTGGTACATCTGTTTCATAAGGTGCAATAGACTTTGTTTTTAACGGTAACGAAATATTTAAGTCTTTGCCAGATGAATGCATTGAGCCACATCCTGATAACACTAATACTGCTGAAAATATAGTTGCTAGTCTTTTAAACTTCATTTCATTAACACTCTCTTTCTAATTACTATGTAAAACCCAATAATTAATATTTTAAAACTTTATTTTGTTAAAGTAAAATGTTGTTCAAGTTTAGTAATTATTAAAGTTCAATTAATTGTAGTAATTATGCTTTTTAAAAATAAATATTAGAAATGAAGTTAGCGACATGTATAGTGATCCACGATAAACATATATACCTAAGTATTGAGCAACTGCTGTAGTACTACAGCTTGGTTATGTTTAGTATCTTTTGCTGCATATAACAATAGAACATGATTATGCTGATTTACAATATCCTTTAATTTTTCAAAAGCATCTTTTTGCGTATCCTGATCACGTAATTCTTTTTCATATTTTTCTTTAAAAGCTCCAAAAAGTTTAGGATCATGTTGGAACCATTGTCGCAACTCAGTAGAAGGGGCAATGTCTTTTAACCAATAATCTAGGTTTGCAGTTCTTTTCGAAATACCTCTTGGCCAGACTCTATCGACTAGGATACGAATAGCGTCGGTATTATCTTTATTGTCATAAATCCGTCCAATATCTACGGTCATCTTGTGAACTCCTTTCATATGAAATTCAGTGAGCATACATCAATGCATGGTGGGTTGGGACGACGAAATAAATTTTGCGAAAATATCATTACTGTCCAACTCCCAATTAAAAAACAGCCATGACAAAGTAAAGTCATAGCTGTTTTTGTATAGATGTCATTTATTTTTACGTTTAGTTAAATACTTCAAACCAATTGCAAAGACCGTGTACCCGGCTATGGTTTGTATCAATGTTTTAATTAAATTATTATTTTTAACAGTAATATTTGCAGTAACAATACTTACGAAATATAATGCAAATACTTTTACGTAACGTTGATTAAGTTTCATATGAGCACTAAACCTCTTTTCTCAGTTATACTGCAACGCTTAGTCTTGGAATAAATGTTTCGTAGTGTACGCGATCCATATCGTAATTTAAAGATTTAAGTGCTTCAATCATAGACTGTAAGAATTTTGTACCACCACAGATATAAATTTCAGGTTTATTTGCTAAAAATGCTTTTAATTCTTCAGCACCGATATAGCCTTGTTTATCTTTTAAGTGAGTATATAACTTAGCGTTGTCATGATAGCTTGCGATACTGTTGAAGTTGTCTTTGAAAGGTAAATGTTGTTCATTTTCAGCAACTTGAACCATCTGTGTATCTAAACCTTTGGCAGAGGCAGCTTCATACATTGCTACTAAAGGTGTGACGCCAATACCTGAACCTAAGAAAAGTTGTGGTTCAGTCGTATTCTCTAATACGAATCCACCTACAGGCGCAGCTAAATTAATCATATCGCCTTCTTTAATCTCATCGTGTAAAATTGTTGAAACTTCGCCTTCATGTTCTGTTGTGACATCACGTTTAACGCCAAAAGTTAAATGGTTTTTATCACCTGATACGATAGAATAGTGACGTTTAGCTCTATATGGAAGTTTATCACTAGAAACATCAACTGTGATGTATTGACCTGGTATATATTGACTAAAGTCATATTCTTCAGTCTCAACAGTAAATGATTTAATGTCTTCAGATTCTTGTTTAATATTGGTAATTTTGAATGGTTTAAAACCAATCCACATCATTTGATCATAAATTTCTTTTTCAATTTGGATGAACACATCCGCAATAACGCCATATGCTTTCGCCCAAGCTTGAATGACAGGGTCATTTTCTTCTAATCCTGTCACATCTTGAATGGCTTTTAATAAATTTTCCCCCACAATTGGATAATGTTCAGCATAAACTTGTAGTGCGCAGTGTTTATATGCGACTGGCATAATAACTGGTTTAATAACACTTAAATTATCTATATTAACCGCTGCGGCCATTACAGCTTGCGCTAATGCTGAAGATTGCATGCCTCGTTTTTGGTTCGTTTGATTAAACATATTTAAAAGTTCAGGATGTGCCTTAAACATTTTCGGATAAAAAGTTGACGTAATTTCTGTTCCTTTTTCTTTAAGCAATGGCACCGTTTGTTTGATTATGTCTTTCTCTTGTTCTGTAAGCATGATACTCCTCCTTTAATCTGTCTATTTTGATTATTCTACTAAAAATTCCGATATTCAATTAATTGGTTTGAGAAAATATAAATAAATTGGCAAATTTGATAATTGTATGACATTTTTATTTTTTTAAATACTTATCAATAAGCGTTGTGTACAATTGTCTGTTTGTACACCGACGATTGCGCGCATTTATTTGACTAATTCAAAAAGCATTGTTGTTTTCTTAGAAAAAAGTAAACATGATAATAAAAATGTGAAAGTGTAAATAATCACTGGCGAAGTACGAAGACTAAAGACATCTAAGATGTAATCGTATACAAATTAAAAAGGTGTAAAAATTAAAATAAAATGTGAAATAAATCACAATTTAATATTGACCCAGTACTTAATGCATGTTACATTTTATATGTGAAATAAATCACAAACTTAAAAGCGGATGACACATGACCTTTTAAGTTATGCGTTGAAAATAAAAGAGATGTTTATTTGCTTTTGTATCGTCAATAAGCAGCATTAAACTAACATATTTGAAACTACACGTATGTTAGTGAATTAATCATAAGGGAGTTTTTGTAATGAACAAATTTAAAGGGAACAAAGTTGTATTAATAGGTAATGGTGCAGTAGGTTCAAGCTACGCATTTTCATTAGTGAACCAAAGCATTGTTGATGAATTAGTCATCATTGATTTAGACACTGAAAAAGTTCGAGGAGATGTTATGGATTTAAAACATGCCACACCATATTCTCCAACAACAGTTCGTGTGAAAGCTGGCGAATACAGTGATTGTCATGATGCGGATCTAGTTGTCATCTGTGCTGGTGCTGCACAAAAACCTGGAGAAACACGTTTAGATTTAGTATCTAAAAACTTGAAAATATTCAAATCAATTGTTGGTGAAGTAATGGCATCAAAATTTGATGGTATTTTCTTGGTGGCTACAAATCCTGTTGATATTTTAGCGTATGCAACATGGAAATTCTCTGGTTTACCTAAAGAACGTGTTATAGGTTCTGGTACAATTTTAGACTCTGCACGCTTTAGATTATTGTTAAGCGAAGCGTTCGATGTTGCGCCACGTAGCGTCGATGCTCAAATTATTGGTGAACATGGTGACACTGAATTACCAGTATGGTCACACGCTAATATTGCGGGTCAACCTTTGAAAACATTACTTGAACAACGTCCTGAGGGCAAAGCGCAAATTGAACAAATTTTTGTTCAAACACGTGATGCAGCATATGACATTATTCAAGCTAAAGGTGCCACTTATTATGGTGTTGCAATGGGATTAGCTAGAATTACTGAAGCGATTTTCAGAAATGAAGATGCTGTATTGACTGTATCAGCATTATTAGAAGGCGAATATGATGAAGAAGATGTTTATATTGGTGTTCCAGCAGTCATCAATAGAAACGGTATTCGCAACGTCGTAGAAATCCCATTAAACGACGAAGAACAAAGCAAGTTTGCACATTCAGCTAAAACATTAAAAGATATTATGGCTGAAGCAGAAGAACTTAAATAACTTTTTATAAAATCTATACCATTCCAAAAATTGTAAAACCTTACCCAAAAAAATTGTATAAAGGGCTATTTGATACAACTTTATGTGTCGAGTAGCCCTATTTTTAATGTAGTGAAAGTCGTTGTTGAAATTAAATTTAAATCTAGCACTTAAGCTTTAATCATAGCATTAAGATGATTGTCTAGCAGAGGCGATTTGCGGGCTTGCTACAGTGCATGATGAACTTAATGCTTCAAATGTAACATTAAAAATAAAAGCAACGATGTCACTTCTTACTTCGTACATCGTTGCCATTAGTTCTGTTGATATTTCGGTTAGTCTTAATCCCCGAGCAATTCTTCAATTTCATTTTTGATAACTGTAACGTGAGGCCCATAAATTACTTGCACACCAGTGCCTTGCTGGATTACACCTTTGGCACCAGTACTTTCGAGTAATACTTTATCGACTTTGTCATTTTGATGAAGTGTGACGCGTAGTCTCGTTGCACAACAGTCAACGATTTCAATGTTATCTTCTCCACCCAAACCAGCAACAATAGTTTGTGCTCTTTCAGTAGCCTCAACTTGTTGTGCTGCAGCTTTATCTTCACGACCAGGTGTTTTGAAATTAAATTTCGTAATTAAGAATCTGAAAACGATGTAATACAAACAGAACCACACAATTCCAATAGGTATGACGTATAGGTAGTTTGTTTTACTATTACCTTGTAGCACACCAAAGAGTAAGAAATCGATAAAGCCTCCACTGAAGGTTTGACCAATTGTAATGTTGAAAATGTCTGCCATCATAAATGCTAATCCATCAAAGAAGGCATGGATTACATAAAGAATAGGTGCGACAAACAAGAAACTAAACTCTAAAGGTTCGGTAATACCTGTTAAAAATGAAGTGAGTGCAGCGGATAACATTAAACCGCCGACAACTTTTTTATGTTCAGGTTTAGCTGTGTGATAAATTGCAAGTGCGGCACCACATAAGCCGAACATCATCGTAATAAAACGGCCTGACATAAAGCGTGACACACCTGAATAATACTTCGTCACATCTGGATCACCAAGTTGAGCAAAGAAGATGTTCTGCGTACCTTGAACTAAGTGCCCTTTGACTTCTAAAGTACCACCAAGTGCCGTCTGCCAAAACGGTAAGTAAAAAATATGATGTAAACCGAGTGGACCTAACAATCTTAAGATGAAGCCATAAACAAAAGTACCGATGGCACCTGTTTTCGTTACAAATCCACCAACATGATAAATGCCGGCTTGTATGCTTGGCCAAATGAAAAACATCAATACACCTAAAAAGATTGCGGCAAATGCTGTGACAATAGGGACAAATCTAGAGCCACCAAAGAAACCTAAATACCGGTGGTAATACCACTTTGTGATATTTGTTGTGAAGTATTGCGGTCATAATACCTGTGATAATCCCGCCAAAAACACCGGTTTCAACCGTTTGTATACCGAGCACCATGCCTTGTCCATTTTGTGCAAGCTGATCTTTTGCTAATGTGCCCGTGATAGTTAATAAGCCATTCATAGTTGCGTTCATAATTAAGAAACCGAGCAGTGCAGCTAAACCTGCAGTACCTTTATCGCTTCTAGATAATCCGATTGCGACACCAATTGCAAAGATGACTGGTAAATTTTGGAAAACAATACTACCTGCAGCTGACATTAATGTAAAAATATTTTGTAATAAGGTAATATCTAAAATAGGGTATGCTTTAACGGTATTTGGATTACTTAATGCACCACCGATACCCAACAATAGACCTGCAGCTGGTAAGATTGCGATAGGTAACATAAAGGACTTGCCGAACTGCTGTGCTTTTTCAAATAAAGATTTCATCAACATCCCTCCTAATTATTCTCAATATAGCTTTTGAGAAATTTAATATCAATATATATTCTGTGGATGAAAATATTTTTCATAAAAATTGTTTGAATCATGTAACAATCATATAAATTGCTGTTTATATTGTTGTGAAAATGAGTTGACAAAAGTCGTATAGATCTGTAGACATCCTATTTTTAGCGAGGTAGGGTGACAAAGCATATCGGATAAATTTATAAGCCATAAAATAGATAAATAGTGTTTGTATCCAAAACTATGAGAAAGTTAAAACTATTTTTCAAAATAAACATGATTCACCACATAAATAAAGATACATAAGCTATCGATAACAACTTAAGAAAGGTGGATATATAAATGAAAAGAAAGATTATTATGGATTGTGATCCAGGACACGATGATGCAATAGCATTAATTTTAGCGGGGGCAATTGACAGTCCACTAGAGATATTAGCTGTAACCACAGTCGCAGGTAATCAATCAGTTGACAAGAATACGACAAACGCCTTGAACGTATTGGATATTATGGGACGCCAAGATATAGCAGTAGCGAAAGGTGCGGATAGGCCGTTAATTAAACCAGCTGCCTTTGCTTCTGAAATACATGGGGAATCTGGATTAGATGGTCCGAAACTACCGTCGACACCATCACGTCAAGCAGTTGCAATGCCAGCATCAGATGTGATTATTAACAAAGTGATGACGAGTGATACACCTGTAACAATTGTAGCGACAGGTCCTCTTACGAATGTAGCAACGGCATTGATTCGTGAGCCAAGAATCGCTGAGCATATTGAATCTATTACTTTGATGGGTGGTGGTACATTTGGAAATTGGACGCCTACAGCAGAATTCAATATTTGGGTAGATGCTGAAGCAGCGAAGCGTGTTTTTGAAAGTGGGATTACTATAAATGTGTTTGGTTTAGATGTAACACATCAAGTTTTAGCCGACGATCACCTGATTGAACGCTTTGAAAGTATCAATAATCCTGTTGCACAGTTCGTCGTAGAATTATTGCAATTCTTTAAGAAGACATACAAGACTCACTTTAATATGGACGGTGGTCCAATACATGATGCTTGTACAATTTTGTATTTGTTACAGCCAGAATTGTTTACAATGGTACCCGTTAATATCGACATTGAACATCAAAGTCCACTAACTTATGGCACTATGGCTGTAGATTTAAATCATGTTACAGGTAAGCCTGCTAATGCTTATTTTGCTACAGCAGTTGATGTTGAAGAAGTGTGGAACTTGATAGATCATAAGTTACGTACATACGAATAATAATACTTAATTAAATAAATACATTTAGCCCTAAGGCGCCTGATATAAGCGTCCTTAGGGTTTTTGTAGTGGATTACATTGGTCATGACAATTTGATAATGATTGAGATATGTATGTTAAAAACGCTTCAAAAAACACAAAATACAAAAATATATGCAAAAATTTCAATTGCTTTATTTTAAAAGATTAAAATCACAAAAAATACCGATATAATTGGAATGTTGTCGAAACATCACAATGATGTACATACTCATTTTGAAAATATGTGTTCAACGAGTGTACATCGGTGTGACGATTGATGATAAATTGAGCTCAGATGCTCAAAGGAGGATCGAACATGAACGGGGATAATCAGCAAATACTCAGAGAAATTGTATTGAATCCTACTATTCATGGTAAAGAACTTGAATCGATATTTGGTTTGTCTCGTAGACAACTTGGATATCGCATTCAAAAAATCAATTTGTGGCTTGAACAAGAGGGTTATCCAAAACTTGAAAGAACAAGCCAAGGAAATTTTATTGTAAGTTCTGAAATCATGACGTTATTCAAACGAGATGTAACGGAGCAGCAAATGTTAAACGGCAACAATGTCATTTTTAGCATAGAAACACGTCGTTATTATTTAATGCTCATGCTTTTTAGTAAGGAAAACGCAATGTCTCTAAACCATTTTTCAATTGATTTACAAGTCAGTAAAAATACTGTCATTCACGATATAAATCATGTGAAAGAGCAATTGGAAGATCATGGTTTGTCACTTAAGTATTCTCGAAAACATGGTTATGAAATTGTTGGTGATGAATTTGAAGTTCGCCGTTTCTTCATTAAGTTGATTGATCAAAGGTTAAATCATGATATTACTAAAAGTGAAGTTTTAAAGGCGCTCAACTTAACATTCGAAGATATCGCATATCAAAAAGACAAGATCAAACAGGTAGAACAATTTTTGAAGAGTCGCTTTATAGACAAATCACTTAGTTCATTGCCTTATGTCCTTTGTGTGATTCGTAGACGAATTCAAAGTGGTCATGTGATTAATCCATTAAATATTAATTATCAGTATTTGAGGGATACGAAAGAATATCAAGCAACGGAGATTATGACGCAACATGAGCCGGATTTGCCAGAAGCGGAAAAGTTATATTTGACATTACACTTACTTTCAACAAGTGTGCAATGGACTGATTTGCAGGAATCAGATAACATATCGAATTTAACGATGGCCATCGCTCAAATGATTCACCATTTTGAACAAATCACTTTTATTAACATTGAAGATAAGGAGAAATTATCACAGCAACTCTTGTTACATTTAACGCCTGCTTTTTATAGGATTAAATATAACTTAACAGATCGTGATGAATTAATAAATCCTTTACAAGGAAATTATCAATCCTTATTTCATATGGTGAAACAATCATGTCAATCGTTAACAGAATATTTCGGAAAATCGTTGCCTGATAATGAAATAGCATATTTAACCATGTTGTTTGGAGGTAGTTTGAGACGTCAAGATGAAAACTTCGATGGCAAGATAAAAGCTATTATCGTGTGTACACAAGGCACGTCAGTATCACAAATGATGTTATACGAGTTGCGAAACTTATTTCCAGAAATTATTTTCTTAGATGCGATTTCACTTAGAACATTTGAAAATTACACATTAGATTATGACATCGTCTTTTCACCAATGTTTGTCCTAACACATAAAAAATTATTTATCACAAAAGTAGCTTTATCTGAAAATGAGCAACGAAAGTTACGTAAAGAAGTGATGAAGTACATTAATAAGGAATCGGCTGACATTGATAAGGAAATAAATAAGTTAATGTCATTAATTGAACGCACTACGACAGTTAATGACATTACAGAACTACGTGATGGTTTAGAAGATTTTATTGCGAATTATAATTCAATTTCAACCATTAATGGATCGATTGTCACACAAAATAAGACATTAGATTTAGCTGACTTGATACCAGCAAGGCACGTGAAAAGAATACATCATGTTGAAAATATTGATGAAGCTATTGCTAAAGCAAGTGATATGTTAGTTGCTAATCATTTTATTGATATTAAATATATTCATGAGATGCAACAGGCATTTGATGATTCGTATATGGTTATCATGCAAAATATTGCTATTCCACATGCATACTCTGAAAAGCATGTACATAAAACAGCGATGAGTATGTTGATATTACAAGAACCAATATACATGTCAGATGGCACAGCAATCCATATTATTGTACCTATTGCTGCTGTTGATAAAGTGACACACTTAAGAGCGTTACTACAATTGAGAGATGTGGCGCAAGACAATGACGCAATTAAGCGCATCATACAAAGTCGCAAAAATTCTGATGTAAATGAGATTTTAAAAAATTATTCAAATAAAGAAGCGAGGGAAAATGGATGGGACAGCAATTAGTGCATAAAGAAAATATAATGCTCAATTTGTCGGCAACTGATAAAGAATCTGTATTGTCACAAATGTCAGATGTGTTATTTCAAAATGGGTTCGTAAAGTCAACGTTTAAAGATGCAGTCATCGACAGAGAAAAAGAGTTTGCTACTGGTTTACCAACGCATCTATGTTCGGTTGCTATACCGCATACAGATGTCGAACATATTAACCATAGAACGATAGGTGTGGCTGTTCTAGAAAAGGAAGTGCCGTTTATTGAAATGGGAACACTTGATCAACAGACAGAAGTGAAAATCGTTTTTATGTTAGCAATGGATAAAGTAGATGATCAACTTAAGCTATTACAACAGTTGATGCAAATTTTTCAAAGTGAAGAAAAATTGGAGCAGATTCTGCGAACGAAAGATGAAACGATTTTAGCAACACTAATCAATGATTATTTGGAATATAACTAAAAATTAATTGGAGGAATTGAAAATGAAACAAGTATTAGTAGCGTGTGGTGCAGGTATTGCAACGTCAACAGTAGTAAATAATGCAATTGAGGAAATGGCAAAGGAACACAATATTAAAGTAGATATTAAACAAATCAAAATTACAGAAGTTGGACCTTATGAAGACACTGCAGATTTATTAGTTACAACTGCAATGACAAAGAAAGAATATAAATTCCCAGTTATCAACGCACGTAATTTCTTAACTGGTATTGGTATTGAAGAAACAAAACAACAAATCTTAAAAGAGTTACAAAAATAACTGAATTGATATGTAACGTGGGTCAATAACATATAAATATATGCAAATTGCATATAAATGACTATCACGACAAATGATTGTTGATGACATAGAAACGCAGTGACTGTAATTCAAAGGGATTGCAGTCGAATGTAGCAAGGGTTGTCGTTGAAATGACTGTAACGTCAAATGTAATCACAATCGGAAAGTATCGTGACAATGCATATATAACAGGGAGGGTTTAAATATGAGTTACTTCACTGATTTTGTAAGGGGATTTTTAGATTTAGGTGCAACTGTTATTTTACCGGTTGTCATATTCTTGCTTGGCCTATTCTTTAGGCAGAAAATTGGAGCGGCATTTAGGTCTGGTTTAACAATAGGTGTGGCTTTTGTAGGGATTTTCTTAGTCATCGATTTATTAGTTAAAAATTTAGGGCCAGCAGCACAAGCGATGGTTAAAAATTTAGGCGTCAGTCTGAATGTGATTGATGTAGGTTGGCCAGCAACATCATCTATCGCGTGGGCATCATCTGTCGCAGCATTTATTATTCCACTCGGAATCATAGTTAACGTTGTATTGCTAGTAACTAAAGTGACAAAGACGATGAATGTAGATATTTGGAATTTTTGGCATTATACGTTTACAGCAGCAATGGTTTATGCCGTATCAGGCAGTATTTGGCAAGCGTTATTAGCAGCAGTTATTTTCCAAGTTATCTGTTTGAAAGTAGCAGATTGGACAGCACCGATGATGAGTGAGTTCTTTGATTTACCAGGTGTATCGATTGCTACAGGAAGTACAATTTCTTATGCACCAGGTATTTACTTAGTTAAATTGCTACAAAGAGTACCCGGTCTGAATAAGTTAGATGCTGATCCTGAAACAATTCAAAAACGTTTTGGCGCATTTGGAGAGTCTATCTTTGTCGGATTAATTTTAGGTTTAGGTATTGGTGTGTTAGCAGGTTACAAACCTGGAGACATCATTAATTTAGGAATGTCAATGGCTGCAGTAATGGTATTAATGCCTAGAATGGTAAAAATCTTAATGGAAGGTTTAATGCCAGTTTCAGAGTCTGCAAGAACATGGCTAAATAAACGTTTTGGCGAACGTGAAATTTATATTGGATTGGATGCGGCTGTAGCATTAGGTCATCCAGCGGTTATTTCGACAGCATTAATTTTAGTACCTATCACTGTTTTATTAGCCGTTATTTTACCAGGAAACCAAGTACTACCTTTTGGTGACTTAGCAACTATACCATTTGTTGTCGCGTTTATTGTTGGTGCAGCAAGAGGAAACATTATTCATTCTGTCATTGTGGGTACGATTATGATTGCAATTTCACTATATATTGCAACAGACGTAGCACCTATTTTCACAGATATGGCGAAAGGTACGAATGTACAAATGCCAAAAGGTTCATCTGAAATTTCAAGTATTGATCAAGGTGGTAATATCGTTAACTATCTTATCTTTAAACTATTTAGTCTATTCAATTAAAAATCGAGGTGTTTGTGGTGAAAGCTTTAGTAAAAACAAGAGAAGGACATGGCAACTTAGAACTTCTTGATAAAGAAGTTGCAACACCGCTAGATGATAAAGTAAAGATTAAAGTACATTATGCAGGAATTTGTGGCACAGATATTCATACTTATGAAGGTCATTATAAAGTTAATTTTCCAGTGACATTAGGTCATGAATTTTCTGGTGAAATCGTTGAAGTTGGAGTAGACGTTAAAGATTTTAAAGTTGGTGACCGTGTCACTTCTGAAACGACATTCTATGTTTGTAATGAGTGTGAATACTGTGAATCAAAAGACTATAATTTATGCAACCATCGAAAAGGTATTGGGACACAAGTTGATGGCGCATTTACTAATTATGTCATTGCACGTGAAGAAAGTTTGCATCATATTCCAGACGAAGTATCGTATCAGTCTGCAGCTATGACAGAACCATTAGCATGTGCACATCATGGCGTTTCTAAGATTCAAGTGAACTCTGGCGATGTAGCAGTTGTAATGGGACCAGGGCCAATCGGATTACTTGTAGCACAAGTGTTAAAAAGTAAAGGCGCAATTGTTGTGGTAACTGGATTGGACAATGACAAAGTCAGATTAGATAAAGCAGAAGCATTGCACATGGATTATGTAGTCAATTTACAACAAACAGACTTAAAAACGTATATCAATGCAATTACAGACGGTTACGGTGCAGATGCTGTTGTTGAATGTTCAGGTGCAGTTCCAGCAGCACGACAAGGTTTGGATATTTTACGCAAAAAAGGTTTCTACAGTCAAATAGGTATTTTTAAGGATGCTGAAATTCCATTTGATATGGAAAAAGTGATTCAAAAAGAAATAACAGTTGTTGGTAGTAGAAGTCAAAAGCCGGCAGATTGGGAACCTTCATTGCAACTTATGGCGGATGGTTTAGTAAATGCTGAAGCTTTGGTGACAAAAATATATGATATTTCGAAATGGGACGAGGCGTATCAACATTTAAAATCTGGCGAAGGTATTAAAGCATTACTTAAGCCGCTCGATTTAGAAGAAGATGAAGGAGTGAATTAACATGGTAGAATCAATGCTAACTTTTATGCTTGGGCCATTGAGACAAATCACTGATTTTTATATGGAACATTTACTCGTAAGTAATTCCATCGTCATTGCAGGTTATTTTGCGACAGGTATTTTTAAAAAGAAAAAAGTTGTGAATTAAATCAGAGTTGAGGTGATTTACAAGTGAAAGCTTTGAAATTATATGGCGTTGAAGATTTACGGTATGAGGATAACGATAAGCCAGTCATTGAAAGTGCGAATGACGTTATTGTTAAAGTGCGCGCAACGGGTATATGTGGTTCAGACACGTCACGATACAAAAAAATGGGGCCATACATTAAAGGTATGCCATTTGGTCATGAATTTTCAGGTGTTGTAGATGCCATTGGAAGTGATGTTACGCATGTTAATGTAGGCGACAAAGTGACAGGTTGCCCAGCAATACCTTGTTATCAATGCGAGTATTGTTTAAAAGGTGAATATGCACGATGTGAAAAGTTGTTCGTCATTGGCTCATATGAACCTGGATCGTTCGCGGAATATGTCAAATTGCCAGCGCAAAATGTTTTAAAGGTTCCAGACAATGTTGATTACATTGAAGCAGCAATGGTTGAGCCATCAGCCGTTGTTGCGCATGGGTTTTATAAATCGAATATACAACCTGGTATGACTGTTGCAGTAATGGGGTGTGGCAGTATAGGATTGTTAGCTATTCAATGGGCACGAATATTTGGTGCTGCACATATCATCGCTATAGATATAGATGCGCATAAACTAGATATTGCAACATCATTGGGCGCACATCAAACAATCAATTCAAAAGAAGAAAATCTTGAGAAATTCATCGAAAATCATTACGCCAATCAAATCGATTTAGCCATAGAATCATCAGGTGCTAAAGTTACGATTGGTCAAATATTGACGTTACCTAAAAAAGGTGGCGAGGTGGTATTACTCGGAATACCATATGATGATATTGAGATTGATCGCGTTCATTTTGAAAAAATTCTGCGTAACGAGTTGACAGTATGTGGCTCTTGGAACTGTTTGTCCAGTAATTTTCCGGGGAAAGAGTGGACGGCAACCTTACATTATATGAAGACGAAAGATATTAATGTAAAGCCTATTATTTCTCATTTTTTACCGTTAGAAAAAGGCCCGGAGACATTTGATAAATTAATTAACAAGAAAGAACGATTTGATAAAGTCATGTTTACGATTTATTAGTATGCACCTTTGAGGACGAAAACGCTGGTATAGTTATAGCTATGAAAGTGCGAATGCCGTCTGGTCTACAGATACTATCGAAATAATTCATCTTCGAATATACGTTGCTAAATAGCCGGTTTACTTGTGTGAAATATGCTTGTGAATCGGTTGTTTTGCATTTTGTATACTTAAAATGAGATGGCAATATTTGATAATTTTTAAAGTGAAAATCAAGTACAGCCACTTAATAAGATAAATTTATTATAATATATGGTAAAATGATGGCAGTAATAATGAATTTGAAAAAGAGTAAACATTAATACCTTTAACAATTTAATATCGTCAGTGTTAATGATTAACTGCATGGCAAAACAACTTAGAATGGTCAGTTACAAAAATACATTTTTATAAAAAATTATCACACTATTGTGACAACTGCCTTTGGCATAATAAAAGAGGAAAGTGAGCAATAGGTTAGGCTTATGTTCGGACATAGGTCAGTAATGTATAAATGGAAATGATGTAATGACAGAATGGAGGACAACATGATTTATGCAGGTATTTTAGCAGGAGGTATTGGTTCGAGAATGGGAAACGTGCCATTACCAAAACAATTTTTAGATATTGATAATAAACCGATTTTAATTCATACAATTGAGAAGTTCATTTTAGTGAGTGAATTTAATGAGATTATTATCGCAACGCCAGCACAGTGGATTTCGCATACGCAAGATATTTTAAAAAAATATAACATTACAGATCAACGTGTCAAAGTAGTTGCAGGTGGTACGGATCGAAACGAAACAATCATGAACATTATCGACCACATTCGCAATACGCAGGGTATCAACGATGATGATGTGATTGTAACTCATGATGCCGTAAGACCATTTTTAACTCAACGTATTATTAAAGAGAACATTGAAGTAGCAGCAAAATATGGTGCAGTAGATACAGTCATTGAAGCAATTGATACGATTGTAATGTCTAAAGATAAACAGAACATACACAGTATCCCTGTAAGGAATGAAATGTATCAAGGCCAAACACCACAATCATTTAATATTAAATTATTACAAGATAGTTATCGCGCCTTAAGTAGTGCACAAAAAGAAATCTTATCAGATGCATGTAAAATCATTGTCGAATCTGGACATGCAGTTAAATTGGTACGTGGAGAACTATACAACATTAAAGTGACAACACCGTATGATTTAAAAGTAGCAAATGCCATTATTCAAGGTGATATTGCCGATGATTAATCAAGTATATCAACTCGTTGCACCGAGACAGTTCGACGTCACATATAATAATGTTGATATTTATGGTAATCATGTCATCGTAAGACCTTTATACTTGTCTATTTGTGCAGCTGATCAAAGGTATTACACAGGTCGAAGAGATGAAAATGTACTGCGCAAAAAATTACCAATGTCACTAGTTCATGAAGCTGTTGGTGAAGTTGTATTCGATAGTAAAGGCGTATTTGAAAAAGGTACGAAAGTAGTAATGGTGCCGAATACACCTACAGAAAAACACGACGTGTTTGCGGAGAATTACTTAGCCTCTAGTTATTTTAGATCTAGTGGTTATGATGGTTTTATGCAAGACTACGTTGTGATGGCACATGATCGTATCGTTCCGCTACCTAATGACATTGATTTGAGTACGATTTCATACACAGAGTTAGTGTCAGTAAGTTATCATGCTATACAACGATTTGAACGTAAATCTATACCTTTGAAAACCAGTTTTGGTATTTGGGGTGATGGTAACTTAGGTTATATTACAGCTATTTTGCTACGTAAGTTGTACCCAGAAGCTAAAATTTATGTATTTGGTAAGACAGACTATAAATTAAGTCATTTTTCATTTGTAGATGACATCTTTACAGTAAATCAAATACCAGCTGATCTTAAAATTGATCATGCATTTGAATGTGTTGGAGGTAAAGGAAGTCAAGTTGCACTTCAACAAATAGTTGAACATATTTCACCAGAAGGCAGTATTGCTTTGTTAGGCGTAAGTGAATTACCCGTGGAAGTGAATACACGATTAGTACTTGAAAAAGGATTAACGTTGATTGGTAGTAGTCGAAGCGGCTCTAAAGATTTTGAGCAAGTTGTTGATTTATATCGTAAGTACCCAGACATTGTTGAAAAGTTAGCCTTATTAAAAGGACATGAAATTAATGTATGTACGATGCAAGATATCGTCCAAGCATTTGAAATGGATTTATCGACATCTTGGGGAAAAACAGTATTGAAATGGACGATTTAATAAACCGATGGGGGAATAACAATGACAAAAACGAAACAAGCAATACATATTGATAACATATACTGGGAACGTGTTCAGTTATATATTGAAGGACATAGTGAAGGTGTAGATTTAACATCAGGACAATTTGTTCTGAGGAATTTAACCGAAACAAAAACATTAGAAGCAAATGAAATGAAAATAGACGGTAATACATTTCTATGTAGATTCAATGTCGCAATATTAGACGATGGGTATTATTTACCAATGGATAAATATTTATTTGTTTATCATGACCAGTTAGAGTATATTGGACAACTTAATCCAAATATTATTGATCAAGCTTATGCGGCATTAAATGAAGAGCAAATTGAGGAATACAATGAGCTGACTACACAAAATGGAAAAGCAAACTATGTGTTAGCCAACGAAGCTAAAGTTTTCCGCAAAGGTGGCGTATCACAACATACGGTTTATACCATTACTCCAGAAATAGCAAGTGACGTTAACGAATTTGTATTTGATATTGAAATCACCTTACCTCAAGAGAAATCAGGGGTCATTGCGACAAGCGCACACTGGCTTCATAAACAAGGCCATAAAGCTTCATTTGAAAGTAGAAGTTTCTTATTTAAAGCTATTTTTAATATTACAAAGTTACTACATATTAAAAGAAGCAAAACAATATTATTCACATCAGATTCGCGTCCGAATTTATCAGGTAACTTTAAATATGTATATGATGAGTTACTACGCCAAAAAGTAGATTTTGATTATGATATTAAAACGGTATTTAAGGCGAATATTACGGATAGACGTAAATGGAGAGACAAGTTTAGATTGCCATATTTACTTGGTAAGGCTGATTATATTTTTGTCGATGATTTCCATCCATTAATTTATACGGTTCGCTTTAGACCATCACAAGAAATTATTCAAGTGTGGCATGCCGTTGGTGCTTTTAAAACAGTTGGCTTTAGTCGTACAGGTAAAAAAGGTGGTCCGTTTATCGATTCATTAAATCATCGTAGTTACACGAAAGCATATGTATCATCAGAAACCGATATTCCATTTTATGCTGAAGCATTTGGAATTAGAGAAGAAAATGTTGTACCAACAGGTGTACCACGTACTGATGTACTATTTGATGAAGCTTATGCAACACAAATTAAACAAGAGATGGAAGATGAATTGCCAATTATAAAAGGTAAGAAAGTTATTCTATTCGCACCGACATTTAGAGGTAATGGTCACGGTACGGCACATTATCCATTTTTTAAAATTGATTTCGAACGTTTAGCAAGATACTGTGAAAAAAATAATGCGGTTGTATTATTTAAAATGCATCCATTTGTAAAAAATAGACTCAATATTTCACGTGAACATAGACAATACTTTATCGATGTATCAGATTATCGTGAAGTCAATGATATTCTCTTTGTTACAGACTTATTGATTAGTGATTATTCATCATTAATATATGAATACGCAGTATTTAAAAAGCCAATGATTTTCTATGCATTTGACTTAGAAGATTATATTACGACGCGTGATTTTTATGAGCCATATGAATCATTTGTTCCAGGTAAGATTGTGCAATCATTTGACGCATTAATGGATGCTTTGGACAATGAAGATTATGAGGTTGAAAAAGTTGTGCCATTCTTAGATAAACATTTTAAATATCAAGATGGTCGCTCAAGTGAACGTTTAGTCAAAGATTTGTTTAGACGCTAATATTGGCATATATTACTTGCCATGCAAATGAGTCATAAGGCATAGTTTTCAAGAAGGGTTCTGACAATGAAGTGAGCAACATGTCATGATGAGAAGCAGGACTATACAATGAGAATAGCCTTTTGATTTTTCATGCATATGGCGATTCAATCAAAAGCAATCACCTTCCAACTGAATTGTCATTTTGTAAAATAAAATAATCAATCCAATCGTTATCTAATTCATAAATGTGTAAACACATACGTTATGAATGGATAACGATTTTTTGTTATGTTAAAGTGGTACATTAATCATGTATTTCGTATGATAATTAACGACAAGTGTAATGGTTAAATGTATTTTATGCTGAAATGCTATAATAGGCATGGTTACAATGAGCTTGCTCATACATATTAATATAATTACAAAAACACGTCGGAGGTACGACATGATTAAAACTACAATTAAAAAATTGATAGAACACAGTATATATACGACTTTTAAATTACTATCAAAATTGCCAAACAAGAATCTAATTTATTTTGAAAGCTTTCATGGTAAACAATACAGCGACAACCCCAAAGCATTATATGAATACTTAACTGAACATAGCGATGCCCAATTAATATGGGGTGTGAAAAAAGGATATGAACACATATTCCAACAGCACAGTGTACCATATGTTACAAAGTTTTCAATGAAATGGTTTTTAGCGATGCCAAGAGCAAAAGCGTGGATGATTAACACACGTACACCAGATTGGTTATATAAATCACCGCGAACGACGTACTTACAAACATGGCATGGCACGCCATTGAAAAAGATTGGTTTGGATATTAGTAATGTTAAAATGCTAGGAACAAATACTCAAAATTACCAAGATGGCTTTAAAAAAGAGAGCCAACGTTGGGATTATCTAGTGTCACCTAATCCATATTCGACATCGATATTTCAACATGCATTTCATGTTAGTCGAGATAAGATTTTGGAAACAGGTTATCCAAGAAATGATAAATTATCACATAAACGCAATGATACTGAATATATTAACGGTATTAAGACAAGATTAAATATTCCATTAGATAAAAAAGTGATTATGTATGCGCCAACTTGGCGTGACGATGAAGCGATTCGAGAAGGTTCATATCAATTTAATGTTAACTTTGATATAGAAGCTTTGCGTCAAGCGCTGGATGATGATTATGTCATTTTATTACGCATGCATTATTTAGTTGTGACACGTATTGATGAACATGATGATTTTGTGAAAGACGTTTCAGATTATGAAGACATTTCGGATTTATACTTAATCAGCGATGCGTTAGTTACCGACTACTCATCTGTCATGTTCGACTTCGGTGTATTAAAACGTCCGCAAATTTTCTATGCGTATGACTTAGATAAATATGGCGATGAGCTTAGAGGTTTTTACATGGATTATAAAAAAGAGTTGCCAGGTCCAATTGTTGAAAATCAAACAGCACTCATTGATGCATTAAAACAAATCGATGAGACTGCAAATGAGTATATTGAAGCACGAACGGTATTTTATCAAAAATTCTGTTCATTAGAAGATGGACACGCATCACAACGAATTTGCCAAACGATTTTTAAGTGATAACTTAAAAACAATAAAAAATTATAAATTAATTAGTTAAGTGATATAAATAATAAACGAAATGTTTGCTTGTATGTTATTATTTGTGTATGAAAACGTCTGATATAATGTAATATAGGTTTAAACAAAATATGCTAAAATATAAGCAAAATATGTATAATTTTAAGTAATACACAGACATTTAAAGTTTTGATTTTAAAATGAGTTTTCAATTGGAAAATGCAACGAAATTTAAATGATTAAATATAGATATAGTTGAATGGAGGAAGTATTTTATGAAATACGCTGGTATTCTAGCTGGAGGTATAGGCTCAAGAATGGGTAACGTACCTTTACCTAAACAATTTTTAGATTTAGACAACAAACCGATTTTAATCCATACATTAGAAAAATTTATTTTAATTAATGATTTTGAAAAAATTATTATCGCGACGCCACAACAATGGATGACGCATACGAAAGATACACTTAGAAAATTCAAAATTTCTGATGAAAGAATTGAAGTCATTCAAGGTGGTAGCGATCGTAACGATACAATTATGAATATCGTTAAACATATTGAATCAACAAATGGTATTAACGATGACGATGTCATTGTGACACATGATGCAGTTAGACCATTTTTAACGCATCGTATTATTAAAGAAAATATTCAAGCTGCTTTAGAGTACGGTGCAGTAGATACAGTGATTGATGCTATAGATACGATTGTTACATCTAAAGATAATCAAACGATTGATGCAATTCCAGTGCGTAATGAAATGTACCAAGGTCAAACACCTCAATCGTTTAATATTAATTTATTAAAAGAAAGCTATGCACAGTTGAGTGATGAGCAAAAGAGTATTTTATCTGATGCTTGTAAGATTATTGTAGAAACAAACAAACCGGTTCGACTTGTAAAAGGTGAGTTATATAACATTAAAGTAACAACACCTTACGATTTAAAAGTAGCGAATGCTATTATTCGAGGTGGTATTGCCGATGATTAATCAAGTATATCAATTAGTTGCACCTAGACAATTTGAAGTTACGTATAACAACGTAGATATTTACAGTGACTATGTCATTGTACGTCCTTTATATATGTCAATTTGTGCTGCCGATCAAAGATATTATACTGGTAGCCGTGATGAGAATGTCTTATCTCAGAAATTGCCAATGTCTTTAATTCATGAAGGTGTTGGTGAGGTCGTATTTGACAGTAAAGGTGTGTTTAATAAAGGTACAAAAGTAGTTATGGTACCGAATACACCGACAGAAAAAGACGATGTCATTGCTGAAAACTATTTAAAATCGAGCTACTTCAGATCAAGTGGACATGATGGGTTTATGCAAGATTTTGTGTTGCTAAATCATGATAGAGCTGTACCACTACCTGATGATATTGATTTAAGTATTATTTCATATACAGAGCTTGTAACAGTAAGTTTGCATGCTATTCGTCGTTTTGAAAAGAAATCTATTTCAAATAAAAATACATTTGGTATTTGGGGTGATGGTAACTTAGGTTACATTACAGCCATTTTATTACGTAAATTATATCCAGAGTCTAAAATATATGTCTTTGGTAAAACAGATTATAAATTGAGTCACTTCTCATTTGTGGATGATGTCTTCTTTATTAATAAAATACCTGAAGGCTTAACATTTGATCATGCATTTGAGTGCGTTGGTGGGCGTGGTAGCCAATCAGCAATAAATCAAATGATTGATTATATTTCACCAGAAGGAAGCATTGCACTGTTAGGTGTAAGTGAGTTCCCAGTAGAAGTTAATACACGTCTAGTATTGGAAAAAGGACTAACGTTGATTGGTAGTAGTCGAAGTGGTTCAAAAGATTTCCAAGATGTTGTAGACTTATACATTCAATACCCAGATATTGTAGATAAATTAGCGTTGTTAAAAGGTCAAGAATTTGAAATTGCAACAATTAATGATCTTACAGAAGCTTTTGAAGCAGACCTGTCTACATCTTGGGGTAAAACAGTATTAAAATGGATTATGTAAATAGAAAAGGATGAATTAACGTTGGTTAAAAGTAAGATATATATAGATAAAATCTATTGGGAACGTGTTCAGTTATTCGTTGAAGGACATAGTGAAAACCTAGATTTAGAAGATAGTAATTTTGTATTAAGAAATTTAACTGAGACACGTACAATGAAGGCGAATGATGTCAAAATAGATGGGAATCAATTCGTTTGTCGTTTCAATGTAGCTATCTTAGATAATGGTTATTACTTACCTGAAGATAAGTACTTATTAGTGAATGAGCAAGAACTTGATTATATTGCACAGTTAAACCCAGATGTGATTAATGATGCATATCAAAATCTAAAGCCAGAACAAGAAGAAGAATACAACGAATTAGAAACACAAAATGGTAAAATCAATTTCTTATTGCAGACTTACCTAAAAGAATTTAGAAAAGGCGGCATTTCAAAGAAAACGGTTTATACTGTTACACCTGAAATTTCTAGCGATGTTAATGAATTTGTCCTTGATGTTGTTGTAACGACTCCTGAAGTTAAAAGTATTTATATCGTTCGTAAATATAAAGAATTACGTAAGTATTTCCGCAAACAATCATTTAATACAAGACAATTTATTTTTAAAGCGATATTTAATACGACGAAATTTTTCCACTTGAAAAAAGGGAATACGGTGTTGTTCACATCAGACTCTAGACCAACGATGTCTGGAAACTTTGAATACATCTATAACGAAATGTTACGTCAAAATTTAGATAAAAAGTATGATATTCACACTGTTTTCAAAGCGAATATTACAGATAGACGTGGCATCATCGACAAGTTTAGATTGCCATATTTACTTGGGAAGGCAGACTACATCTTTGTTGATGACTTTCACCCATTGATTTATACAGTGCGTTTTAGACGTTCTCAAGAAGTTATTCAAGTGTGGCATGCCGTTGGTGCCTTTAAAACAGTTGGCTTTAGTCGTACTGGTAAAAAGGGTGGACCATTTATTGATTCATTAAATCATCGTAGCTATACAAAAGCTTATGTATCATCTGAAACCGATATTCCATTCTACGCTGAAGCATTTGGTATTAAAGAGAAAAATGTAGTGCCTACAGGTGTTCCACGTACTGATGTACTATTTGATGAAGCTTATGCGACACAGATCAAACAAGAGATGGAAGATGAATTACCAATTATTAAAGGTAAGAAAGTCATTCTTTTCGCACCAACATTTAGAGGTAGTGGTCATGGTACAGCACATTACCCATTTTTCAAAATTGATTTCGAACGTTTAGCAAGATATTGCGAAAAAAATAACGCGATTGTATTATTTAAAATGCATCCATTTGTAAAAAATAGACTTAATATTGCAGACAAACATAAACAATATTTTGTTGACGTTTCTGACTTTAGAGAAGTTAATGATATACTGTTCATAACAGATTTATTAATTAGTGACTATTCATCTTTAATATATGAATATGCAGTATTTAAAAAGCCAATGATTTTCTATGCATTTGATTTAGAAGATTATATTACGACGCGTGATTTTTATGAGCCATATGAATCATTTGTTCCAGGTAAAATTGTGCAATCATTTGACGCATTAATGGACGCCTTGGACAATGAAGATTATGAAGGAGAAAAAGTCATTCCATTCTTAGATAAACATTTTAAATATCAAGATGGCCGATCAAGTGAGCGTTTAGTCAGAAATTTATTTGGTAGCTAAGTTTATATAGTAGTCAAAGTGGGAGAGGTATAATGATGAAATTTTCAGTAATAGTTCCAACATACAATTCAGAAAAGTATATAGCAGAATTACTCAATAGCCTTGCGAAACAAGATTTTCCGAAAACTGAATTTGAAGTGGTTGTAGTTGATGACTGTTCAACAGATCAAACGTTACAAATAGTTGAAAAGTATCGTAATAAATTGAACTTGAAAGTAAGTCAACTCGAAACAAATTCTGGTGGTCCAGGTAAACCTAGAAATGTGGCGTTAAAACAAGCAGAAGGTGAATTTGTATTATTTGTGGACTCCGATGACTATATAAACAAAGAGACTTTAAAGGATGCAGCAGCATTTATTGATGAACATCACTCAGATGTCTTATTGATTAAAATGAAAGGTGTTAATGGTCGTGGTGTACCACAATCTATGTTTAAAGAAACAGCACCTGAAGTTACTTTGTTAAATTCAAGAATTATCTATACTTTAAGCCCGACTAAAATCTATAGAACAGCATTACTAAAAGATAATGACATTTATTTTCCAGAAGAATTAAAGAGTGCAGAAGATCAATTATTTACAATGAAAGCATATTTGAATGCAAATCGAATCAGTGTGTTAAGTGATAAAGCGTATTATTATGCTACAAAGCGTGAAGGTGAACATATGAGTAGTGCGTATGTTTCACCTGAAGACTTTTACGAAGTCATGAGATTGATTGCTGTAGAAATATTAAATGCAGATTTAGAAGAAGCCCATAAAGATCAAATCTTAGCAGAATTTTTAAATCGTCATTTTAGTTTTTCTCGTACGAATGGCTTCTCACTTAAAGTTAAACTAGAATATCAACCACAATGGATTAATGCTCTAGGAGACTTTATACAAGCAGTTCCAGAACGTGTAGATGCATTGGTGATGAGTAAATTACGACCATTGTTGCACTACGCGAGAGCGAAAGATATAGACAACTATAGAACTGTAGAAGAAAGTTACCGTCAAGGTCAATACTACCGTTTTGATATTGTAGATGGTAAATTAAACATTCAATTCAATGAAGGCGAACCATACTTTGAAGGCATTGATATTGCTAAGCCAAAAGTGAAAATGACAGCATTTAAATTTGATAATCATAAAATTGTTACAGAGCTAACGCTAAATGAATTTATGATTGGCGAAGGACATTATGATGTCAGACTTAAATTACATTCACGAAACAAGAAGCACACAATGTATGTACCTTTAAGTGTCAATGCGAATAAACAATATCGTTTTAACATTATGTTAGAAGATATTAAAGCGTATTTACCTAAAGAAAAAATTTGGGATGTTTTCTTAGAAGTCCAAATAGGTACGGAAGTATTTGAAGTGCGTGTTGGTAATCAACGTAATAAATATGCTTATACTGCAGAAACAAGTGCATTAATTCATTTAAATAATGATTTTTATAGATTAACACCGTATTTCACAAAAGACTTTAATAACATTTCGTTATACTTTACAGCTATTACATTAACGGATTCAATCTCAATGAAGTTAAAAGGTAAAAACAAAATCATTTTAACTGGTCTGGATCGTGGTTATGTATTTGAAGAAGGTATGGCTAGTGTCGTGCTAAAAGACGACATGATTATGGGAATGTTAAGCCAAACGTCAGAAAACGAAGTGGAAATCTTACTTAGTAAAGATATTAAGAAGCGAGACTTCAAAAATATTGTTAAGTTAAACACTGCACATATGACTTACTCGCTAAAATAAATAATAAATGCCCTCAAATCTATGTGAACTAACATGATTTGAGGGCTTTATTTTGCTGTTTATGACATGATTATGACATTTCCTCGTTTATCATTTTCAAATACATTAAATTGTATACACTGGAAATGAGGAGGTTATCTATAATGATAAATAAAAATGACATAGTAGCAGATGTAGTAACTGATTATCCGAAAGCAGCGGATATTTTTAGAAGTGTGGGAATAGATTTTTGTTGTGGCGGACAAGTAAGTATAGAAGCAGCATCCTTAGAAAAGAAAAATGTAGATTTGAACGAATTATTACAGCGTCTCAACGACGTTGAACAAACGAATACACCAGGTTCGCTTAACCCTAAATTTTTAAATGTTTCGTCACTTATTCAATATATTCAAGCAGCATATCATGAACCTCTTAGAGAAGAATTTAAAAATTTAACACCTTATGTGACGAAATTATCGAAAGTACATGGACCTAATCATCCATATTTAGTCGAGTTAAAAGAAACATATGATACATTTAAAAATGGCATGTTAGAGCATATGCAAAAAGAAGATGATGTTGATTTTCCAAAACTAATTAAATATGAACAAGGTGAAGTAGTAGACGATATTAATACAGTGATTGATGATTTAGTATCTGATCACATTGCAACGGGACAATTGTTAGTGAAAATGAGCGATTTAACATCAAGCTATGAACCACCGATAGAGGCATGTGGTACTTGGCGACTCGTTTATCAGAGATTAAAAGCACTTGAAGTGTTAACACATGAGCATGTTCATTTAGAGAATCATGTTTTATTTAAAAAAGTATCATAAATAACGCGATTAGAAACTGTTGGCAAAGTAATGTCAGCAGTTTTTCGCTATACTTAACAGAAATTTAGTGACATGATAGTCATTATTTTGAAAAGGAAAATTGTCAACTTAGCATAAGAATTGATATGAAATTTTAATGGTATAGGTAATTAAATAGTATCGTGTTTTTTTAATAATTTATTCATGAATTTTACATGCACTATTATGATAAAATAAACATAATTATAATTCACTGAGGTGCTATCGTGCTATCGCTAACAATGTTATTACTTGAGCGTGTAGGTTTAATTATTATTTTGGCCTATGTGTTGATGAATATTCCATATTTTAAAAACTTAATGAATCGTCGACGTACATGGAAAGCACGTTGGCAATTATGTATTATTTTCAGTTTGTTTGCCTTAATGTCTAATTTAACTGGTATCGTCATCGATCATCAACATAGTTTGTCAGGAAGTGTGTACTTCCGTTTAGATGATGATGTATCTTTAGCTAACACTCGTGTATTAACGATAGGTGTCGCAGGATTAGTTGGTGGCCCTTTTGTAGGTCTATTTGTTGGCGTTATTTCAGGTATTTTCAGAGTGTATATGGGTGGGGCGGATGCACAAGTTTATCTTATCTCATCTATATTTATCGGTATAATTGCTGGTTATTTTGGCTTACAAGCTCAAAGACGCAAGCGTTACCCGAGTATTGCGAAAAGTGCCATGATTGGAATTGTTATGGAAATGATTCAAATGTTGAGCATTTTAACATTTTCCCACGACAAAGCATATGCGGTTGACCTCATATCATTAATTGCACTACCAATGATTATTGTTAATAGCGTTGGTACGGCGATTTTTATGTCTATTATCATTTCAACATTAAAGCAAGAGGAGCAAATGAAGGCTGTTCAAACACATGATGTACTGCAATTGATGAACCAGACATTGCCGTATTTTAAAGAAGGATTGAATAGAGAATCGGCACAGCAAATTGCGATGATTATTAAAAATTTAATGAAAGTATCTGCCGTAGCAATTACAAGCAAAAATGAAATCTTATCGCATGTAGGTGCAGGTAGTGATCATCACATACCAACAAATGAAATATTAACAAGTCTGTCTAAAGATGTATTGAAATCAGGGAAGTTGAAAGAAGTTCATACTAAAGAAGAGATTGGTTGTAGTCATCCGAATTGCCCGCTTAGAGCAGCTATCGTGATACCACTTGAGATGCATGGTTCTATCGTCGGTACATTGAAGATGTATTTTACAAACCCTAATGATTTAACTTTTGTGGAACGTCAACTTGCAGAAGGATTGGCAAATATTTTTAGTAGCCAAATTGAACTTGGTGAAGCCGAAACGCAAAGTAAGTTATTGAAAGATGCTGAGATTAAGTCATTACAGGCACAAGTGAGTCCACATTTTTTCTTCAATTCAATTAACACAATTTCAGCTTTAGTTAGAATAAATAGCGAAAAGGCACGAGAGTTACTATTAGAATTGAGTTATTTTTTCAGAGCGAATTTACAAGGCTCAAAGCAACATACGATTACTTTAGATAAAGAGTTAAGTCAAGTGCGTGCATACTTATCACTCGAACAAGCACGTTATCCAGGAAGATTTAATATCAATATTAATGTTGAAGACAAATATCGCGATGTGCTTGTACCACCATTTTTAATTCAAATTTTAGTTGAAAATGCCATCAAACATGCGTTTACGAATCGAAAGCAAGGTAACGATATTGACGTGTCAGTGATTAAAGAAACTGCAACACATGTACGTATTATTGTACAAGATAATGGTCAGGGTATTTCTAAAGATAAAATGCATTTGTTGGGAGAAACATCTGTAGAATCAGAATCTGGAACTGGTAGTGCTTTAGAAAATTTAAACTTACGCCTAAAAGGATTATTTGGAAAATCCGCAGCATTACAATTTGAATCGACATCGAGCGGTACCACTTTTTGGTGTGTACTTCCTTATGAAAGACAAGAGGAGGAATAAATATGAAAGCATTAATCATAGATGATGAGCCATTAGCACGTAATGAATTAACATATTTATTAAATGAAATTGGTGGTTTTGAAGAAATTAATGAGGCAGAAAATGTAAAAGAAACATTGGAAGCACTACTGATAAATCAATATGACATTATATTTTTAGATGTCAATTTAATGGATGAAAATGGTATCGAATTAGGAGCTAAAATTCAAAAGATGAAAGAGCCACCTGCGATTATTTTTGCAACTGCACATGACCAATACGCAGTACAGGCATTTGAATTAAATGCGACAGACTATATTTTGAAACCGTTTGGTCAAAAACGTATTGAACAAGCAGTTAATAAAGTTCGTGCGACTAAAGCCAAAGGTGATAATAGCGCAAGTGCAATTGCGAATGATATGTCGGCGAATTTTGATCAAAGTTTACCTGTTGAAATTGACGATAAAATTCACATGTTAAAGCAACAAAATATTATTGGGATTGGCACACATAATGGTATTACAACCATACATACAACGAATCATAAATACGAAACAACAGAGCCATTGAATCGTTATGAAAAACGGTTGAATCCCACTTATTTTATACGTATTCATCGTTCATATATTATTAACACGAAACACATTAAAGAAGTGCAACAATGGTTTAACTACACTTATATGGTAATATTGACAAATGGTGTCAAGATGCAAGTTGGACGTTCATTTATGAAAGATTTTAAAGCGTCGATAGGATTACTTTAACAGTAATCCTTTTTTTTTATGCATTTTACCTATGATATTTTGTATTTCGGACTAAAATTCACGCAAATCGAAGTGAGCCATCTATACTTTAGTTAAATCAAACGTAGGAGGCAATGGTCGTGAAACAACAAAAAGACGCATCAAAACCAGCACACTTTTTTCACCAAGTCATTGTAATTGCTTTAGTACTCTTTGTATCGAAAATAATTGAATCATTTATGCCAATTCCTATGCCTGCATCAGTAATCGGTTTAGTATTATTATTTGTATTATTATGTACTGGTGCTGTTAAGTTAGGCGAAGTCGAAAAAGTAGGAACGACACTAACAAATAACATTGGCTTACTCTTCGTACCAGCCGGTATCTCAGTTGTTAACTCTTTAGGTGTCATTAGCCAAGCACCATTTTTAATCATTGGACTAATAATCGTCTCAACAATACTATTACTTATTTGTACTGGCTATGTCACACAAATTATTATGAAAGTTACTTCGAGATCTAAAGGTGACAAAGTCACAAAAAAGATCAAAATAGAGGAGGCACAAGCTCATGATTAACCACTTAGCACTAAACACACCTTACTTCGGAATACTGTTATCCGTTATACCATTTTTCTTAGCGACCATATTATTTGAAAAAACAAATCGTTTCTTCTTATTCGCACCGCTATTTGTCAGTATGGTATTTGGTGTGGCCTTCCTCTATTTAACAGGCATTCCGTATAAGACTTACAAAATAGGTGGAGACATTATTTACTTCTTCTTAGAACCAGCAACAATCTGTTTTGCGATTCCGTTATATAAAAAGCGTGAAGTGCTTGTTAAACATTGGCATCGTATCATCGGAGGTATTGGTATCGGTACAGTTGTAGCGTTATTAATTATTTTAACTTTTGCGAAGTTAGCACAATTTGCCAATGATGTTATTTTATCAATGTTACCTCAAGCAGCAACTACAGCGATTGCGTTACCAGTATCAGCTGGTATCGGTGGTATAAAAGAATTAACATCATTAGCAGTTATTTTAAATGGTGTCATTATTTATGCCCTAGGTAATAAATTCTTGAAGCTTTTCCGAATTACTAACCCTATTGCCCGAGGATTAGCACTTGGAACAAGTGGTCACACATTAGGTGTAGCACCAGCCAAAGAATTAGGACCTGTAGAAGAATCAATGGCAAGTATAGCTTTAGTGTTAGTTGGTGTAGTTGTTGTAGCAGTTGTGCCTGTCTTTGTAGCAATATTCTTCTAAAACGAAAAACCTAAGCAAGATAATAGCAATTTGAGCCATTGTTATTATCGTAAAAAAACGTCTATACTCCGGTTTATAACTGGAATATAGACGTTTTGATGTTTGTATTACTTTTTACTAGGAATATAAAACTGTGCATGACGATAATGAAATACGATGTCAGACGAATCAAAGGGTTTGCCAGTCATTGTATAAAAAGTCTGGTGGTAACGTAAACATGGTTCACCTGTAGACAATTGTAGTAATGAAGCTTCACTTGAAGTGAGTTGATCTACATTAAAGAAAATATCTGAAAAACCAATACGAAGTTTCATGTTTGATTCTAAATAGTCGAAGATAGAGCCCTTAGCAATATCATCATTTAAATATTTCACGATTTCTTTATGATAATAAGAATATTCGATACATAAAACATCATCGTCCACGAATCTTAATCGCTCTAAATAGTAGACGGTATCATCTGCATTTAATTGGAGCTCATCTTGTACAGATTTAGGTGGCGTTGCAATCTCCTTAAAAACAAGTACCTTACTTGTCATTCGATGTTCACCTAAACTTTTAGAAAAACCATTAGTCTTAAAGACGTTGATACGATTGGCATCTGCAATATTTCTCACATAAATACCACTGCCTTGTGCTTGATAGATCAAACCATCTTGTTCCAATAAGCCTAATGCTTTAATGATAGTACTCTTACTTACTTGATAACGTTCTTTTAATTGCGTCACGCTTGGCAATTTATCACCGGGTTTGAAATTAGATTGATGTATAAACGCATTAAGTTGCTTAGCAATATGTTCATACTTTAACAATATTCTGTCCTCGTTTCACTTTGTCTGTAATTATTATAGCACAAAATATTATAATTGTATCGGCGTTTACAAATTGAACCGGTACAATTATAATTATGATAAGTCATATATTTCCATTCTATTATCAAGTTGAGGGGGTAATACTTATGGGCAATAAATATAAAGATTATGCTCAAGACATTCTTATAGCTGTGGGTGGTGTCGAAAACATTGTTGATGTAACGTATGACACGAAGTGCATTACAATTCATATGCAACATACAATTCCTTCTACAGCAAATGAAGTGAAACAAATAGTTGATGTGACATCTGTAGCAGAAAATGATGCGCAGTTAGTCATAAAATTAAAAGGAAATGTCGATGAAGTGTATCAGAAATTACAGCGATTAATTAAGAATGCTAATGTTGAAGAGGGTGCGAATACTGACAATATTAATAGCCAAGATACAAGTTATACACCTCAAGTAAAAGTAACAACACCAATTTTAGTGAAAGCACCAATCGCTGGTCGTCGTATTTTACTTAAAGAAGTTAGAGATTCAATTTTTAGAGAGAAAATGGTAGGCGAAGGCTTGGCAATCAAAGCTCATGAAGAATCCAAAGTAATCGCACCGTTCAATGGTTTAGTATCTATGATTGTACCAACTAAGCATGCAGTTGGTATTCAATCAGAAGACGGTGTGGACATAGTCATTCATATTGGTGTGAATACAGTTGACTTGGAAGGTAAAGGATTCGAGTGCTTTGTAAAGCAAAATGATCGTGTTGAAGCAGGGCAAACGTTGTTACAATTCGACCAGCAATATATACAACAACAAGGCTACAATGCTGACGTTATTGTCGTTATTAGCAACTCTGCCGATTTAGGAAAAGTAGAACTGACAATGAATGAAATCATTACGACTGAAGATGTTATTTTTAAAATATTTAAAAACTAGGAGTGTGTTGTAATAATGACAAAATTACCGCAAAATTTTATGTGGGGTGGCGCTCTTGCCGCAAATCAATTTGAAGGTGGATATGATAAAGGTGGCAAAGGATTAAGTGTAATTGATGTTATGACCAGTGGCGCACATGACAAAGCACGTCAGATTACAGAATCTATAGATCCAAATCACTATTATCCAAATCATGAAGGTATTGATTTTTATCATCGTTATAAGGAAGATATTGCCTTGTTTAAAGAAATGGGATTGAAATGTTTACGTACGTCGATTGCATGGACACGTATCTTTCCAAATGGGGATGAAGATGTGCCAAATGAAGAAGGACTCGCCTTTTATGATCGTATCTTTGATGAATTAATTGCACAAGGTATTGAACCTGTTGTGACGTTATCACATTTTGAGATGCCACTTCATTTAGCGAAACATTATGGTGGATTTAGAAATAGAGAAGTTGTCGATTATTTTGTGCATTTTGCGCGTGTTGTATTTGAAAGATATAAAGATAAAGTGACATATTGGATGACGTTTAATGAAATTAATAATCAGATGGACACATCAAATCCTATCTTTTTATGGACGAATTCTGGGGTAGCATTAACAGAAAATGATAATCCCGAAGAAGTCTTGTATCAAGTAGCACATCATGAACTTTTAGCCAGTGCTTTAGCAGTTCGTCTTGGTAAAGAGATTAATCCGAAGTTTAAGATTGGAACAATGATTTCACATGTACCCATTTATCCATATTCGTGTCATCCGAAAGATATGATGGAAGCACAAATTGCGAATCGCTTACGTTTCTTTTTCCCAGATGTTCAAGTGAGAGGTTATTATCCAAGTTATGCTAAAAAAATGCTGGCACGAAAAGGATATGATGTTGGATGGCAAGAAGGGGACGACAGTATTTTACAGCAGGGCACGGTTGATTATATTGGCTTTAGTTATTACATGTCTACGGCTGTAAAACATGATGTTAATACTACAGTTGAAAACAACATCGTCAACGGTGGTTTGAATCATTCTGTGGAGAATCCGCATATCGCAACGAGTGATTGGGGTTGGGCGATTGATCCAGATGGCTTAAGATATACATTGAATGTGTTATATGATCGTTATCAGTTGCCACTTTTTATTGTGGAAAATGGTTTTGGTGCAGTTGATGAAGTGGTAGATGGACATATTCATGATGATTATCGCATTGAATATTTAAAAGCACATATTACAGCAGCGATAGAAGCAGTTGATCAAGATGGTGTAGATTTAATCGGTTATACGCCATGGGGAATCATTGATATTGTTTCATTTACAACCGGTGAAATGAAGAAACGCTATGGTTTAATATATGTTGATCGAGATAATGATGGTCATGGCACGATGGAACGCTTGAAAAAAGATTCGTTCTATTGGTATCAACAAGTGATAGCATCAAATGGAGATAAATTATAAAGATACGTTATAAGTATTTTAGGGTTAGAGCCCGAGTCATAAATTAATATAGTAGGACCTAAAGTGATATATTGGCGGGGCCCCAACACAGAAGCTGACGGAAAGACAGCTTACAATAATGTGCGAGTTGGCAGGCCTCCAACACAGAGAAATTGGAACAGCAATTTCTACAGACAATGCAAGTTGGCGGGGCCCCAACATAGAGAAATTGGAACACCAATTTCTACAGGCAATGCAAGTTGGGGAAGGACAGAAATAAATTTTGCGAAAATAACATTTTTGTTCCAATCCCGTGATGTTAAAATTTTAAGAAAAAATAATGCCACTAACTATGTATAGTGTTAATGTTTGAGTGTTTATAAAAGTCTTTAACCAAAATTGATGACCTACTAATCAACGATAACGATATTGTTAAGTAGATGATTAGTGTCACAAAGAAATTAAAGTGACAGTCAAACATAGATACAAAGTACAGTTAGTGGCATTATATTTAGTGCTCTTTTTTAGCGACAAAAGTAATATAATTCATATCTTTACGCAATTTAGTCATCGTTTTAAACATTTTACAAAACATTGGTCGATTTTCTTTTTTTAAAGCATTGTTGATAATCTTTATAGTTCCAACAATACCTTCGTCATAAATTAAACCTTTTGGTGTCATTAAACTCATTGGACCAGTATGATAATGCACATGATTAAAACCAGCTTGATGATATAAATCTAACCAGCCAAGTTTCGTCTGCGGTGAGACATTGACATTAATTGCTGCAGATAATGATTTAACTACATGTGTGGCATGTGATTCATTAACGATGACAATATCATGTGTTAACAAGATACCCCCAGGCTTTAAGACTCGGTAGTACTCGCGTAATGCTTTTTCCTTTATGGCGATGGGTAACATTGTTAACATTGCTTCATTTAAAACGATATCGAATTGATTGTCATCAAAGGGCAATTTAACAGCATTCGCTTGTTGAACTTGAATATATGATTCAAGACCTGCTGCTGAGATATTTTCTTGTGCTTTTTCTAATGCTTTCTTATTTATATCAACGCCTTGAATGTGACAGCCATATGTATGAGCTAGATAAATAGATGTTGTGCACATATTACATGCCACTTCTAACACTTGTTTATCTTGTGAAAATGCCCCTTGTTGTATTAACCAATCTGTTGCTTCTTTACCACCGGGGCGTAGACGTGTTTTTCCTAATTTAGCTAAAAATGTATGACCAGCTTCTTTGGACATAACATAACCTCCTTTTAATTGATAATTATTATCATTAATATAGCATATTTATATGCGATAATTTGGAAGTTAAAAAGATTACAAAAAATTGTCACTTCATTTATAACTAAACTTGAGTCATCAAGCATGGGTTTAGTGGAAAATTATTTCTAATAGATGATGTTTTATAAAGATAAAAAGCACAGCCATGATATACGAATGTTGCATGTTATATGCTAAACCTTCATATCATAGCTGTGTTTGATTCATTTAAACTTGATTTACTTCTTCTAGTAGAGGAATAGATGCTTGCGCGCCGTGTTTTTGTACAGTGAGAGAGCTCGCTTTATTACCAAAATCAATAGCATCTGCTAAGTTATCTTGCGACTTGTTTAAGCGACTGACAAATGCACCAATAAATGTGTCGCCTGCAGCAGTTGTATCAATCGCATTTACTTTATAAGCTTCGATGTGTTGGCTTTGATTTTTAGTAGCAAAATATGTACCTTGCTTACCTAACGTAATCAAAACAGTCTTAATGCCTAAAGATAAAAAGTAATTAGCATTGTCTTTCATAGATTGTTCATTAGTTACTTTAATCCCAGATAACAATTCGGCTTCTGTTTCGTTTGGCACGATAATATCGATTAATGATAATAATTCATTAGGTAATGCTTTCGCTGGTGCAGGATTTAATACTGTCGTCACACCGTGTGCCTTGGCAATTTCAAATGCAGATATAATAGCCGGGATGGGTACTTCTAATTGTGCAACGACAAAGTCTGCATTGATTATAGCGTCTTTTGCGTTAATAACATCTTCAGGTGTCATCGTCATATTCGCACCACCATAAACATAGATGGTGTTTTGTCCTTCTGCATTCACAGTGATAAAGGCTTGGCCCGTTTTTGCTTCAGCTGTTTTGATAATATATGATGTATCAATATGAGCCGCTTTAAAATCTTCTAAGATGAAATCAGCAACGCCATCAGTGCCAATTTTAGTAATAAATGTTGTGTCTGCTTGCATGCGTGCAGTGGCAATAGCCTGGTTGGCACCTTTACCTCCGCCGAATGCTTTTTGTGCTTCTTCAACATGTAATGTTTCGCCTGGTTGTGCATATCTTTCAACTGTTAAAAATTGATCGACATTCGTTGAACCTAAAATAACAACTTTGTTGGTCATGTGTATGCTCCTTTCAAGTTATAATTTTTAAAAAGTAACATTCGATTCTAATGCAATATTAGAGTAGGGCGTTGTTTCACCAGTACGAATATTACCTTTATTTAATGGGTGAGCTAAGTTACTTTTCATTTCTTCGTGAGGAATGAAAATGATTTCGATTTCCGATGAAATCAATTGTTTAATTTGTTGTAATTGTGTAGGGTTATGTTCTTTTATTTCTTCTGCTAAGTATATTTTTTGGATTTCCATTTCTTCTAATACTGTAGCTAAGACATCAATAAAGCGTGGTAAGTTTTTAGTGACAGCTAGGTCGATACGGCGATGATCATTTGGAATTGGCATGCCAGCGTCATTAATTGTTAATAGGTCAAAATGACCAATTGTCGCGATTGCTTTTGAAATATGTTCATTTAAAACAGCTGATTTTTTCATGACATCTACACTCCTTATTTTATAAATACTGTAACAGAAGCGGCTACTAAAATGAGTACTAAGCCGATGATTGTAATAACCATTTCTTTTGACGTTTTATGTTGTTTTAAGAAATAAATACCAGTTAATGTAGCAAGCACAACGGATGTTTGAGAAAGAATAAATCCAGTTGCTAGACCATTCATATTAGGTTGTGCTGAAATAAGATATGTTAAGGCACCAAATGCAAAGAAGAAACCTGAAATAATTTGTAACCACGTAATTTTATTACGAAATGGATTCTCTGCTTTCATATTCATAAAGCCATAAATAACTGCAACAATTACCATACCCATTGCTTGAGGTAAAAAGGCAGTTAGGCCATCAATAGAACTTGCTTGCGGTGCGGCTGAATATAACCAGTATCCAAATTCACCAATTAACAGAAGAATCACTGCGCGACGTAAATTTTTGGCGTTACTTGCTTCTTTACGTTCACTCCAAACTGTCATACGCGCACCAATTAAAATAACGACTAAAGCTGTAAAGCCAATGATTTTATGACCAATGCCCGGCCAATTTCCTAATGCAAAGACTCCCCATAAAGATGCGCCTAATAATTGGAATGCTGTTGTGACAGGCATTGCACGAGATGAACCGACTAATTCGAACGCTTTAAATGTAATGATTTGTCCGAATCCCCATCCTGCACCTGATAATAAGGCGAATAGCAAATTGGTTCCAGTAGGGAAGCCACTTGATGTGACTACAGCTAATATAATAGCGAAGATTAACGTACCTACAGTAGCACCGATAATTTGATGTACAGGTTTACCACCAAACTTTGAAGCGACTGTTGGGAAGAATCCCCAGCCAATTAAGGGGCCTAACCCGATAAGTAATGCAACAATGCTCATGTTATACACCTCACGATTTATTTTTAGTAAAACGTTTTACCAGTGCCATCGTACCATTTTTATTTGTAAAATGCATGCGTTTTCATAAAAACTGAAAACGTTTAAATCATATTTAAAAATTCATACATTATTATTTTAATTTCTAAGTGAAATAATTATGATTAAAAACCCTCAGCATTAAAGCGTCGCTAAGGGCATAACAATGATGAGTATATTTCGGAAGATACGTAGTTAGTTTGAAAGATGATAGCCAGTTGTTGCACGAATTTTTAAAGTCGTTGGTAATTCAATCATATCAATGGATTTATCTAAGTGCTGTAATCGTTGAAGTAATAAGGTTAAAGATGTTTTGCCAATATCAGTTATAGGTTGTGCTACAGTAGTTAAAGGTGGCGTGACATACGCGGCATAATCAATGTCGTCATAACCTATTAATGAGATATCTTTCGGGATACTGATGCCATGTTCAATTAATCCTCTTAAAATACCAATAGCAAGTTCATCGTTAATAGCGAAGATTGCAGTGGCAGATTGAACCATGATGTCATCAACAATGTTTAGCCCACCGCGCTTAGATAATTCAGTATGGACGATTTGTGGTTCGGGCAATTGATTCGTGCGCAAAGTATCAACAAATCCAGCGACACGAGTCGACATATTCGCCATCATGTCATATGGTGCAACAATCATCATATTGTTGTGACCGAGTTCTATTAAATGTTGTGCTGCAAGTTGTCCGCCTTGATATTCATTTGTCCGAACAAAATCTGTATAGCCTTGATGGTCATTTTGATCCAGTACGACATAAGGTACATGATGTTTCTTTAGATAGTTATTTAGGGCGTCCGGGGATGAAATGTATTGTGCGATAATTAATCCGTCAATACCTCGATCAATTAAATGTTTAATATTGTCATACAAATCAGTTGCTGTAGATGTTAAAAAGCATAAATCAACATCAGATGGTTTGTGGTCATGAATACTTTGCATCAGTGCTGAGAAAAACGGATTTGTTAAGCTAGGCAAAATGACGCCAATAGTTTGAATTTTACTGCCGCGCAATTGTTTTGCATGTTTGTTAGGGGCATAGCCTAAACGTTCTGAAACAGCATGTACGTTTTTTATCGTTGTTGCGGAAAAACGACTATCATTATGATTTAAAATATGTGACACCGTAGTAACTGATACACCAGCTTCTCTAGCAACATCTTTAATTGACACTTTTTTCATATTATATTCCTTCTCTTTATTGTGTAATTAATCATACAGTTATATACCCGATTATTATATTCATCATATCATGATAAGCATTTGATGACATATGAAGAGGTGCATGACTTTTATTGTCTACAAACAGACGTCTATAGTATGCGATTAAGGTTGAGGCGAGAGAATATATTATTAAGGTTAAATAACTTTTAATGATTATGATAACAAGAATTTTAAATTGTTTATTGTGATGAAAAATACAAAAGCCATTATTTTAAATAATGGCTTTTGTATTTGAAAAAAGTATTAAAAAATATAACGAAATGATGTGGTTAGCTCAAGATCAAACACCTTCTTATAAAACTATTAATCGTTTTAGAGTGAATCCTAATACTGATGCGTTAATTGAATCTTTATTTATTCAGTTCGCTTATTTTTATAGAAATTGATGCGTATCATTTTAAAGTGATACAGATATTTCGAAACATGATTCTTCTATTATATTTAAGATTTAACTGTTTTTGGAATGATCATGTATGCAGATAATGAGCCGAGTATCATTAATACAATGCTAACGATAAATGTTACAGTTGCAGCTACACTTGGTGCATAGTTTAGTTGTAACATACTGAAAACTGTAGTACTTAGTGCTATACCAAAGGCGCCACCTAGTGTGCCACTCATTTTATATAATCCTGTAGCTAAACCAACTTTTTCATTAGGCATACTGAAAATTGCAATTGTAAGGCCGGGTGTTGCGACTAAACCATTTCCGATTGCGCAAATGACAAACCCAATAACAACAGCAATGATATATTGTGATGGTTGAAGTGATGTCATGCTAATAATAGTGATGCCGATGACAGGGAACAACGGACCAATGATGAGCATCAATTTGCCACCGAAACGTAATGTTGCTTTTTCACCTAAACGAATCATCGCAACTGCCACAATGGCATATGGCAATGTAACAAGTCCAGATTGCGCAGCTGATAAACCAAGGTGTGTTTGAGCATATATGAAAAAGACCACTGTTACGCCTAGACCACTATTTAAAACAAAGTTATTTAAAAATGCACCAATGAACGGACGGTTGCGTAATACTGAGAAATCAATAAAAGGTACTTCATGTCGACGTTCGATGATGATGAATATCAACGTAGTGATGATAAAAATGCTCAGACAAATGAATGAAAATGCACTAAACCAACCTTGTTCGAATCCTTGTGTTAACAATAATGTAAAGCTACCAATCATAACAGCGAAAATCGACATACCTTTGTAATCGAATGGATGACGATGGCTATGTTGACTTACTTTTTCAGGTGTGCCTTTTAGAAGCAATATGGCAATGAAAGCAATGACTATACTAATGATGAAATTCGTTTGCCATCCGAAATTTGTGGCGATTAAACCGCCGATAACACCAGCTAGGCCGATGCCACCAACAGTACTAATCATTAGATAACTAATCGCTCGTCTTAAATGATCTCCTTTAAATTGATTATTTAACACGCCAACTGTTGAAGGTAACAAGATAGCTGCTGATAGACCTTGTAAAATTCTACCGATGATGAGCAGTGCAGTGATGTCCGATATAATTAATAGAAGAGATGCAAACATACTGATTATGAGACCCATGTATGTCATTCTCAGTTGTCCTATTTTATCAGCAATATCACCTGCAGCCACCATGAAGATACCTGTGGCGAAGGAAGTTAAACTAATAGATAAATTTAACACGGCAGGAGAGGTTTGATACGTTTGACCAACGAGAGGTCCTATATTAATAAATGATTGTGCAAACAACCAATATGTTAATGCAGACAACATAATCGCAATAATAATATTACTGCGTGGTGAAGATTGTGTGTTATTCACAGATGTCACTCCTTGTAAAAATTAAATATAGAAAGTCATGAGATGAAGTGAACGAATGTATAGATGATCGTTCACTCACACATAAGTCATGAATTCCTTACATATCATACCACAGTTATTGAGAATGAATATCAATTAATTGCTTGTATGATTGATTTTTTATAGTATGTTTAAGTGAAACAGCTTTATTTGAAAGTGATTAAAGTAAATGAAGGTACAGAGGAGTGAGAACAATGTGCACAGGATTCACAATACAAACTTTAAATAATCAAGTACTTCTTGGACGCACGATGGATTATGATTATCCATTAGATGGTTCGCCAGCAGTGACGCCTAGAAATTATCGTTGGACATCTCGCACTGGCACGACAGGCCAAACGCAATATGGCTTTATTGGTACAGGAACAGATATGGAAGGTTTTATTTATGGTGATGGTGTTAATGAACATGGCGTTGCCATTTCAACACAATATTTCCGAGGTTATAGTTCATATGGATTAACACACAAAGCGGACGCGATGAATATTACGCAAAATGAAATTGTGACATGGATTTTGGGATATACAACAAGTATTGAAGATATGAAACAACAAGCATCCCAAATACATGTTGTAGCTGTATATTTAAATGATATCGGTGAAGTTCCGCCATTGCATTATCATGTTTCCGATGCAACTGGACATTCAGTCGAAGTTTCATTTAAAGAGGGTGAAGTGGTTATAAAAGATAACCCTATTGGTGTCTTAACAAATCATCCAGACTTAGATTGGCATTATAGTAATTTAAGACAATATATCAATATTTCTCCTTATCCAGCAACAGCAAATTTATTGGAAGGTGTAACGATTGAACCTTTAGGCAATGAAGCAGGTACATTTGGATTGCCAGGTGGATTTACTTCAACTGAGCGCTTTGTGAGAATGGCATTTATGAAAGCAAACATTGCTCAAAACAATGATAAAGAAATGGATTTAATGAATGCATTTTATTTATTAGATGCGGTAAATATACCGATTGGAATTGTACGTCCACATAATGCTGACAATCACTATACGATGTATCAGACCGTAATAAATTTAACTACAAGAACGTTATATATTAAGTATTATGGCAGCAATGAAATAGTAGCATTAAAGCTCACAGATGATTTAATTAATAGAAAAGATATGACAATTTTTAAGCCTGAGAAGCATATCACTATTAGAAAGTTGAATGACAATCAATAGCGATTGATAGTGGAATTTGGTTGATATGATTTGATGGATGATTACTATCATACATTAGCGTTGAATCGCGAACATGGACGAACGATTAGTTGTTAATTTTGAAATTAAGCGAACGCAGTGAGAGATGTCATTTTAATATCAATGTATGGTTATTTTGTAATGACAATGTAATGAGTTTAGTAAAACATTTCGGGAATATTAAATAGTTGAAAAATGAGAATTAAATCCTTTACTCAGTTGTCTAATTCTTTTAGTATGTGCAGTACAGTTTAATTGAAAACTAACTTTAACTTTAATGGAGGATGTTTTATACATGAAAAAATTAACAGCAGCAGCGATTGCAACGATGGGCTTCGCTACATTTACAATGGCGCATCAAGCAGATGCAGCAGAAACGACAAACACCCAACAAGCACATACACAAATGTCAACACAATCACAAGACGTATCTTATGGTACTTATTATACAATTGATTCTAATGGGGATTATCATCACACACCTGATGGTAACTGGAATCAAGCAATGTTTGATAATAAAGAATATAGCTATACATTCGTAGATGCACAAGGACATACGCATTATTTTTATAACTGTTATCCAAAAAATGCAAATGCCAATGGAAGCGGTCAAACATATGTGAATCCAGCAACAGCAGGAGATAACAATGACTACACAGCGAGTCAAAGCCAACAACACATTAATCAATATGGTTATCAATCAAATGTAGGCCCAGACGCGAGCTATTATTCACATAGTAACAACAACCAAGCGTATAACAGTCATAATGGTAATGGAAAGGTTAATTACCCTAATGGCACATCTAATCAAAATGGCGGATCAGCAAGTAAAGCGACAGCTAGTGGTCATGCGAAAGACGCAAGCTGGTTAACAAGTCGTAAACAACTACAACCATATGGACAATATCACGGTGGTGGTGCGCATTACGGTGTCGACTATGCAATGCCTGAAAATTCACCAGTTTACTCATTAACTGATGGTACAGTAGTACAAGCAGGTTGGAGTAACTATGGTGGTGGTAATCAAGTGACGATTAAAGAAGCGAATAGCAATAACTACCAATGGTATATGCATAATAATCGTTTAACTGTTTCAGCTGGTGATAAAGTCAAAGCTGGTGACCAAATTGCATATTCAGGTAGTACGGGTAATTCAACAGCACCTCACGTACACTTCCAACGTATGTCTGGTGGCATTGGTAATCAATATGCAGTAGACCCAACGTCATACTTACAAAGTAGATAATACAGTAAATCCCAAGTTACGATATCATACGCAACTTGGGATTTTTTCGTTTTAATAATAGGTATATGTCCATTGTTTGTCTTCTAAAACATGTTGATAAAAAGGATCTTGGCCAATTAACTTGATATCATCTGCAAGTGCTTCAACTTCATCTAAATGATGGGTAGTTAATATAATTAAACATTTAGATTTCATAATGTTAAGCAGTTGGTGGATGTCATGTCTAGATTTCAAATCAATACCAACTGTCGGTTCATCTAAAATTAGAATTTGAGGTTGACCTAGTAAACCTACTAATATATTAATTTTACGTTTATTCCCACCGGACAATGTAGATACTTTGGCAGACGTATCATCAAAGTTTAATTGCTGTAAATATTCGTTGATAGTTGTATCGTTAATTGGATTTTTACAAAGTGATTTAAAAAATTTAATGTTTTCAGCCACTGTCATGTGTTCAAATAACGCAATGTCTTGTGGCACATAACCGATGTGATTTTGTATTTGTCTTTGATTCCATTTTTCGCCGAAATAGTTGATAGTTCCATCATTAGCTTTTTCAATACCAGCAATCATACGAAGTAATGTTGATTTTCCAGCGCCATTATCACCAAGTAATACGGTTAAACGATGACTATCAAAGGACATGGTTAAATGATTGAAAATCTGTTTGTTACGGTAACGCTTTGAAAGGTTATTAATTTCTATCATCAGTTACGCTCCTTTACATGAAAATGGTCAAGTATACGATACCCATAGCAAGTGCATATATAAATGTCATGAATAATCGATGACTTATTGTTTGAATATGGAATAAGATAAAGACGATACCTATCTCATAAATCAATATAAGTAACAGTGATTTTAAGTAAAATATCAAGCTGAGTGGTTGAGACAAATATAGACTAACTGCCAATAGTACCAACAATAACAAGATCGTATGTGTCATTACATAAGTACTATATAGTTTGAAACGGCTTAAATGATATTGTGATAATCGTTGCAATGCTGCTTGTTGGTTTAAACGATAATGAAGTACTACTTGAACAGCGCTAACAAATAAAATCACCGCAAAGATTAAGCTAATTGAAATAGAGTGTTGTGCTTGTTTAGTAAGCGACACAAATTTGATTTTAGATTCAGGTGTATGTTTATGATAGGACTTGTTGATAGCATCGATGGATTGATGCTGTTTCATATCCTCAAGGTGTTCATAAATAATGTTAGGAATTTGCTGTTCATATAATGAACTACTAACAATTTCTACAGCAATACCACCTATAAAGTCATCTCTACCATATAACTGTATCGTTTCTTTTAAACGGTTCTCTTTTAATTTTTGAGAGAAACCTTTAGGAATTTGCATACTTAAAATAGCTTCCTTTTTAGTAACATCATCTTCAATATAGCTTTCATCTTTATCGACTTTTTTAATAGTTACATAGTCAGATTGTTTAATTTTATTGACGAATGATTTTGATGCAGTGGTTTGGTCTAAATCTTGAACGGTAATCGGTATTTTGAAGTTGTCATGTGCTACACGGTAACCCATACCAATAAGCACGAGTGCGATGACAATGGTTGTTACGAGCAAGATGTATTGTAACCATTGCTTGAACACAACAAGTTGTATATAAGGCTTCATTGACGATACCTCCAAACCAATACAGCTAAATTAATTATCAAAAGTACGATGAAGCTAAGATAGAAACTAGGGTGCAGTTCTAAAATGTAGTTGTTTAAAATAATTTCTAACAATTGATTTGTTACAACTGCGAACGGTTGAATATTGAAAACGCCATTTGCTATATGTTGTAAAAAAATCGTAGGTATTGTTAAACCAGATAACACCAGGATGACAATAGCTAATATGACTTTACTAATACTATTCAACAAGCCTGTTGTTAAAAGTTCGATGAGTAATAACCACAGTATTAAAAAGGTAACATAATAGCTTAAATGAATGGCTAACGTTGGCCAATTATATAATTCAAAGTTATTCGGAATACTGAACATAATCCAAACTACACCAACGATACTCCATAACATAGTATAAAACCATGTAATCAACGCACGAATGATTAACAAACGCTCTTTAGAAAAATGAAACATTTTCAATCGCGCTTTCAATACAGTATCTTGATTCATTTTCAAAACTGTAAATAAAGATAGTGCAAAGATGAATACCGTTGCTAAAAATCCTGTAATTGCATAATAACTGCCCGTATCGTATAAATGAATCGGTTCTAAGTTAAATGCACCTGAACGGTTTAATCCTGTAATCAGCAAATCAGTCATAACATTGATACTGTCAGAATGTGATGCTTTCGGTGCTAAGTCTTGAAAAGCTAAGATGCCACCCATTGATCGCATAAGACGTTGGTAAACAGAATCTGTTAGCTGAGATAGCACGACACTTTTCATGGATTGTTGATCATATGTATATACTGAAATTGGTAGTTCGCCTTGTTTATAAAATGCCTTGGTCATACCTTTATCAAAAACAAAATAGCCTTGAAGTTTCTGCTGTTTTAGCAAAGTATGTGCTTGCTTATCATCATATGCTTTAATGCTCACATTTTTACCTAGGTTACTCCCTTTACCAATAGAGTTTAAGATTAATTTCGTTTCACTTGATTGGTCTTTATCTACGACGCCTATATTAAAATGATTGTCATCTTCTGTTACATGTTGGATTGTCGTTAATGTAATAAGGAGTGCCGCTAATATAAATAGTAAATAGATAATCAAATACCACTTTTTCAATAAAAAAGAGTGGTAGATGCGAAACAAATGTATTGTTTTCATTTAACCACTCCTCCAATGATAAGATTGAAAGGCAAGATGACCTTCCAATCTTATTTTTATATTTTAGTTATTTAGATGCCTTTTTTAAAATTGATTCAAACATTTTGCCGCCATTTTTTTCGATTTCTTTTTCAAGTTTTTCACGGTCTTTTGAAGATAGACTATTGAAATCTTTCGCACCACTATCATCAAAATCAACATCTGCTTTCAATTTTGTGCTAGATTTTAAAATGAAATTAATTGGTTCTTCAGCATATTTGATGCCGATATTTAACGTAGATTTCTGAGTGTTATTTTTTACGTCAGAATCTATATTATTTTCAAAAGTGAATTCATTTTCGTCGCTATATTTATCTAATGCGACAGTGATTTTACCTTTATCTTGACGTTTTGTGCCATCTACTTTTTCTTGGTTATCTAATTTGATTTTTGATTCATCATATTCTGTCTTTTTACCAAATTCGTATTTATCATTGTATTTATTGTCTTTTTCCTTAGAAGATACGCCTTTAATTGTATATTTCGCTTCAGCATACGTGTATTTATCTTGATCGAAATCAAGTGCGTAATCTAGTTTTAACTTATCGTCTTCTAAAGTATTAGTACCTTTGATTTTAGTTTTATTATTTTCTTTGTCTGTAATAGTAATTTCTCGTTTTACAATCGTATGTTTTTCGGTATAAATTTTAGATTGAATTTTAGCAAATTCATCCTTTTTAGTTTCTTTGACATCGTCAATTGCTTTTTTGATGTCCTTATCAAAGTCTTTTGTAGCACCTTGTTCTTCCATTAATTTTTTAAGGTCTTTATCCTTTTTAGCTTCTTCTAATACAGCTAATGTGATTTTTTTAGTGTCAGCTCTGCTAAGTGTTAACGTGACAGGTCTAACTTTGTACTTTTCACCATTAACCTTAATTTCTTCTTTTTTACCTTTATCAAAATTATCGTCATCTAATTTGTCGACAATAAGTTCGGAATATTTTTCGGCAATTTTGCTGTAGTCACTTTGTTGTGCTTGAGCATTACTAAAAAGAGTATTTAAATTTAGTTGTTGGTTTGTAATACCATTTTCTTTTGCTGTTTCTTCATCTTCACCTGTAAGTTTTGAATAAGTTGATAATAAATCAGAATTATTAACACTATATTTCCCTTTAAATAATGGTGATTCGAAATAATGCTTATCTTTATCTGCAGCTAACTGGAATTTCCCTAATGCAGAGTCTGCTATTGTTGGTTCAAGATTAATCATTGATTTCTCTTTTTTAGGATCATGTCCATATGACATTTTAATTTTCGAAGCATTAACAACAGATTTAGGAATACCAAGCCCCTTAACAATTTCATCTGATGCATCTGCGCTTAATTCTAATGAAGATAAAAATGAATTATCTTTCATCTTTTCTTGGAACTTCACTTCGTTTTCAAAACGGTCATTAAAATAATCTTTATACATTTTTGCAGTTTGTTGTTCACTTTTTAAGTATGTATTTTTCGGTGTGTTTGCAAAAAATGCATAAACTCCCCATGCGATTCCACCTATTAATAATAAGACAATAATAATAGGAATTATAATTTTTAACTTTTTAGACATTTTGCTTCCTCCCAATTATTTATGAGTTAATCATATCAGAACAATACATTTTATTAAATGGTTTATTTTAAATTTTGTTTAAATTAATAGAATTTTAGTTATAATAATGTTTAATAAGTTATTGAAAATCTAATAAACTACAAAAAATAGTTTGATTACATAATGATTCTTTAAAAATGTTGGTTAACTTTAAGGTGACAAGTTATTGCAATTTTGAAGGTAGACATCATATTTTATAATCGAATAACATACAAAATAAAGCGACCAATTTTGCAGTGTTACGAATTGTAATCTGCGAACTGGTCGCTTTTTATTGATGTCATGATTAATTTAATGGATGTAATTATATGATGAAACTTCTGAAGCAGAGATGGTTCTTGATGAAACGATATATTCACCAATCCAATTCATTTCTGAAATTAGAATACTTCCATCAATATTAACTTTCTCAACGTAGGCTACATGACCAAATGGACCGTTTACTGTTTGTAAAATTGATCCTCGTGTTGGGTGTCTATCTACTTTGAAGCCATTGCTTGAAGCTTGGCCTGCCCAGTTTTTAGCATCTCCCCAAAATGTACTAATCGTGTGTCCATCTTTGGCGCGTTTATCAAAGACATACCATGTACATTGTCCAGCAGTATATAAGTTGTTCTTACTTGTGATAAGAGGCTGATCAATGATTTTACCGTTACCTAATGCTAAAGGTTTACCGTCAGCAGTCTTTGCTTTGTCATTAAATTCGGCGATTTGTAATTCGTCATACAATTCGTCTAAATCGATGCCTGTAATAAGCCCTTTGTTATCTTTTGAAAAAGCGTTATTTAATTCATCGTCATTGTCTTCGACATTCGGTATTGCTGGTGTCAAAGGATTGCTTGGTGACGTTTGAGGCGGTGTGTGTGAATCAATTGCGTCATTAATGTGCGTATACTGACCACTTAATGAAGAATGGTACTGATTGTTGTTAAGATCACGTTGATTTGCATGTTGATGATTGTCGTTTGTACGTGACTGATTTTGATGATTGTTGTTTGGCGCGTTGTTTTTGTCATAAGTATAAGTATACGCGCCGGTGTCTTTATTCACTTTGAACTGTGCGTTTGGGTGTGCTTTCTTTGCTTCTTCTAATGTTTTGCTATCATTCGTGTATGCTTGAGCCGAGTTAGGCGACATACTAAATAAAGTAAGAGTTGCCATCGTCAGTAAAATTGTTTTCTTCATAATAACCATTTAATCCTTTATGTATTTAATTTAATTTTAGTATACACATTTATATTACAAAAATGAATGGTTAATTAAAAATATATGGGTATATTCAATATATTTATTTAAAAAAAGCTAAAAATACTTAAAAAACTATATACATATACTAATAATTTATATATTATTTGAGTAAGGAGCACTTTTTCAAAAAATAGTGTCCCTAAAAAGTTTTGATAAACTTAAAATATTCAGGAGGTTTCTAGTTATGGCAATGATTAAGATGAGTCCAGAGGAAATCAGAGCAAAATCGCAATCTTACGGGCAAGGTTCAGACCAAATCCGTCAAATTTTATCTGATTTAACACGTGCACAAGGTGAAATTGCAGCGAACTGGGAAGGTCAAGCTTTCAGCCGTTTCGAAGAGCAATTCCAACAACTTAGTCCTAAAGTAGAAAAATTTGCACAATTATTAGAAGAAATTAAACAACAATTGAATAGCACTGCTGATGCCGTTCAAGAGCAAGACCAACAACTTTCTAATAATTTCGGTTTGCAATAAGCATTCTGAAATTGGCAAAGTCACATTTTCTAATGTGGCTTTGCTTATCATTTTTTAAGAAAACAACTGAAAGGAAATAAGCATGAAAAAGAAAAATTGGATTTATGCATTAATTGTCACTTTAATTATTATAATTGCCATAGTTAGTATGATATTTTTTGTTCAAACAAAATATGGAGATCAATCAGAAAAAGGATCCCAAAGTGTAAGTAATAAAAATAATAAAATACATATCGCAATTGTTAACGAGGATCAACCAACGACATATAACGGTAAAAAGGTTGAGCTGGGTCAAGCATTTATTAAAAGGTTAGCAAATGAGAAAAACTATAAATTTGAAACAGTAACAAGAAACGTTGCTGAGTCTGGTTTGAAAAATGGCGGATACCAAGTCATGATTGTTATCCCAGAAAACTTTTCAAAATTGGCAATGCAATTAGACGCTAAAACACCATCGAAAATATCACTACAGTATAAAACAGCTGTAGGACAAAAAGAAGAAGTAGCTAAAAACACAGAAAAAGTTGTAAGTAATGTACTTAACGACTTTAACAAAAACTTAGTCGAAATTTATTTAACAAGCATCATTGATAATTTACATAATGCACAAAAAAATGTTGGCGCTATTATGACGCGTGAACATGGTGTGAATAGTAAATTCTCGAATTACTTATTAAATCCAATTAACGACTTCCCGGAATTATTTACAGATACGCTTGTAAATTCGATTTCTGCAAACAAAGATATTACAAAATGGTTCCAAACATACAATAAATCATTATTGAGCGCGAATTCAGATACGTTCAGAGTGAACACAGATTATAATGTTTCGACTTTAATTGAAAAACAAAATTCATTATTTGACGAGCACAATACAGCGATGGATAAAATGTTACAAGATTATAAATCGCAAAAAGATAGCGTGGAACTTGATAACTATATCAATGCATTAAAACAGATGGACAGCCAAATTGATCAACAATCAAGTATGCAAGATACAGGTAAAGAAGAATATAAACAAACTGTTAAAGAAAACTTAGATAAATTAAGAGAAATCATTCAATCACAAGAGTCACCATTTTCAAAAGGTATGATTGAAGACTACCGTAAGCAATTAACAGAATCACTACAAGATGAGCTTGCAAATAACAAAGACTTACAAGATGCGCTAAATAGCATTAAAATGAACAATGCTCAATTCGCTGAAAACTTAGAGAAACAACTTCATGATGATATTGTCAAAGAACCTGATACAGATACAACATTTATCTATAACATGTCTAAACAAGACTTTATAGCTGCAGGTTTAAATGAGGATGAAGCTAATAAATACGAAGCAATTGTCAAAGAAGCAAAACGTTATAAAAACGAATATAATTTGAAAAAACCGTTAGCAGAACACATTAATTTAACAGATTATGATAACCAAGTTGCGCAAGACACAAGTAGTTTGATTAATGATGGTGTCAAAGTGCAACGTACTGAAACGATTAAAAGTAATGATATTAATCAATTAACTGTTGCAACAGATCCTCATTTTAATTTTGAAGGCGACATTAAAATTAATGGTAAAAAATATGACATTAAGGATCAAAGTGTTCAACTCGATACATCTAACAAGGAATATAAAGTTGAAGTCAATGGCGTTGCTAAATTGAAAAAGGATGCTGAGAAAGATTTCTTGAAAGATAAAACAATGCATTTACAATTGTTATTTGGACAAGCAAATCGTCAAGATGAACCAAATGATAAGAAAGCAACGAGTGTTGTGGACGTAACATTGAATCATAACCTTGATGGTCGCTTATCGAAAGATGCATTAAGCCAGCAATTGAGTGCATTATCTAGGTTTGATGCGCATTATAAAATGTACACAGATACAAAAGGCAGAGAAGATAAACCATTCGACAACAAACGTTTAATTGATATGATGGTTGACCAAGTTATCAATGACATGGAAAGTTTCAAAGACGATAAAGTAGCTGTGTTACATCAAATTGATTCAATGGAAGAAAACTCAGACAAACTGATTGATGACATTTTAAATAACAAAAAGAATACAACCAAAAATAAAGAAGATATTTCTAAGCTGATTGATCAGTTAGAAAACGTTAAAAAGACATTTGCTGAAGAGCCACAAGAACCAAAAATTGATAAAGGCAAAAATGATGAATTTAATACGATGTCTTCAAATTTAGATAAAGAAATTAGTAGAATTTCTGAAAAGAGTACGCAATTGCTATCAGATACACAAGAATCAAAATCAATTGCAGATTCTGTTAGTGGCCAATTAAATCAAGTCGACAATAATGTTAATAAGCTACATGCGACAGGTCGAGCATTAGGCGTAAGAGCGAATGACTTGAACCGTCAAATGGCTAAAAACGATAAAGATAATGAGTTGTTCGCTAAAGAATTTAAAAAAGTATTACAAAATTCTAAAGATGGCGACAGACAAAACCAAGCATTAAAAGCATTTATGAGTAATCCGGTTCAAAAGAAAAACTTAGAAAATGTTTTAGCTAATAATGGTAATACAGACGTGATTTCACCGACATTATTCGTATTATTGATGTATTTACTATCAATGATTACAGCATATATTTTCTATAGTTATGAACGTGCCAAAGGACAAATGAATTTCATTAAAGATGATTATAGTAGTAAAAACCATCTTTGGAATAATGTCATTACGTCAGGTGTTATTGGTACAACTGGTTTGGTAGAAGGATTAATTGTCGGTTTAATTGCAATGAATAAGTTCCATGTATTAGCTGGCTATAGGGCGAAATTCATCTTAATGGTGATTTTAACTATGATGGTCTTCGTACTTATTAATACGTATTTACTAAGACAGGTAAAATCAATCGGTATGTTCTTAATGATTGCTGCATTGGGTCTATACTTTGTAGCTATGAATAATTTGAAAGCGGCTGGACAAGGTGTGACTAATAAAATTTCACCATTATCTTATATCGATAACATGTTCTTCAATTATTTAAATGCAGAGCATCCTATAGGCTTGGCGCTAGTAATATTAACAGTACTTGTGATTATTGGCTTTGTACTGAACATGTTTATAAAACACTTTAAGAAAGAGAGATTAATCTAATGTTGATGAATAGCGTGATTGCTTTAACTTTTTTAACAGCATCTAGCAATAATGGCGGACTTAATATTGATGTGCAACAAGAAGAGGAAAAGCGAATCAATAATGATTTAAATCAATATGATACAACGCTATTTAATAAAGACAGCAAATCGGTTAATGATGCGATTGCTAAGCAGAAAAAAGAACGACAACAACAAATAAAAAATGATATGTTTCAAAATCAAGCGAGTCACTCGACTCGCTTGAATGAAACTAAAAAAGTGTTATTTTCCAAATCTAACTTAGAAAAGACTTCGGAGAGTGATAAAAGCCCCTATATTCAAAACAAGCAGGAGAAAAAAATATTCCCGTACATTTTGATGTCTGTAGGGGCTTTTTTGACTTTAGGATTTGTCATTTTTTCAATTCATAAAGGGAGACGAACGAAAAATGAATCAGCACGTAAAAGTAACATTTGATTTTACTAATTATAATTACGGCACATATGACTTAGCAGTACCAGCATATTTACCGATAAAAAACTTAATAGCTTTAGTATTGGATAGTTTGGACATTTCAATATTTGATGTCAATACACAAATTAAAGTGATGACGAAAGGTCAATTACTTGTTGAAAATGATCGACTCATTGATTATCAAATCGCTGATGGAGATATTTTGAAGTTACTATAGGAGGAAAAATAGATGGTTAAAAATCATAACCCTAAAAATGAAATGCAAGATATGTTAACGCCTTTAGATGCTGAAGAAGCAGCTAAAACAAAATTACGCTTAGATATGAGAGAGATTCCTAAGTCTTCAATTAAACCAGAACATTTTCATTTAATGTACTTATTAGAACAACATTCTCCATATTTTATAGATGCTGAATTAACTGAACTACGTGATAGTTTCCAAATACATTATGACATTAATGACAATCATACACCTTTTGATAATATTAAATCATTTACTAAAAATGAAAAATTACGTTACTTACTCAATATCAAAAATTTAGAAGAAGTAAATCGTACACGATACACATTTGTGTTGGCACCAGATGAATTATTTTTCACAAGAGATGGATTACCAATTGCTAAAACAAGAGGGTTACAAAATGTTGTTGATCCATTACCTGTGTCAGAAGCTGAATTTTTAACAAGATATAAAGCACTGGTTATCTGTGCATTCAATGAGAAACAATCATTTGATGCTTTAGTTGAAGGAAACTTAGAACTACATAAAGGAACGCCATTTGAAACTAAAGTTATTGAAGCGGCAACTTTAGATTTACTAACGGCATTTTTAGATGAACAGTATCAGAAACAAGAACAAGATTATAGTCAAAATTATGCATATGTACGCAAAGTAGGACATACCGTTTTTAAATGGGTTGCTATCGGTATGACAACGTTAAGTGTTTTATTAATTGCATTCTTAGCCTTTTTATATTTTTCAGTAATGAAGCATAATGAGCGCATTGAAAAAGGATACCAAGCATTTGTAAAGGATGATTATACGCAAGTACTAAATACGTATGATGATTTAGATGGTAAAAAATTAGATAAAGAAGCACTTTACATTTATGCCAAAAGTTATATCCAAACAAATAAACAAGGTTTAGAAAAAGATAAGAAAGAAAATTTACTTAATAACGTGACACCAAATTCAAACAAAGACTACTTGTTATATTGGATGGAATTAGGACAAGGACATCTTGATGAAGCGATTAATATTGCCACTTATTTAGATGATAACGATATTACAAAGCTAGCGTTGATTAATAAATTAAATGAGATTAAAAATAACGGAGATTTATCGAATGATAAACGTTCTGAAGAAACGAAAAAGTATAACGATAAATTGCAAGATATTTTAGACAAAGAAAAACAAGTTAAAGATGAAAAAGCGAAATCTGAAGAAGAGAAAGCAAAAGCAAAAGATGAGAAATTAAAGCAACAAGAAGAGAATGAAAAGAAACAAAAAGAACAAGCACAAAAAGATAAAGAAAAACGTCAAGAAGCTGAAAGAAAAAAATAGTATAGGACTGAGGCAAAGACAATGCATAAATTGATTATAAAATATAACAAACAATTGAAGATGCTCAATTTGCGAGATGGTAAGACATATACTATTAGCGAAGACGAGCGTGCAGATATTACGTTGAAATCGTTAGGCGAAGTCATTCATTTAGAACAAAATAATCAAGGTACTTGGCAAGCGAATCATACTTCTATTAATAAGGTGCTTGTTAGAAAAGGTGACCTTGATGACATTACATTACAACTTTATACAGAAGCTGATTATGCATCATTTGCTTACCCTTCAATTCAAGATACGATGACAATTGGGCCAAATGCGTATGATGATATGGTTATTCAAAGCTTGATGAATGCCATCATTATTAAAGATTTTCAATCAATACAAGAATCACAATACGTACGCATTGTGCACGATAAAAATACAGATGTGTATATTAACTATGAACTACAAGAGCAATTAACAAACAAAGCTTACATTGGTGATCATATTTATGTTGAAGGGATATGGCTCGAAGTACAAGCTGATGGTTTAAATGTATTGAGTCAGAATACAGTGGCATCGTCATTAATTCGCTTAACACAAGAGATGCCACATGCACAGGCAGATGATTACAATACGTACCATCGTTCGCCAAGGATTATTCACCGTGAACCTACCGACGATATTAAGATTGAAAGACCGCCACAGCCAATACAGAAGAATAATACGGTGATATGGCGTTCCATTATACCGCCATTAGTGATGATTGCTTTAACTGTTGTCATCTTTTTAGTGAGACCAATTGGTATTTATATTTTAATGATGATTGGTATGAGTACAGTAACGATAGTATTTGGTATTACAACGTATTTCTCTGAAAAGAAAAAGTATAACAAAGATGTTGAAAAACGAGAGAAAGATTACAAAGCTTATTTGGATAATAAATCTAAAGAAATTAATAAAGCGATTAAAGCACAACGTTTTAGTTTGAATTACCATTATCCAACGGTTGCTGAAATTAAAGATATCGTTGAAACGAAAGCACCAAGAATATATGAAAAAACATCGCATCATCACGATTTCTTACATTATAAGTTAGGTATTGCGAATGTAGAAAAGTCATTCAAATTAGATTACCAAGAAGAAGAATTTAACCAACGTCGTGATGAACTATTCGACGATGCTAAAGAATTGTATGAATTTTACACAGATGTAGAACAAGCACCATTAATCAATGATTTAAATCATGGGCCAATTGCATATATTGGTGCACGACATCTCATTTTAGAAGAATTGGAGAAAATGCTAATCCAATTATCAACGTTCCATAGTTATCATGATTTAGAGTTTCTATTTGTGACACGTGAAGATGAAGTTGAAACATTGAAATGGGCACGTTGGTTGCCACATATGACATTGAGAGGGCAAAACATTAGAGGGTTTGTTTACAATCAACGAACACGTGACCAAATTTTAACGTCAATTTATAGCATGATTAAAGAACGTATCCAAGCTGTGCGTGAACGCAGCAGAAGTAATGAGCAAATTATTTTCACACCGCAATTAGTGTTTGTCATTACAGATATGTCATTAATTATTGATCATGTCATTTTAGAATATGTAAACCAAGATTTATCAGAATATGGTATTTCATTAATCTTTGTTGAAGATGTGATTGAAAGTTTGCCAGAGCATGTAGATACCATTATTGATATTAAGTCTCGTACTGAAGGCGAACTGATTACGAAAGAAAAAGAATTAGTTCAATTGAAATTTACACCTGAAAATATTGATAACGTCGATAAAGAATATATCGCGCGACGTTTGGCGAATTTGATACACGTCGAACATTTGAAAAATGCAATTCCTGATAGTATTACATTTTTAGAGATGTATAACGTGAAAGAAGTAGATCAGCTTGATGTGGTTAATCGATGGAGACAAAACGAAACATACAAAACGATGGCAGTACCTTTAGGTGTAAGAGGTAAAGATGACATTTTATCATTGAACTTACATGAAAAAGCACACGGACCACATGGTTTAGTTGCTGGTACCACTGGTTCAGGGAAATCTGAGATTATCCAATCATACATTTTATCTTTAGCTATTAATTTTCATCCACATGAAGTTGCGTTCCTATTGATTGACTATAAAGGTGGGGGCATGGCGAACTTATTTAAAGATTTAGTCCATTTAGTTGGTACGATTACAAACTTAGATGGCGATGAAGCGATGCGTGCCTTAACATCAATCAAAGCCGAATTGAGAAAACGTCAACGTTTATTCGGAGAGCATGATGTTAACCATATTAATCAATACCATAAGTTATTTAAAGAAGGTGTTGCGACAGAACCAATGCCACATTTATTCATTATTTCCGATGAGTTTGCCGAATTAAAATCAGAACAACCTGATTTTATGAAAGAACTTGTATCAACGGCACGTATTGGACGTTCGTTAGGTATTCATTTAATACTTGCGACACAAAAACCATCGGGTGTTGTTGATGACCAAATTTGGTCTAACTCTAAATTTAAATTGGCATTAAAAGTACAAGATAGACAAGACAGTAATGAAATTTTAAAAACACCAGATGCAGCAGACATTACATTACCAGGTCGTGCGTATTTACAAGTTGGTAATAATGAAATTTATGAATTGTTCCAATCTGCATGGAGTGGAGCAACATATGACATCGAAGGCGATAAATTAGAAGTTGAAGATAAGACGATTTACATGATTAATGACTATGGTCAACTTCAAGCAATCAACAAAGACTTGAGTGGACTTGAAGATGAAGAAACGAAAGAAAATCAAACTGAGTTAGAAGCGGTTATCGATCATATCGAATCTATTACAACACGATTAGAAATTGAAGAAGTTAAGCGTCCATGGTTACCACCATTACCAGAAAATGTATATCAAGAAGATTTAGTAGAAACAGATTTCAGAAAATTATGGTCAGATGATGCAAAAGAAGTGGAATTAACATTAGGACTTAAAGACGTACCAGAAGAACAATATCAAGGGCCGATGGTATTGCAATTGAAAAAAGCTGGTCACATCGCGTTAATCGGAAGTCCAGGATATGGTAGAACAACGTTCTTACACAACATTATTTTCGATGTTGCAAGACACCATCGTCCTGATCAAGCACACATGTACTTGTTCGATTTCGGTACCAATGGTTTGATGCCAGTCACAGACATACCGCATGTCGCTGATTACTTTACAGTAGATCAAGAAGACAAGATTGC
>OFLO01000069.1_pt1 | contig 69754 bp, 63 predicted proteins | sample 1540831 | NCBI WGS metagenome assembly OFLO01 (sample SAMEA4413049, study PRJEB24355) | metagenome | biome: human; feature: gut; material: faeces | place: United Kingdom | collected 2010 | reverse complement strand
TAGTAAGCTTTTGTTTTATATTTCTATTGTTATTATTTTTTAGGTACATATTAAAACGCTATTTTAATTATATGTTAAATTATAAAGTTTGGTATCTAACTCTTCTTGCAGGATTAATTCCTTTCATCCCTATTAAATTCTCTTTTTTTAAATTTAATAATTTGAATAATCAAGAGCCCACAGTTGAAAGTAATTCACACAATTTGAATCCTAACATAAATACCACTAAACCTGTTCATGAGTTTACAACAGACATCCATAAGTTTAATTGGGATTCAATAGATAATATCTGCACAGTTATTTGGATAGTTTTAGTTATTATTTTAAGTTTTAAATTTTTAAATTCTTTATTATATCTTAAGTATTTAAAGAAACAGTCACTTTATCTAAATGAAAAAGAAAAAGATAAAATAAACAAGATACTTTTCAATCATCAATATAAAAGAAATATTGTGATTCGAAAAGCAGAATCTATTCATTCTCCAATAACTTTTTGGTATGGAAAATATATTATTTTGATTCCCAGTTTATATTTTAAAAGTATAAATGACAAAAAACTAAAATATATAATATTGCACGAGTATGCTCATGCTAAAAACAGAGATACTTTGCATTTAATTATCTTTCATATTTTTTCTATTGCTATGAGTTATAATCCACTAATACAAATTGTAAAAAGAAAGATGATTCATGACAATGAAGTAGAAGCCGATAGATTTGTCCTTAATAATATTAACAAAAATGAATTTAAGTCTTATGCGGAAGCTATTATGGATTCCGTATTAAAAACCTCATTTTTCAACAAAAATATATTAAGCCATTCATTTAATGGTAAAAAATCATTACTCAAAAGAAGATTAATTAATATAAAAGAAGGCAATCTGAAGAAGCAGTCAAAATTAATTCTAATTTTTATTTGTATTTTTACTTTTTTTATCATGATAATTCAAAGCCAGTTTTTAATGGGGCAATCCTTAACTGATTATAATTATAAAAAGCCCTTACAAAGCGATTACCAAATTTTAGATGAAAGTAAAAATTTTGGTTCAAATAGTGGATCTTTCGTTATGTACAGCATGAAGAAAGACAAATACTATATTTATAATGAAAAAGAAAGTAGAAAAAGATATTCTCCTGATTCAACTTACAAAATTTATTTAGCACTGTTTGGACTTGACCGTCATATTATAAGTGATAAAAATTCACGTATGTCATGGAATCATAATCATTATCCTTTCGATTCTTGGAATAAGGATCAAGATTTAAATACGGCAATACAAAACTCAGTTAATTGGTACTTCGAACGTATTAGTAATCAATTATCAAAGAACTATACTTCTGATCAACTCAAGCAATTAAATTATGGTAATAAAAATTTGGGAAGTTATAAAGCCTATTGGTTGGAAGATAGTTTGAAAATATCTAATCTTGAACAAGTAATAGTTTTAAAAAATATGATGGAACAAAATAACCATTTTAGTAAAAATGAAAAGAAACAATTATCTTCTTCGTTATTGATTAGAAAAAATGAAAATTATGAATTGTATGGGAAAACAGGTACAGGTATAGTAAACGGGAAATATAATAATGGGTGGTTTGTAGGTTACGTAATTACAAATCATGATAAGTATTATTTTTCTACACATTTATCAGATGAAAAAGCCTCTGGTGAAAATGCTAAATTCATAAATGAAAAAATATTAAAAGAAATGGGTGTTTTAAATGGCCAATAAGCAAGTTGAAATATCTATGGCTGAATGGGATGTTATGAATATAATATGGAATAAAAAATCAGTATCAGCTAATGAAATTGTAGTTGAGATTCAAAAAAATAAAGAAGTTAGCGATAAGACGATTAGAACATTAATTACAAGACTATATAAAAAAGAGATTATAAAACGCTATAAATATAATAATATTTATTTTTACTCATCAATTATTAAAGAAGATGATATTAAAATGAAAACTGCTAAAACCTTTCTTAATAAATTGTATGGAGGGGATATGAAAAGTTTAGTGCTTAATTTTGCGAAAAATGAAGAATTAAATAACAAAGAAATTGAAGAATTGCGAGACATTTTAAATGATATTAGTAAAAAATAAATAGATATAGGGTTCAAACATAATACATATATAAATTATGTTTGAACCCTATTAAATTAGATTTTTTATGAGATTAGTACATATAATAAATGGAGCCCATTTAATCATGCCTCTTCCCATAGGTATATTGTTATCTAGTAATTCTCTTGGAACGTTACGATAATCAGTTTCTTCTTCATAACTTGTCATCCTTAATTCACCCCAATCTGATAATTACATTATACGAACATGTGTTCTATTTTGCAACAAAAATTTTGTGGAAGCATAAACGCGTTAATAATTAATGCTCGGGTAAGTAAAAAAGAGGGATTAATTAAAATCGAATAATGACATATCACCAGCAAATAGTTCTTTTAAAGTAGTTAAACAGTTTTAGCTTTAAGGAAATGATAAATGATTGTTAATTCTAGCTAAAATTTAATAAAATGAAAATAAGAATAACATGGAGGGGTAAAAGTAATGACAAATGGATATATTGGTTCTTACACTAAAAAGAATGGTAAAGGGATTTATCGTTTTGAATTAAACGAAAATCAGTCACGTATTGATTTATTAGAAACAGGATTTGAATTAGAAGCGTCTACATATTTGGTGCGTAATAACGAAGTTTTATATGGAATCAACAAAGAAGGAGAACAATGCGGTGTTGCGAGTTTGAAAATTGATGACAATGGTGAATTGCATTTATTAAATAAATGTTTGTCTTCAAAAGCTGGTACAGGTTGTTATATATCGATTTCAGAAGATAAACGATATTTATTTGAAGCGGTATATGGTGCTGGCATCATACGTATGTATGAATTAAATACGTACACAGGTGAAATTATACGTTTAATTCAAGAACTTGCGCATGATTTTCCAACAGGTACACATGAAAGACAAGATCGTCCACACGCACATTATATTAATCAAACTCCAGATGGTAAGTATGTTGCAGTAACAGATTTAGGTGCTGATCGTATCGTTACTTATAAATTTGATGACAACGGGTTTGAATTTTATAAAGAATCTTTATTTAAAGATAGTGATGGGACAAGACATATTGAATTTCATGATAATGGAAAATTTGCTTATGTCGTACACGAATTATCCAATACTGTGAGTGTTGCAGAATATAATGACGGTAAATTTGAAGAGCTCGAGCGTCATTTAACAATTCCTGAAAACTTTGATGGAGATACTAAACTTGCAGCAGTGCGTTTGTCTCATGATCAACAATTCTTATATGTATCTAATAGAGGGCATGATAGCATTGCAATTTTTAAAGTTCTTGATAATGGTCAACACTTAGAACTAGTAACAATTACTGAAAGTGGTGGTCAATTCCCAAGGGATTTTAATATTGCCTCATCAGATGACCTTTTAGTTTGTGCTCATGAGCAAGGAGATTCAGTTGTAACTGTTTTCGAAAGAAATAAAGAAACAGGTAAAATTACGCTATGTGATAACACTCGTGTAGCATCTGAAGGTGTATGTGTCATATTTTAATCTTTAATTAATCATGATAAAAAGAAAACCATGTTTCCAAAAAATTTGTGTATACCTTGAAATTTATTGTTTTCAAGAACATCAAATTATGGAAGCATGGTTTATTTTTGTCTCAAAAATTAATTTTTAAAGAAAGCTTTGATGTATTTAAATTTACCTTTATATGGTGGTAAATGGACACCTGATTCTAATCGTGTAGATTTGAAAATGTAGCTTTTTTCATGTGTAAAAGTGTCGAATGAATATTTACCATGATAGCGTCCCATACCTGAGGCGCCAACACCACCAAATGGTAATTTAGGATTCGCTAGGTGCATCAATGTATCATTAATAGCACCGCCACCAAATGATAGCTCGTTTATTACACGTTGCGTAGCATTTTCATCTTCGCTAAATAAATATAAACTCAAAGGTTTTGGTCTTTGGTGAATAAAGGCTATTGCTTCATCCAATGACTGATACGTTAAAATCGGTAAGATAGGACCAAAAATTTCTTCTTGCATAATTGCTGAATCATTTGTAACGTGATCTAACAATGTTGGTTCTATATAACGTTCATCCTCATCACTATGACCACCAAATACAATATTCATTTGTGCACTGTTAAGTAATGACGTCAGACGATGATAATGTTTAAGGTTTACAATGCGGCCATAATCTGGACTTTGTTGTATATTTTGACCATAAAATTCACGCAACGTTTTTGATAGGGCTGTGATTAAATCATCTTTTACAGATTCGTGTACTAAAATGTAATCTGGTGCAACACATGTTTGGCCGGCATTAGTGAATTTCCCAAAACAAATGCGCTCACTGGCAACTTTAATATTCGCTGTTTCATCAACGATGACTGGAGATTTACCGCCCATTTCTAATGTCACAGGAACTAAATTTTCGCTGGCAGCTTGATAAACGATTTTGCCTACATTTTCACTTCCTGTAAAGAAGACATAGTCAAAAGGTAAGTGAATTAACGTTTGCGTTTCTTCAATTCCTCCTTCAATAACTTCAATGTAATTTGCATCAAATGTTTCATTGATTAATCGTTTAATCACTCGTGCAACATTTGGTGTCAACTCAGATGGTTTAATAATTGCTGTATTACCTGCTGCAATAGCACCGATTAAAGGTTCGAACACTAGTTGAAAAGGATAGTTAAATGGTGCAATGATCAAAACTGTTCCATAAGGTTCTTTTTTGATATAGCTTTTTGTTGGAAATAAATATAAAGGTGTGTCTACATTTTTGGTTTTAGTCCAGTTTTTAAGTTCCTTACGGGCATTTTTGATACTTTTCAAAGTTATGCCAATTTCAGTAGCGTAAGCTTCGACTTTATTTTTTCCTAAATCTGTATATAGTGCTTCTAAAATATCGCTCTCGTATGATTTAATAGCTTTGCTTAACTTCTTTAATTGCTCTTTTCTAAAACTAATATCTTTAGTTTGGTGTGTATTGAAAAAAGCTTTACTGTCATAAAATTTTTGCTCAATGATATTCATAATGAAAAGAACCTCCTTATATGATTATTTTGGAAAAAGTGATTAATTGATTTGAATGTTGTGGCCGTTAATTTTAAATGGTCTTTCGAATTATATATGTTGAAAGTTGAAAATAGAGCGATGAATCGTGTACATAATAATATTTATAACTTTAATCATAACGAAAAAGGTAGGAAGAAAACAAAAATTTATACTCAACATCGCAAATATTTTAAGAAAATGTAAAGACAAAAGGGGAATTGTATAGAAATCACTAATCTGTGGGTTAGGATAGCTAAAGGAATGAAAACTGCTATTGAAAAGGTTGTAAATTAGTCAAACGTAAAAAAACAGTTCATTGAAAGTGAAATAAATTCTACTTTAATGAACTGTTAGTTAAATACAACATGTCTATAATTAGACAGTAATATAGTATTATTTTGTTAATGCTTCAGTGATTTGAGGTACGATTTGTTTTTTTCGAGAAACAACACCAGATAAGAAGGCCATGTCATCTTCTAATTGAACATTGAATGCTTCGCCAACTTTATCTTTTTCAGCACCTACAACTAAAATTTTAGAATCACTATTAATGATGTCAGTAACAACAAGTACAAATAAGTCATATTTTTCTTGTGCACTTACAGCTAACATTTCTTTTTCTAAATCTTCTTTACGATTTAACACTTCGTCAAGGTCAACAGCATTAACTTGTGCAATACGAGTCACATAGTCACCCATAGTAAATGATTTAGCATCCATGTTTAATAAGAATTCAACTGATTTATCAGTTGTTGAAGCACCTGCTTTTAACATATCTAAGCCGTACTTTTGAATATCAACTTTAGCAATATCTTTTAATTCTTCAGCTGCTTTAACATCTTGTTGAGTACATGTTGGTGATTTGAAAAGTAAGCTATCTGAAATAATTGCTGATAACATTAAACCAGCAATTTCAGGTTTAATTTCAAAGCCACGTTCTCTAAACATTTTGTATAAAATTGTAGCTGTACAACCAACTGGTTCAGCACGATAACATAAAGGACCAGCAGTTTCGAAATTTGCAATTCTGTGATGATCAATTACATGCTTAATTGTAGCAGAGGCAATCGTATCAGAACTTTGTTGGAATTCGTTATGATCAACTAAGATAACATCTTGACCATCTAAATCATCCGTTAATAATTCCGGAGCAGGTACATTAAATGTATCTAACGCGAATTGAGTTTCTGCACTCACATCACCTAAACGGTATGCTTTGGCTCCTGAATTACCTCTAAGTTGTTCAAATTCTGCCATAATAATCGCAGATGAAATTGCATCAGTGTCTGGATTCTTATGTCCGAAAATATATGTTTTAGCCATTGTCAAATATCTCCCTTGTATATTGTATTCTTTATAATTATTTTAGCACGATTTAAACGTGTTGTTCTACCTCTGCACCTAATGAGTTTTTGAAATGTGCAAGTGCCCATTCATGCCCTTTTTGATTAAATGAAGCCACTCCCTCAGCAGGTACTGAAATTTTATAGCCTAAGTTGTATGCAGAAATTGCTGTATGTAACACGCAAATATCGGTACATACACCAACGATTTCGACTTGATTAATACTTCTTTCTCTCAATAAACTATCAAGCGGGGTACCAAAGAACGAATCATAGCGCGTTTTATCAATGAAATGTACATTAGGTTGCGCTTTAATTGTTTCGTATAATTTACCTACTTTACCGTATAATTCTCTACCACTTGTATCTACGATATTGTGTGGTGGGAATAATTTACTTTCAGGATGATGAATGTCATGTAAATAATGTAAATCCATTAAAAAGAATATATGGTCTTGATAATAATTAAAGTCATTGATACGAGAAACAATAAAATCTTCAATATTTTGTCCAGGTTTACCGCATGTTAGTAAGCCGTCGTCTGCGATAAAGTCATATGAATAGTCAACAACTAATAGTGCGCGATGTGTCATTCAACATCTCTCCTATATAATAATAAAATAAACTCCCATCTATTCATAAATGCTAGAGTATTTTTTAACCCTAATGGTTAATATATAAATATAGATTAAGTATATAGATTAATCAACTTTTTTGGAAGAGCAAATCACGCAATCAACAAATATTATAAGATGTTTTTACGATAGCTTTAAAATAGCTGTAATAGAATACTAAATGTGACAAACTTAGAACTAATATCAAGTGTTGATGTTTTCAATATAAAAATGCTAATAGATGGCATCACGAGATTTATGACTATCTGTTAAATCAACCTAACACGATTATAATTTGAATAATTGGTTAATATATGAGTAATTAGAAAATAGACAAAGGATGACGATTTATGTATATCAATATGAAAGATTATGGGTTAACAGGCATAAACAAAACTAAAGATACTCGAGCAATACAACGTGCGTTAAATCGTGGAAGATGTAAACCAACGACAGTGTATATACCGAAAGGGACGTATGATATTTGCAAACCATTAACGATATATGGCAATACAACACTTTTGTTGGATAATGAAACTATTTTACGCCGATGTCATTCGGGTCCTTTATTAAAAAATGGTCATCGCTTTGGTTTTTATCGTGGTTATAATGGACACAGTCATATTCATATTAAAGGAGGCAAGTTTGATATGAATGGTGTATCGTATCCTTATAACAATACAGCTATGTGCATTGGGCATGCTGAAGATATTCAATTAATAGGTGTAACCATTAAGAATGTAGTGAGTGGTCATGCAATTGATGCTTGTGGGATTAATGGACTCTATATTAAAAACTGTTCATTTGAAGGATTCGTAGACTATAGTGGCGAACGCTTTTATTCTGAAGCAATACAATTAGACATTCAAGTACCTGGTGCTTTTCCAAAATTCGGAACGACAGATGGTACGATAACGAAAAATGTCATTATCGAAGATTGTTATTTTGGACCTTCAGAATTGCCCGAAATGGGAAGTTGGAATCGTGCTATTGGCTCACATGCAAGTAGACATAATCGTTACTATGAGAATATTCATATTAGAAATAATATATTTGAAGATATACAAGGTTATGCATTAACTCCCTTGAAGTATAAAGATGCTTTCATTATTAATAATAAGTTTATTAACTGTGAGGGTGGTATTAGATATTTAGGAGTTAGAGATGGTAAAAATGCTGCAGATGTGATGACAGGAAAAGACTTAGGTTCCCAAGCAGGCATAAATATGAATATGATTGGAAATGAATTTAAAGGGTCAATGTCTAAAGATGCGATACATGTACGTAATTATAATAATGTTAAACATAAAGATGTATTAATCGTTGGGAATACATTCAATAATTCGACTCAATCAATTCATCTGGAAGATATTGATACAGTGTTTTTAAGTCCGGTTGAAGCGGGTATTCAAGTTACTACAATCAATGTAGATGAAATAAAAAAGTAAAAAGTTTCGCATGACATTAGGATTAAGAACAGTAGATAATTTTTGAAAGCGCATTCATAAAACGGTATAAATATGCTATAATAAACCCAATTATCTTATAAAAGGGGTATTTTGACGGTAATGATAATACAAGATAGACAACTTTCTATACTCTAATATAGTGAGTTGAAGTAGCTTGTCATAATCATCATGAGGGGGAAATTTATGGCTTATTTCAATCAACATCAATCAATGATATCGAAAAGGTATTTAACATTCTTTTCAAAATCAAAGAAAAAGAAACCGTTTAGTGCGGGACAACTTATTGGACTAATATTAGGTCCATTACTTTTCCTATTAACATTATTGTTCTTTCATCCACAAGACTTACCTTGGAAAGGCGTCTATGTCTTAGCGATTACTTTATGGATTGCGACTTGGTGGATTACTGAAGCAATTCCTATTGCAGCAACGAGCTTATTACCAATTGTGTTATTACCATTAGGTCACATACTTACACCAGAACAAGTATCATCCGAATATGGCAATGATATTATCTTTTTGTTTTTAGGTGGATTTATTTTGGCAATTGCAATGGAAAGATGGAATTTACATACGAGAGTAGCTTTGACTATTATTAATTTAATTGGTGCAAGCACTTCAAAAATATTACTTGGATTCATGGTGGCAACAGGATTCTTATCTATGTTTGTATCGAATACTGCAGCTGTAATGATCATGATTCCGATTGGTTTAGCAATTATTAAGGAAGCACATGATTTACAAGAAGCCAATACGAATCAAACAAGTATTCAAAAGTTTGAAAAATCTCTAGTTTTAGCAATTGGCTATGCAGGTACGATTGGCGGATTAGGTACACTTATCGGAACGCCGCCGCTAATTATTTTAAAAGGACAATACATGCAACATTTTGGACATGAAATTAGTTTTGCTAAATGGATGATTGTAGGGATTCCAACGGTCATTGTTTTGTTAGGTATTACTTGGCTCTATTTAAGATATGTTGCGTTTAGACATGATTTGAAATACTTACCTGGTGGTCAGACGTTAATTAAACAAAAGTTAGACGAGCTTGGCAAAATGAAGTATGAAGAAAAGGTAGTACAAACTATCTTTGTACTTGCCAGCTTATTATGGATTACAAGAGAGTTTCTTCTGAAAAAATGGGAAGTTACGTCATCCGTTGCAGATGGTACGATTGCTATTTTTATATCAATATTATTATTTATTATTCCAGCTAAAAATACTGAAAAACATCGTCGTATCATTGACTGGGAAGTTGCAAAAGAGCTCCCTTGGGGTGTATTAATTTTATTTGGTGGCGGTTTAGCATTAGCGAAAGGTATATCAGAAAGTGGTTTAGCAAAATGGTTAGGCGAACAGTTGAAATCATTAAATGGTGTCAGTCCGATTCTTATTGTAATCGTCATAACGATCTTTGTCCTATTTTTAACTGAAGTGACATCTAATACAGCAACTGCAACGATGATTTTACCGATTTTAGCAACGTTATCTGTTGCGGTTGGTGTGCATCCATTACTACTTATGGCACCGGCAGCTATGGCGGCTAACTGTGCATACATGTTACCAGTAGGGACACCACCGAATGCAATTATCTTTGGTTCAGGTAAAATATCTATCAAACAAATGGCATCAGTAGGATTCTGGGTAAACTTAATCAGCGCAATAATTATTATTTTAGTCGTGTATTATGTAATGCCTATAGTTTTAGGTATTGATATAAATCAACCACTGCCATTGAAATAGTAATTGCAGATTAGAATGAAAAATAAAATGTTACATTAGCAATTGCTTGAACGAGTGGTAATGAAACGTATACCGCAGCATCGTGTAAAAACAATACAAACAAAAGAAAGTCAACCAAGGATGGATTCCTATTTTAATCCTTGGTTGACTCTTTATTTTATTTAAATTGTAGAACCTAGAAAATAAAGTTTAATTAAAAGCACCAATCATTTCTACTTTGAAATCTAAGGTTTCTAAAATAGCAATGACTTTCTTTATATCGGTTGTAATTGCAGAATCAGCCTGAACGAAAAATCGATACATACCTAATTGTGTTTTTAAAGGACGAGACTCAATCCAGGATAAATTAATATTAAACAAAGCAAATGTATTAAGCACACTTGCTAACAACCCAGGTTTATCATGCATTGGTGTAATTAAAAACATCAATGATGTCGCATTTTGATCAAATTGCTGCTGATTTTTTATAATTAAAAAACGTGTCACGTTATGTGGATAGTCTTCAATATGTGTATCAATAGGTGTAAAACCATAAGCTTCGCCACTACCTAAAAGTGCAATTGCTGCAACGCCATTTTCAATTTTAGTCAAACTTTGAATTGTACTGTCGACATAATCATAGTCAAATTGATGTTGATGTATGTAATTTGTTGTTTGACTGATCGCTGGTGCAATAGAATACACTTTTTTTATATCAGAAATGGTGTTCGAACCATTACCATATAATGCAAAGTTAATATCTAAACGTATTTCACCGTGTGCAAAGACATCTTGCTGTGCAAGTGCATCTGCCACAATGTTGATTGTTCCCTCTATAGAATTTTCAATAGGGACAACACCAATCGATGTGTCATCATCTGCAACTGCCTTTATGACTTCAAATAAATTTGACTTTGGTTGAAAAGTTGCTTCATTTTCAGAAAAATACTGACGACAAGCCAGATATGAAAATGTACCTTTAGGGCCTAAATAATATAATTGCATATGCTACACCTCTACTAACTTAATGATGGAAAGGGCACTGGTTAGCATTTGATTCTTTCTTTTTATAGAAAAAGTTTGGATCTTTTACTGTATTGTCATATCCGTGATGATAATTTGACGTCAATGTTGGAGATAATGGCGGTGCTAGCCAAGACCATTTTCCGGTAACTTGACGACCTTGTTGTGCTTCATTACGTTCGAATAGTTCGAATTGCTTTGCAGCGGTCAAATGATCGACAATTGATACGCCTTCTTTTTTAAAGGAATGATACACAGCATAGTTCAATTCAACAAGTGCTCGATCTTTATTAAATGAATTATTTTTAAGTGTATCAAATTCAAACGCATCTGCAACTTTTTCTAGTAAATTGTAACGGTAATCATCAATAAAGTTACGTACGCCAATTTCAGTTACCATATACCAACCGTTAAAGGGTGCAGTTGGATATACAATGCCACCGATTTTTAAGTCCATATTGGAAATGATAGGGACTGCATACCATTTTAAGTTCAATTTTCTTAATTTTGGATAATGATTATGTTCAATAGGTACTTCTTTAATTAATGAAGTAGGATATTCGTAAAATTTAACTGACTCATTAGGTAATTGGTAAATCAGTGGTAACACGTCAAAATTAGTACCTTTTCCTTTCCAACCTAAGTGATTTGCTAAGCGTGTAACTTCTTTTTCAGCAGGATCACCACAATTGTCATAGCCAGCATAGCGAATTAATTGATTGTTGAAAATTTTAGGTCCATCCTTTGGAGCATATATAGTAATATACGGCTTTAATTTACCTTCATTTGTAGCCTGTGTAATATGATAAGTAATTGATGATAAGAACGATGCTTCGTCAGTAACATCTCTTGCATCAATGACATTTAACGAATCCCAAAATAAACGACCAATGCAACGATTTGAATTACGCCAAGCCATTTTAGCACCATAAATAAGTTCTTCTTCTGTATGTGTATATGTCCCAGTTTCTTTTATTTCTAGTTCAATGTCATGTAAACGTTTATTGATAATTTGCGTTTCATAATGACACTCTTTATACATGTTTTCTATGAAAGCTTGAGCCTCTTTAAATAACATTAACAACACCTCGCTTTATATTATAGTCTACATTATTAAAATACTCTTAAAAATTATGTATATGTCATTAAATTGTTGGTTGATTTTAATTAAAAGTATAGAAATTAAGGAGCTCTTATGTATATAAAAAAATGAATTATGATAAAATGTAAGAAAATATTTAGGTCGATTGGAGAGATACGAGTGTACCAATTAGAAGACGACAGTTTAATGTTACATAATGACTTATATCAAATAAATATGGCTGAAAGTTATTGGAATGATAATATTCATGAAAAAATGGCTGTATTTGATTTGTATTTTAGAAAAATGCCATTTAATAGTGGCTATGCTGTTTTTAATGGTTTAAAACGCGTCATTGATTTTATAGAACATTTTGGATTTTCAGAATCTGATTTGGAATATTTAAAGTCTATTGGCTACAAGGATGATTTCTTATCATATTTAAAAGATTTAAAATTCACAGGCAGCATCCGTTCGATGCAAGAAGGCGAATTATGCTTTGGTAACGAACCATTGTTACGCGTAGAAGCACCATTGATTCAAGCGCAATTAATAGAAACAATTTTATTAAACATTGTAAATTTCCATACACTAATTACAACAAAGGCTAGTAGAATTCGTCAAATTGCATCAAATGATAAATTAATGGAGTTTGGTACACGTCGTGCGCAAGAAATTGATGCAGCATTGTGGGGCGCTAGAGCTGCTTACATCGGGGGCTTTGATTCTACAAGTAATGTTAGGGCAGGTAAATTATTTGGTATACCTGTGTCTGGTACACATGCACACGCATTTGTCCAAACTTATGGGGACGAATATGTTGCCTTCAAAAAATATGCTGAAAGACATAAAAATTGTGTGTTCCTAGTAGATACATTCCATACTTTAAAATCTGGCGTGCCAAATGCAATAAAAGTTGCAAAAGAATTAGGTGACAAAATAAACTTTGTAGGTATTCGATTGGATTCTGGAGATATCGCTTATTTATCTAAAGAGGCAAGACGTATGCTTGATGAAGCAGGATTTACTGAAACTAAAATTATCGCGTCTAATGATTTGGATGAAGAAACGATTACGAGTTTGAAAGCACAAGGTGCAAAAGTAGATTCTTGGGGCGTTGGTACAAAGCTGATTACAGGATACGACCAACCAGCATTAGGTGCAGTATATAAACTTGTAGCTATTGAAAATGAAGATGGTTCATATAGTGATCGTATAAAATTATCAAACAACGCTGAAAAGGTTACGACGCCAGGTAAGAAAAATGTATATCGTATTATAAACAAGAAAACAGGTAAGGCAGAAGGCGATTATATTACTTTGGAAAATGAAAATCCATACGATGAACAACCTTTAAAATTATTCCATCCAGTGCATACTTATAAAATGAAATTTATAAAATCTTTCGAAGCCATTGATTTGCATCATAATATTTATGAAAATGGTAAATTAGTATATCAAATGCCAACAGAAGATGAATCACGTGAATATTTAGCACAAGGATTACAATCTATTTGGGATGAAAATAAGCGTTTCCTTAATCCACAAGAATATCCAGTCGATTTAAGCAAGGCATGTTGGGATAATAAACATAAACGTATTTTTGAAGTTGCGGAACACGTTAAGGAGATGGAAGAAGATAATGAGTAAATTACAAGACGTTATTGTACAAGAAATGAAAGTGAAAAAGCGTATCGATAGTGCTGAAGAAATTATGGAATTAAAGCAATTCATAAAAAGTTATGTACAATCACATTCATTTATAAAATCTTTAGTGTTAGGTATTTCAGGAGGGCAAGATTCTACATTAGTTGGAAAATTAGTGCAAATGGCTGTTAACGAATTACGTGAAGAAGGCATTGATTGTACGTTTATTGCCGTTAAATTACCTTATGGAGTTCAAAAAGATGCTGATGAAGTTGAGCAAGCTTTACAATTCATTGAGCCAGATGAAATAGTAACAGTCAATATTAAGCCTGCAGTTGATCAAAGTGTGCAATCATTAAAAGAAGCTGGGATTGTCCTAACAGACTTCCAAAAAGGTAATGAAAAAGCGCGCGAACGTATGAAAGTACAATTTTCAATTGCTTCAAACCGACAAGGTATCGTAGTAGGAACAGATCATTCAGCTGAAAATATAACTGGTTTTTATACGAAGTACGGTGATGGTGCTGCAGATATCGCACCTATATTTGGTTTGAATAAACGACAAGGTCGTCAATTATTAGCGTATCTTGGTGCGCCAAAGGAATTATATGAAAAAACGCCAACTGCTGATTTAGAAGATGACAAACCACAGCTCCCAGATGAAGATGCATTAGGTGTAACTTATGAAGCGATTGATAATTATTTAGAAGGTAAGCCAGTTACGCCAGAAGAACAAAAAGTAATTGAAAATCATTATATACGAAATGCCCACAAACGTGAACTTGCATATACAAGATACACATGGCCAAAATTCTAATTTAATTTTTCTTCTAACGTGTGACTTAAATATGAGTTAGAATTAATAACGTTAAACCACATTCAGCTAGGCTACTTCAGTATATAAATTGATAATGTATGAAATAAAGTAAGTATGTTCATTTAAGAATAAATTTTTATTTATGACAAATTCGCTATTTATTTATGAGAGTTTTCGTACTATATTATATTAATATGCATTCATTAAGGTTAGTTTGAAGCAGTTTGATATTTAAAGTGTAATTGAAAGAGAGTTGGGCGCCTTATGTCATTCGTAACAGAAAATCCATGGTTAATGGTACTAACTATATTTATCATTAACGTTTGTTATGTAACGTTTTTAACGATGCGAACAATTTTAACGTTGAAAGGTTATCGTTATATTGCTGCATCAGTTAGTTTTTTAGAAGTATTAGTTTATATCGTTGGTTTAGGTTTGGTTATGTCTAATTTAGACCATATTCAAAATATTATTGCCTACGCATTTGGTTTTTCAATAGGTATCATTGTTGGTATGAAAATAGAAGAAAAACTGGCATTAGGTTATACAGTTGTAAATGTAACTTCAGCAGAATATGAGTTAGATTTACCGAATGAACTTCGAAATTTAGGATATGGCGTTACGCACTATGCTGCGTTTGGTAGAGATGGTAGTCGTATGGTGATGCAAATTTTAACACCAAGAAAATATGAACGTAAATTGATGGATACGATAAAAAATTTAGATCCGAAAGCATTTATCATTGCGTATGAACCTCGAAACATACATGGTGGATTCTGGACTAAAGGCATTCGTCGTAGAAAGCTTAAAGATTATGAACCAGAAGAACTGGAAAGTGTAGTAGAACATGAAATTCAAAGTAAATGAGAACGAAACAATTGCTGATTGTTTGTCACGAATGAAAATGCAAGGGTATATGCCGGTAAAACGTATTGAAAAACCCGTGTTTCAAGAGCAAAATGATGGCACGGTTGAAGTATCACATCAAGAAATCATTTTTGTAGGTAAGAAAATCCAATAACATAATCCAATTTAAATAAAGACTATTTGAAGAGGAAAGGCTATTCAAAGTTTGAGTAATTTTACTTTGAATAGCCTATTTGTTTATATATGCAAGATGCTCGATCCATATTGTATGAGAAACCCCCAGCAAGCTAAATAAAGCATATGCTGGGGGTTCTTAATATTTTAAAATCAATGTTAAATTATATATATCGTCGCTTTTTCTAAAACAATCTCATCGCATGAAATTTTTTCTTCCTAGAGTCCTTTAATAAGATTAATAGTTTACTTAATCATATCTAGGTAGTCTTATGACTTATGCTTAATGAAAGTCATTCTAGGAGAAGTTCCCAAAGCTTCTGTATTCATAATTGTTAGTAGTATTTTATTATCATTTGGTATAAATATTTCAATAACAATTGAGCTATTATTTTTATTATATAATGTGAGTTGTTTGTGTTCTGTATTTATATATTTGCAAATGTAATCAGAATCGTCTGAGGTACTGAGAATAAATTTTAAAGGGCTATCATTTAAATTTTGAGGATGCCATTCTCCCTCAATAATATTAAGATAATACTTAGCCTCTGAATTACATTTGAATTTATCAATACTAAATAATTCAAATTGTTCCATAATATTATTTACCTTTCTAAAATACAAATTTTAATAACCATAAATAGATGAATACCATTGATAATGGTCGCCATTGGATACTGGAATAACATTGTTTTTAGCATCTTGAGTCATAAAACCATTATCCCATGGATTCCATATTATTATAACCTCTTGTCCATTGTCTAATTTAGCGTTCCCAACAACTGCCATGGCATGCCCTGCGTGTATACCATTTCTTGATTCTACTCTACTACCTAAAACAGCAATTCCTTTATTATTTTTAGTAAGATTGTCAACTTCATTATATGTAGTCATTCTATTAAGAAGTTGTGGACTTCTTCCCTGAGTTTGTCCAAAATAAATCATCTCTCTTGGCGTTAAACCAGTAAATTGGAATCGTTGTCCTTGTAAGTTTGGGTGTAAAAATCTCATCACAGCTTCTGCATGATATTTGTTAGTATTATAAGTCGCATTTAGTAATGCAGACATCGTATAGCCTGCACACCAACCATTGTTACCTTGAGTTTCTCTTATCTTGAAATTCTCAAGTTTATTTACATATTGCTCGTTGTAAGTATAATTATTACTTTTAAATTGACTAGTTGGCATAGTGACAGAAGCTTTTTGCTTTAGTTGCGTTACATTATTGCCAGTAGGTATACTCTCGGTCTTTTTCACCTTTTTATCTTCTAAACGTGGTGTTTTTAGTACTAGTTTAGCTTTATGATTTTGAGTAACCACATAGTAACCTTTTGAGTTTGTCAAAATAGTAATTTGTTGATCTTTATATTGATTTAAGGCTTTAGATAAAAATGAAGAAACATTGATTGTGTATTTAGAAGATGAACTAGAATCCTTAGTGACTTTTGGTGAAATTGTAACTATATAATCGATATTACCTTCAGTGTTCAAAACAGGAAAATAATAATTACCATCACTCTTTTTGTTGAATTTGTAAATTTTAAAAGGTTCACCAAGTGTATATGAGGCTTTCTCTTTATTATACATTTTATCAAGTGAAGTAACATAAGAAAGATAGTCTTTTTGCGCTAAATTACGTACGTCAGTAGGAACACTCTTGTCCTCGACATTAACTTGCACATGCTTCTTATCTTTTGCTTTGATATTTGAATTGCTCTCAGCGTTTGCAATAGGGGTAATACTTAAAGAAAATATTAAACTTAAAGCTATTAATTTTGGAAAGTTTCTTTTCATATAAAAACTCCTTTCTTTTATTATAAAATAACTATATTAAATTTAGTTAAGAATTTCAATATAAATTTTTAATCTATGTTTAAAAAATATTTAATTATTACACATTATCAGTTTATGTAATAATTTAGTAGCTTATTTACTAAATTGTAAACATTTCATTCAATAATTAATATGATCGAAAGTTTCATGAAAATATATTAGTCGATTTCGAAAGAAGCGTAGTCAATTTATGTCTTTCTATAAAAATTTACTATTAAGAAAATCTCTGCGTATTTTTCTATACTCAGTTTCGTATTTATACGACTCGAGCAGTTCAATATTAATTGCTTATATTTAAAATGCCATACCTATGCAATTCTTTTTGTGAGTAGAAAATTTGTTATATTAGAAGCGATAATTTTAAAACATATTATGGAATGTAAGAAGAAATATTATGAAACTAGGAAAAGTAGATTGTTGAAAATTCTATACAATATGAGAAGTAAAGTGAATAATATCTGGTATTACTAAAGCCATTGATTGTCCTAATTGTAATAAAAAGTTGGATAGTCTAGGTGAGGGGAGAAAAACTAAAATGCAATAATATATTCTTAATGGATCATTATAAATACCAATTAGATTAAAGTGTTGCGAACATTTACAATTAGAAATCAGTATTAATCTGCCATAGATAATTGTATTAATGTAAAAAATAAAATAGAATGAGAATATACGGAAATTTTTTATACATTTATAACCAATTCTGTTAAACTGTGAAGAGTAGAGTTAAAAACGAACTTTTTATTTATTTTTTATTAAAAATGTTCTGTTTTTGAAAATTCGAGTATACATACGATAGGAGTTAAAAAAATGATTGAACGTTATTCTAGAGAAGAAATGTCTAATATTTGGACTGATCAAAATCGCTATGAAGCATGGTTAGAAGTGGAAATTTTAGCATGTGAGGCATGGAGTGAATTAGGACATATACCGAAAGCTGACGTACAAAAAATTCGTCAAAACGCAAAGGTAAATGTCGAACGTGCACAAGAAATTGAACAAGAAACGCGCCATGATGTTGTAGCCTTTACTAGACAAGTTTCTGAAACGCTAGGTGAAGAACGTAAGTGGGTACATTATGGTTTAACTTCTACTGATGTTGTAGATACAGCTTTAAGTTTCGTTATTAAACAAGCAAATGACATTATTGAAAAAGATTTAGAAAGATTTATCGACGTTTTAGCTGAAAAAGCAAAAAATTATAAATATACATTGATGATGGGACGTACACATGGAGTGCATGCAGAACCAACTACATTTGGTGTCAAAATGGCATTGTGGTACACGGAAATGCAACGTAACTTACAACGTTTCAAACAAGTAAGAGAAGAAATTGAAGTAGGGAAAATGAGTGGTGCAGTAGGTACCTTTGCTAACATTCCTCCTGAAATAGAAAGTTATGTGTGTAAACATTTAGGTATTGGCACAGCGCCTGTATCAACGCAAACATTGCAACGCGATCGACATGCATACTATATTGCGACATTAGCATTAATCGCGACGTCACTAGAAAAATTTGCCGTTGAAATTCGTAACCTTCAAAAAACTGAAACAAGAGAAGTTGAAGAAGCATTTGCAAAAGGTCAAAAAGGTTCATCTGCAATGCCTCATAAACGAAATCCAATTGGTTCTGAAAATATCACAGGTATTTCAAGAGTAATTCGTGGTTATATTACTACAGCTTATGAGAATGTGCCATTATGGCATGAAAGAGATATTTCTCATTCTTCAGCTGAGCGTATTATGTTACCAGATGTTACAATAGCATTAGATTATGCATTGAATCGTTTCACGAATATTGTGGACCGTTTAACTGTATTTGAAGATAATATGCGTAATAACATAGATAAAACATTTGGTCTGATTTTCTCACAACGTGTCTTATTAGCATTAATTAATAAAGGTATGGTTCGTGAAGAAGCATACGACAAAGTACAACCAAAAGCGATGATATCTTGGGAAACGAAAACACCTTTCCGTGAATTAATCGAACAAGATGAGTCTATTACAAGTGTTTTAACAAAAGAAGAATTGGATGAATGTTTCGATCCTAAACATCATTTGAATCAAGTTGACACTATTTTCGAACGCGCTGGATTAGCATAAAATTAAATAAAGTAACGATTCAGATTTAATAAAATATAAATCGCTACACTTTAATAGGTTAATGCGTTAAAATGACATAAAGAATAAAATTATAGGGGTTGTTTCGATATGCAAATTGAAAAATTACGAGGTGCAGCGTTAGACGAATTGTTTGATGCAATACTAACGTTAGAAAATAGAGAAGAATGTTACCAATTTTTCGATGATTTGTGTACTGTAAATGAAATTCAATCACTGTCTCAAAGATTACAAGTTGCTAAAATGATTAAGCAAGGTTATACCTATGCAACGATTGAACAAGAATCTGGAGCATCGACTGCAACGATTTCTAGAGTGAAGCGTTCATTACAATGGGGTAATGATGCTTATACAATGATTTTAGATCGTATGAATATTGAAACAAATGAATAATAAATGAACGATAAACAATGGTTATCTATCTGCACTAATAAGGTAGATAATCATTGTTTTTTCACGAAAAAATTTACAGAGTAAAAGAACTTAAATTTCATATTAAGTCTTTAGAACTCGACACTTAAAAATGCTATAATCATATGTATGTTAAAAAAGGAGTTTCGGAAAATGTATGACATTAAAAAATGGCGCCATATTTTTAAATTAGACCCAGCTAAACATATTTCAGATGATGATTTAGATGCGATTTGTATGTCTCAAACAGATGCAATTATGATTGGTGGAACTGATGACGTTACTGAAGATAATGTCATTCATTTAATGAGCAGGGTAAGAAGATACCCATTGCCTTTAGTACTTGAAATATCAAACATCGAAAGTGTAATGCCTGGTTTTGATTTTTATTTTGTACCTACAGTACTGAACAGTACAGATGTTGCATTTCACAATGGTACATTATTAGAAGCGCTTAAAACATATGGACATAGTATAGATTTTGAAGAAGTAATATTTGAAGGGTATGTCGTGTGCAATGCTGATAGCAAAGTGGCAAAACATACCAAAGCAAATACAGATTTAACAATAGAAGATTTAGAAGCATATGCCCAAATGGTCAATCATATGTATCGATTACCGGTTATGTATATAGAGTATAGTGGCATTTATGGCGACGTATCAAAGGTTCAAGCTGCCTCAGAACATCTAACAGAAACGCAACTTTTTTATGGTGGCGGTATTTCCTCAGAACAACAAGCGACAGAGATGGCAGCTATTGCAGATACAATTATCGTCGGTGATATTATTTATAAAGATATTAAAAAAGCTTTAAAAACAGTAAAAATAAAGGAGTCTAGTAAATGAATGCGTTATTAAATCATATGAATACAGAGCAAAGTGAAGCTGTAAAGACAACAGAAGGACCATTGTTAATTATGGCAGGTGCTGGTTCAGGGAAGACACGTGTTTTAACACATAGAATTGCTTATTTATTAGACGAAAAAGATGTCTCACCATACAATGTTTTGGCTATTACTTTTACAAATAAAGCTGCAAGAGAAATGAAAGAACGTGTTCAAAAATTAGTAGGTGATCAAGCAGAAGTTATTTGGATGTCAACATTCCACTCAATGTGTGTTCGTATTTTACGTCGTGATGCAGATCGAATTGGTATAGAACGCAATTTTACGATAATTGATCCTACAGACCAAAAATCTGTTATTAAAGACGTCTTAAAAAATGAAAATATTGATAGTAAAAAGTTTGAACCTCGTATGTTTATCGGTGCGATTAGTAATTTGAAAAATGAACTTAAAACACCTGCAGATGCTCAAAAAGAAGCCACAGATTATCACTCGCAAATGGTAGCAACGGTTTATAGTGGATATCAACGCCAATTGTCGCGTAATGAAGCGTTAGATTTTGATGACCTTATTATGACAACGATTAACTTATTTGAGCGTGTACCAGAAGTTCTAGAATATTATCAGAACAAATTCCAATATATTCATGTAGATGAGTATCAAGATACCAATAAAGCACAATATACATTAGTTAAATTATTAGCAAGTAAGTTTAAAAACTTATGTGTTGTAGGTGACTCAGATCAGTCAATTTATGGTTGGCGTGGTGCTGATATTCAAAATATCTTATCATTTGAAAAAGACTACCCAGAAGCGAATACAATCTTTTTAGAGCAAAATTATCGTTCGACGAAAACGATTTTAAATGCGGCTAACGAAGTGATTAAAAATAATTCTGAACGTAAGCCAAAAGGACTGTGGACTGCAAATACGAATGGTGAGAAAATTCATTACTATGAAGCAATGACAGAACGTGATGAAGCGGAATTTGTAATACGAGAAATTATGAAGCATCAACGTAATGGTAAGAAATATCAAGATATGGCAATCTTATATAGAACAAATGCACAATCACGTGTACTTGAGGAAACATTCATGAAATCTAATATGCCATACACAATGGTTGGTGGACAAAAGTTCTATGACCGTAAAGAAATCAAAGATTTATTAAGTTATTTGCGTATAATTGCCAATAGTAATGATGATATTAGTTTGCAACGTATTATTAATGTTCCAAAAAGAGGTGTAGGTCCTTCATCTGTTGAAAAAGTTCAAAACTATGCACTTCAAAACAATATCAGTATGTTTGATGCACTTGGAGAAGCTGATTTTATCGGATTGTCAAAAAAGGTGACACAAGAGTGTCTTAATTTTTACGAGTTAATCCAAAGCTTGATAAAAGAACAAGAATTTTTAGAAATTCATGAAATAGTTGATGAAGTATTACAAAAGTCTGGCTACCGAGAAATGCTTGAACGTGAAAATACACTAGAATCTCGAAGTAGATTAGAAAACATCGATGAATTTATGTCAGTACCAAAAGACTATGAGGAAAATACCCCATTAGAAGAACAGTCATTAATTAACTTTTTAACGGATTTATCGTTAGTAGCTGATATTGATGAGGCAGATACTGAAAATGGCGTAACACTAATGACGATGCACTCGGCTAAGGGCCTTGAATTTCCAATCGTCTTTATAATGGGGATGGAAGAATCATTATTCCCACATATTAGAGCGATTAAGAGTGAAGATGATCATGAAATGCAAGAAGAACGTCGTATTTGTTATGTAGCAATCACAAGGGCTGAAGAGGTGTTATATATCACTCATGCGACATCAAGAATGTTGTTTGGTCGCCCTCAGTCAAATATGCCATCTAGATTTTTAAAGGAAATTCCAGAATCACTTTTAGAAAATCATTCAAGTAGCAAACGACAAACGATACAACCTAAGGCAAAACCTTTTACTAAACGTGGATTTAGTCAACGAACAACGTCAACGAAAAAACAAGTATCGTCATCTGATTGGAATGTAGGTGACAAAGTGATGCATAAAGCCTGGGGAGAAGGCATGGTGAGTAATGTAAACGAGAAAAATGGCTCAATCGAACTAGATATTATCTTTAAATCACAAGGGCCAAAACGTTTGTTAGCGCAATTTGCACCAATTGAAAAAAAGGAGGATTAAGGGATGGCTGATTTATCGTCTCGTGTGAACGAGTTACATGATTTATTAAATCAATACAGTTATGAATACTATGTAGAGGATAATCCATCTGTACCAGATAGTGAATATGACAAATTACTTCATGAACTGATTAATATAGAAGAGGAGCATCCTGAGTATAAGACTGTAGATTCTCCAACAGTTAGAGTTGGCGGTGAAGCCCAAGCCTCTTTTAATAAAGTCAACCATGACACGCCAATGTTAAGTTTAGGGAATGCATTTAATGAGGATGATTTGAGAAAATTCGACCAACGCATACGTGAACAAATTGGCAACGTTGAATATATGTGCGAATTAAAAATTGATGGCTTAGCAGTATCATTGAAATATGTTGATGGATACTTCGTTCAAGGTTTAACACGTGGTGATGGAACAACAGGTGAAGATATTACCGAAAATTTAAAAACAATTCATGCGATACCTTTGAAAATGAAAGAACCATTAAATGTAGAAGTTCGTGGTGAAGCATATATGCCGAGACGTTCATTTTTACGATTAAATGAAGAAAAAGAAAAAAATGATGAGCAGTTATTTGCAAATCCAAGAAACGCTGCTGCGGGATCATTAAGACAGTTAGATTCTAAATTAACGGCAAAACGAAAGCTAAGCGTATTTATATATAGTGTCAATGATTTCACTGATTTCAACGCGCGTTCGCAAAGTGAAGCATTAGATGAGTTAGATAAATTAGGTTTTACAACGAATAAAAATAGAGCGCGTGTAAATAATATCGATGGTGTTTTAGAGTATATTGAAAAATGGACAAGCCAAAGAGAGTCATTACCTTATGATATTGATGGGATTGTTATTAAGGTTAATGATTTAGATCAACAGGATGAGATGGGATTCACACAAAAATCTCCTAGATGGGCCATTGCTTATAAATTTCCAGCTGAGGAAGTAGTAACTAAATTATTAGATATTGAATTAAGTATTGGACGTACAGGTGTAGTCACACCTACTGCTATTTTAGAACCGGTAAAAGTAGCTGGTACAACTGTATCAAGAGCATCTTTGCACAATGAAGATTTAATTCATGACAGAGATATTCGAATTGGTGATAGTGTTGTAGTGAAAAAAGCAGGTGACATCATACCTGAAGTTGTACGTAGTATTCCAGAACGTAGACCTGAGGATGCTGTCACATATCATATGCCAACCCATTGTCCAAGTTGTGGACATGAATTAGTACGTATTGAAGGCGAAGTAGCACTTCGTTGCATTAATCCAAAATGCCAAGCACAACTTGTTGAAGGATTGATTCACTTTGTATCAAGACAAGCCATGAATATTGATGGTTTAGGTACTAAAATTATTCAACAGCTTTATCAAAACGAATTAATTAAAGATGTTGCTGATATTTTCTATTTAACAGAAGAAGATTTATTACCTTTAGACAGAATGGGGCAGAAAAAAGTTGATAATTTATTAGCTGCCATTCAACAAGCTAAGGACAACTCTTTAGAAAATTTATTATTTGGTCTAGGTATTAGGCATTTAGGTGTTAAAGCGAGCCAAGTGTTAGCAGAAAAATATGAAACGATAGATCGATTACTAACAGTAACTGAAGCGGAATTAGTAGAAATTCATGATATAGGTGATAAAGTAGCACAATCTGTAGTTACTTACTTAGAAAATGAAGATATTCGTGCTTTAATTCAAAAATTAAAAGATAAACATGTTAATATGATTTATAAAGGTATCAAAACATCAGATATTGAAGGACATCCTGAATTTAGTGGTAAAACGATAGTACTAACTGGTAAGCTACATCAAATGACACGCAATGAAGCATCTAAATGGCTTGCATCACAAGGTGCTAAAGTTACAAGTAGCGTTACTAAAAATACAGATGTCGTTATTGCTGGTGAAGATGCAGGTTCAAAATTAACAAAAGCACAAAGTTTAGGTATTGAAATTTGGACAGAGCAACAATTTGTAGATAAGCAAAATGAATTAAATAGTTAGAGGGGTATGTCGATGAAGCGTACATTAGTATTATTGATTACAGCTATCTTTATACTCGCTGCTTGTGGTAACCATAAGGATGACCAGGCTGGAAAAGATAATCAAAAACATAACAATAGTTCAAATCAAGTAAAAGAAATTGCTACGGATAAAAATGTACAAGGTGATAACTATCGTACATTGTTACCATTTAAAGAAAGCCAGGCAAGAGGACTTTTACAAGATAACATGGCAAATAGTTATAATGGCGGCGACTTTGAAGACGGTTTATTGAATTTAAGCAAAGAAGTGTTTCCAACAGACAAATATTTGTATCAAGATGGTCAATTTTTGGACAAGAAAACAATTAATGCCTATTTAAATCCTAAGTATACAAAACGTGAAATCGATAAAATGTCTGAAAAAGATAAAAAAGACAAGAAAGCGAATGAAAATTTAGGACTTAATCCATCACTCGAAGGTGAAACAGATCCTGAAAAAATTGCAGAAAAATCACCAGCCTATTTATCTAACATTTTAGAACAAGATTTTTATGGTGGTGGAGATACAAAAGGTAAGAATATTAAAGGTATGACGATTGGTTTAGCTATGAATAGTGTTTATTACTATAAAAAAGAAAAAGATGGACCGACTTTTAGTAAAAAACTAGATGATAGTGAAGTTAAAAAGCAAGGTAAACAAATGGCTAGTGAGATATTATCAAGGTTACGTGAAAATGATGATTTAAAAGATATACCAATTCATTTTGCAATTTATAAGCAATCAAGTGAAGATTCAATCACACCAGGTGAATTTATCACTCAAGCGACTGCAGAAAAGAGTCAAACAAAGCTTAATGAATGGCATAATATCAATGAAAAATCAGCTTTATTACCTTCTTCAACAGCAGCAGATTATGATGAAAATTTAAATAATAATTTCAAGCAATTTAACGATAATTTGCAATCATATTTTTCTAATTTCACACAAGCAGTAGGGAAAGTTAAATTTGTTGATAAAAAGCCACAACGATTAGTAGTAGATTTACCAATCGATTACTATGGACAAGCTGAAACAATTGGTATTACACAGTACGTTACTGAACAAGCGAATAAATATTTCGATAAAATCGATAATTATGAAATTCGTATTAAAGATGGTAACCAACCACGTGCTTTAATTAGTAAGACAAAAGAAGACAAAGAACCACAAGTTCATATTTACAGTAATTAATTGTAAATTAAAGATAACAAAAAGGTACCAATGTTAGTCAGAATTTTGATTAACATTAGTACCTTTTTTAATTTGTTAAGACTTATAAATTATTTTTCTCTAACTATGTCACGAACTTTGTTTAAGTCAGTTTCAACAAATGCACCAGGTTTTTTAGTAAGTTTACTTACAACATATGTAACGATTACACTTACAATAAATCCAGGAATAATTTCATATAAGCCGAATATTTCGTTGATATGTGCCAATGGTTTAATCCACGCAATCCAAACGATAACGACTAAGGCACCTGAAACCATTCCACTAACAGCACCGGCACGTGTCAAACCTTTCCAGTAAAGTGCAAATAGCACAAGTGGACTGAACGATGCACCAAATCCGGCCCAAGCATTACCTACTAAGTTTAGAATTGTGTCGTTTGGATTCCATGCAATCGCGATGGCAACAATTGCTACAACTAATACAGATAATCTTCCAATCATAACAAATTCTTTTTGATGTGTTTTAGCTTTTTCTTCACCACGAATTAATTTATAAAAGTCTTCCGTTAATGAACTAGATGTTACAAGTAATTGTGAAGAAATCGTGCTCATAATTGCAGCTAGAATCGCAGCAAGTAAGAAACCACCTACAAGAGGATGGAAGAGTACTTGACTCATCACGATGAATAATGTCTCAGGATCTTCTAGTTTAATGTGATATGCAGGTACGAATGCAATACCTGTTAAACCAACAGCCACAGCGCCTAATAAACCAACTGCCATCCAGCTAATACCTAAACGTCTAGCTTTAGGTAGCATCTTGTGTGATTTAATAGACATAAACCTTACAATGATATGAGGTTGACCGAAATAACCTAATCCCCATGAAAATAGAGAGATAATTCCTATAAATGATAACCCTTTAAATAAATTTAAATTTGTAGGTTTCATAGCTGCTACATCATGAAACGTTCCCCAGCCGTTTAAATTCATCATAGCAACAATAGGGACCATAACCATCGCAATTAACATAATGACACCTTGGAAGAAATCTGTAATTGATACAGCTAAATATCCACCAAAGAAAGTATAGAAAATGACAATGAAAGCAACTAATATTAAACCGAAATGATAATCTAATCCAAAAGCACTTTCAAATAATTTACCACCAGATACGAAACCAGAATGTGTATATAATGTAAAGAATACTACGATAATCAATCCAGAAATAATCTTTAACACATTATTTTTATCGTTTAAACGATTTTTAAAGAAATCTGGTAATGTAATTGCATCTCCAGCTAATTCGGTATAAACACGAAGTCTAGGAGCAACAACAAAGTAATTTATATAAGCACCTAATGTTAAACCGATTGTAATCCACATAGCTGATAGACCAGTGCTATAGACAGAACCAGGTAGACCCATAATCATCCATCCACTCATATCTGAAGCTCCAGCTGATAATGCAGTAATATACGGTCCAATACTACGTCCACCTAACATGTACTCGCTTAGGTTACCAGTTGCTTGCTTGTAACCGTAAAAGCCAATAACGATTAGTATCAAGAAGTAGACGGCAATCATAATATAAGTTTGCCAATTGGCATCTACTTGTTGACTTAATGCTGTCCCCATTGTAAGCATGATAAACACTCCCTTTATTTAATTTATAATTTAGTTACTTGAAAACATTATACATAAAGATAAATGTTTAGAAAAGTAGGAAAATTAAATTTATTCTTTTTGAAATACTTGTATACCAATATAGAAAACGCTTTCGTATTTTTTAGATATGGGCAAATTTTTATAATTAAAATTGCATAATCATAATATTGAATTGGGTTGTCTAACAATAAAAGGGTGTTGTTTTCATAAAAAATGATTTGGTAAACGAATGATAATGTTTATACAGTTTATATGAAATTAAAGTAGTACCTCATAAATACTTAGATTTTTAATTGGAAATTTGATACAATTTAGTGATGAATGACTTAAAGGAGGCTTTTATTAATGACAAAAGTAACACGTGAAGAAGTTGAGCATATCGCGAATCTTGCAAGACTTCAAATTTCTCCTGAAGAAACGGAAGAAATGGCCAACACATTAGAAAGCATTTTAGATTTTGCAAAACAAAATGATAGCGCTGATACAGAAGGCGTTGAACCTACATATCACGTTTTAGATTTACAAAACGTTTTACGTGAAGATAAAGCAATTAAAGGTATTCCGCAAGAATTAGCTTTGAAAAATGCCAAAGAAACAGAAGATGGACAATTTAAAGTGCCTACAATCATGAATGAGGAGGACGCGTAAGATGAGCATTCGCTACGAATCGGTTGAGAATTTATTAACTTTAATAAAAGACAAAAAAATCAAACCATCTGATGTTGTTAAAGATATATATGATGCAATTGAAGAGACTGATCCAACAATTAAGTCTTTTCTAGCGCTGGATAAAGAAAATGCAATTAAAAAAGCGCAAGAATTGGATGAATTACAAGCAAAAGACCAAATGGATGGCAAATTATTTGGTATTCCAATGGGTATAAAAGATAACATTATTACAAACGGATTAGAAACAACATGTGCAAGTAAAATGTTAGAAGGTTTTGTGCCAATTTACGAATCTACTGTAATGGAAAAACTACATAATGAGAATGCCGTTTTAATCGGTAAATTAAATATGGATGAGTTTGCAATGGGTGGTTCAACAGAAACATCTTATTTCAAAAAAACAGTTAACCCATTTGACCATAAAGCAGTACCAGGTGGTTCATCAGGTGGATCTGCAGCAGCAGTTGCAGCTGGCTTAGTACCATTTAGCTTAGGTTCAGACACAGGTGGTTCAATTAGACAACCGGCTGCATATTGTGGCGTTGTCGGTATGAAACCAACATACGGTCGTGTATCTCGATTTGGATTAGTTGCATTTGCATCTTCATTAGACCAAATTGGTCCATTGACTCGAAATGTAAAAGATAATGCAATCGTATTAGAAGCTATTTCTGGTGCAGATGCTAATGACTCTACAAGTGCACCTGTTGATGATGTAGACTTTACATCTGAAATTGGTAAAGATATTAAAGGATTAAAAGTTGCATTACCTAAAGAATACTTAGGTGAAGGTGTAGCTGATGACGTAAAAGAAGCAGTTCAAAACGCTGTAGAAACTTTAAAATCTTTAGGTGCTGTCGTTGAGGAAGTATCATTGCCAAATACTAAATTTGGTATTCCATCATATTACGTGATTGCATCATCAGAAGCTTCGTCAAACCTTTCTCGTTTTGACGGAATTCGTTATGGTTATCATTCTAAAGAAGCTCATTCATTAGAAGAATTATATAAAATGTCAAGATCTGAAGGTTTCGGTAAAGAAGTAAAACGTCGTATTTTCTTAGGTACATTTGCATTAAGTTCAGGTTACTACGATGCTTACTATAAAAAATCTCAAAAAGTTAGAACATTGATTAAAAATGACTTTGATAAAGTATTCGAAAATTATGATGTAGTAGTTGGTCCAACAGCGCCTACAACTGCGTTTAATTTAGGTGAAGAAATTGATGATCCATTAACAATGTATGCCAATGATTTATTAACAACACCAGTAAACTTAGCTGGATTACCTGGTATTTCTGTTCCTTGTGGACAATCAAATGGCCGACCAATCGGTTTACAGTTCATTGGTAAACCATTCGATGAAAAAACGTTATATCGTGTCGCTTATCAATATGAAACACAATACAATTTACATGACGTTTATGAAAAATTATAAGGAGTGGAAATCATGCATTTTGAAACAGTTATAGGACTTGAAGTTCACGTAGAGTTAAAAACGGACTCAAAAATGTTTTCTCCATCACCAGCGCATTTTGGAGCAGAACCTAACTCAAATACAAATGTTATCGACTTAGCATATCCAGGTGTCTTACCAGTTGTTAATAAGCGTGCAGTAGACTGGGCAATGCGTGCTGCAATGGCACTAAATATGGAAATCGCAACAGAATCTAAGTTTGACCGTAAGAACTATTTCTATCCAGATAATCCAAAGGCATATCAAATTTCTCAATTTGATCAACCAATTGGTGAAAATGGATATATCGATATCGAAGTCGACGGTGAAACAAAACGAATCGGTATTACTCGTCTTCACATGGAAGAAGATGCTGGTAAGTCAACGCATAAAGGTGAGTATTCATTAGTTGACTTGAACCGTCAAGGTACACCGCTAATTGAAATCGTATCTGAACCAGATATTCGTTCACCTAAAGAAGCATATGCATATTTAGAAAAATTACGTTCAATTATTCAATACACTGGTGTATCAGACGTTAAGATGGAAGAGGGATCTTTACGTTGTGATGCTAACATCTCTTTGCGTCCATATGGTCAAGAAAAATTTGGTACTAAAGCCGAATTGAAAAACTTAAACTCATTTAACTATGTACGTAAAGGTTTAGAATATGAAGAAAAACGCCAAGAAGAAGAATTGTTAAATGGTGGAGAAATCGGACAAGAAACACGTCGATTTGATGAATCTACAGGTAAAACAATTTTAATGCGTGTTAAAGAAGGTTCTGATGATTACCGTTACTTCCCAGAGCCTGACATTGTACCTTTATATATTGATGATGCTTGGAAAGAGCGTGTTCGTCAGACAATTCCTGAATTACCAGATGAGCGTAAAGCTAAGTATGTAAATGAATTAGGCTTACCTGCATACGATGCACACGTATTAACATTGACTAAAGAAATGTCAGATTTCTTTGAATCAACAATTGAACACGGTGCAGATGTTAAATTAACATCTAACTGGTTAATGGGTGGCGTAAACGAATATTTAAATAAAAATCAAGTAGAATTATTAGATACTAAATTAACACCAGAAAATTTAGCAGGTATGATTAAACTTATCGAAGACGAAACAATGAGCAGTAAAATTGCGAAGAAAGTCTTCCCAGAGTTAGCAGCTAAAGGTGGTAATGCTAAACAGATTATGGAAGATAATGGCTTAGTTCAAATTTCTGATGAAGCAACACTTCTAAAATTTGTAAATGAAGCATTAGACAATAACGAACAATCAGTTGAAGATTACAAAAATGGTAAAGGCAAAGCTATGGGCTTCTTAGTTGGTCAAATTATGAAAGCGTCTAAAGGTCAAGCTAATCCACAATTAGTAAATCAACTATTAAAACAAGAATTAGATAAAAGATAATTAGATTCATCAGACTATGATGATATAACATTGAACCCTTGGTTGCTGACTTAGATGCAATCGAGGGTTTATTTATATTTATAGAAGTCATATTACTTTTAACTTTATTCATTGTACATGTTAATGGTAAAAATATTGATTTTATTAACGCGTTAGCTTTAATTATATTAAGGCAAACTGTATAATAAAAAGGTATAAAACATTTTTGTATAAAGACAACATTATATTTACAACATCATTTTAAAGGTTAAATAGCATAACTGACGAAGAACGGCAAAAAATGCTGAATAAATAACAACCTTTGTACATATTGAGATAGTATTTGTTTAAGATACAAGTTGGTCTTTAACGATATTAAGAAAGATGAAATAAGACTGATCCTGGGCCATAAATTCAATGTCCTAGGCACTACAATGTTATATTGTCAGTAGTTGACTGAAAGAAAATACGCTTGTAACAAGCTTTTTTCAATTCTAGTGGGGCCCCAACAAAGAGAATTTCGAAAGGAAATTCTACAGACAATGCAAGTTTGCGGGGCCCCAACATAGAAGCTGACTTTCTGTCAGCTTACAATAATGTGCAAGTTGGCGGGGCCCCAACATAGAAGCTGACTTTCTGTCAGCTTACAATAATGTGCAAGTTGGGGTGGGGCCCAAAACATAGAGAATTTTGAAAAGAAATTCTACAGACAATGCAAGTTTGCGGGGCCCCAACATAGAAGCTGACTTTCTGTCAGCTTACAATAATGTGCAAGTTGGGGTGGGCCCCCCAAACATAGAGAATTTTGAAAAGAAATTCTACAGACAATGCAAGTTGGGGTAGAACGAAATAAATTTTGTTAAATATTATTTCTGTCCCACTCCCTATTAGACGAAACAAAGATGAAGTTAAAATATATGAATTTTAAGTAGAGGGATAAGATATGAGGAAACGTGCTAGAATCATTTATAACCCGACATCAGGTAAAGAGCAATTTAAAAGAGAATTACCTGATGCCTTAATAAAATTAGAAAAAGCGGGATATGAAACGAGTGCATATGCAACCGAGAAAATAGGTGATGCCACACTTGAAGCAGAAAGAGCTATGCATGAAAATTATGATGTATTAATCGCTGCAGGTGGTGACGGAACATTAAATGAAGTAGTTAATGGTATCGCAGAAAAGCCTAATCGTCCTAAGCTAGGTGTTATTCCTATGGGTACTGTTAATGACTTTGGACGTGCATTGCATATACCTAATGACATCATGGGGGCACTTGATGTCATCATTGAAGGTCATTCTACTAAAGTAGATATTGGTAAAATGAATAATCGATACTTTATTAATTTAGCTGCAGGCGGACAATTGACGCAAGTCTCTTATGAAACACCGAGTAAATTGAAATCTATTGTTGGTCCATTTGCTTATTACATCAAAGGTTTTGAAATGTTACCACAAATGAAAGCTGTAGATTTAAGAATTGAATATGATGGTAATGTTTTCCAAGGAGAAGCATTATTATTCTTTTTAGGTTTAACAAATTCAATGGCAGGATTTGAAAAATTAGTGCCGGACGCTAAGTTAGATGACGGCTATTTTACGTTAATTATAGTTGAAAAATCAAATCTTGCAGAACTTGGTCATATTATGACTTTAGCTTCAAGAGGAGAACATACTAAGCATCCTAAAGTTATTTATGAAAAAGCAAAGGCAATTAATATTTCATCATTCACTGACTTACAACTAAATGTAGATGGAGAATATGGTGGTAAATTACCAGCGAATTTCTTGAATCTAGAACGTCATATAGATGTCTTTGCACCTAATGATATTGTAAATGAAGAGTTAATAAATAATGATCATGTTGATGACAATTTAATCGAAGAATAAACAGAAGTAGTGAAATATATAATGGCAGGTTAGGAAGCGCATAATTTTGTTCCTAACCTGTTCATTTTGGAGGTAAAATTTTGCAAGCAATAGCTAAAAATGACATTAAAACGGGAACAGTTGTTGATTTAACGCATGAAGGCCATGGTGTCGTAAAAATAGATCGCTTTCCTATTTTCATACCACAAGCTTTAATTAATGAACAAATTGAATATAAAATTATCAAAGTAAAAAAGAACTTTGCGATAGGTAAGTTGCTTAATATAAATGCGAGAAGTGAGAATCGTGTTGCACCGCCATGTATATATTATGAACGTTGTGGTGGGTGCCAACTTCAACACTTATCATACGAAGCACAACTTGAAATGAAAAAGGAACAAGTGATTAATCTGTTTCAGCGAAAAGCGCATTTTGATAATTCTAAGATTAACGATACAGTTGGCATGACAGATCCTTGGAGATATCGAAACAAGTCCCAGATTCCAGTTGGTAAGAATGAACAGAATGAAGTTATTATGGGCTTTTATCGTCAAAGAAGCCATGACATTATTGACATGGAAAGTTGTTTAATACAAGATTCACAACATCAAGAAGTGATGAATGAAGTTAAATCTATTTTAAAAGATTTAAATGTAAGTATTTATCAAGAACAATTGAAAAAAGGTTTAATGAGACATTTGGTTGTAAGAACAGGATATCATACAGACGAAATGATGATTATTTTTGTAACTAATGGTAAAAAGTGGCCACAAAAAAATGCTGTTGTTGAGAAGATATTAGATGCATTTCCTTATGTGACAAGCATTAAACAAAACATTAATGATAGCCACTCTAATGTTATTATGGGACGTCAGTCTATAACGCTATATGGTAAAGATACAATTATTGATCAATTAACAGATAGTACATTTAAAATAAGTGATCAGTCATTCTACCAAATTAATTCTGAACAAACAGAGAAATTATATAATAAAGCAATTGAGTATGCGCAATTGACAGGTAATGAAATTGTATTAGATACCTATTGTGGTATTGGAACAATAGGGCTATATATGGCACCACATGCAAAACATGTATACGGTGTTGAAGTTGTACCTTCTGCAATTGAAGACGCACAACAAAATGCGACTATAAACCAATGCAATAATACAACTTTTGTCTGTGGGAAAGCTGAAGAAGTTATTTTACAATGGAAAGCACAAGGGATTAAACCAGATGTTGTAATGGTTGATCCGCCAAGAAAGGGCTGTGACGAAACGTTTATTCAGACTTTGCTTACATTAGAACCTAAGCGTATTGTCTATATTTCATGTAATCCCGCAACACAGCAACGTGATGCATTATTATTAGCTGAAAAATATCAACTTGAAGAGGTAACACCGGTAGATATGTTTCCACAAACAACACATGTTGAGACAGTGGCATTATTCAATTTGAAATAGCGCACATTATTTGAGATAAAATTTCGCCTTAATAAGTAAAGAAAGAAGTCGTATATTAAAATTTTATTACAGCCAATTTACTTTCTTGATATGAACTTTTTAAATTAAATGTGACATTGTATACTATGTTTAAAGAAGAATAAGAATGTCATGATCGGGAGGGTTGGTAATGCATAAAATAGATTTAACGACAAATAATTTTCAAATGCGAAGGTTTATTATCTTGCAACTTGTTATTGCGTTATTCGTGATTTTATTTACGTATAAGTGGGCGTTAGGTGTCACAGCGGTTGTCGATCAAAATATCATCATCAATCTTGTATATGGGTTTGCTGGATTCATTATTTTATTGATTTTACATGAACTTATCCATAGAGCATTATTTCTTTTATTTAAAAAAGATAGCAAACCAATGTTTAATATAAAAAAAGACAGAATCTTATTCCAAACAGCAGATGCTTGCTTCAACAAATGGCAATTCTCAATTATTATGCTGTCACCACTAATCCTATTAAGTACTGGCTTGCTTATTTTAATTAAGGTATTTGGTTATTCATCACTTATTTTTATGTTTAGTATGCATACCGCTTATTGCTTTATAGATATTCTGCTTGTTGCATTAACAATATCTAGTAGTTTTAAATATGTTCAACAAGATGAAGATAGTATTTATTTGTATCATCAAAAGCCGACTCAATAATAAATTTAAATATGATGATACCAACAAAATGAATTTGCTTGAATTATTTCAGATTACCTATGTTTTCTTACTCAATCGTCTTCATCATCATGCTTAAATAGCAATTGATTTTATAACAACTTGTAGTTATCTCAATATAGTTATCGCTAAGTGCAAGATTTATGTAAAAAAATCGTACACAGCGTATAATTATGTTGAGATATTTTTGTGCGTTATAAAAGTAAAAATTAGTAGGGAGGTGAGCACTTGACTGAGAGACGAATTATTCATATCGATATGGACTATTTTTTTGCACAAGTCGAAATGAGAGATAACCCCAAATTGAAAGGGAAACCAGTCATTGTTGGTGGTAAAGCAAGTAGTAGGGGTGTTGTCTCTACGGCATCTTATGAAGCACGAAAATATGGCGTCCATTCAGCAATGCCTATGTCACAAGCGCATAAATTATGTCCAAATGGATACTTTGTCACAAGTAATTTTGGTGCTTACCGAGAAACATCTGCACAGATTATGTCTATTTTCCGAAGTTATACAGATAAGGTAGAACCGATGTCATTGGATGAAGCGTATTTAGATATTACAGAATTAGTGAGACCAGACCTTCCTGCTTCGAAAATTGCTCAGTATATTAGAAAAGATATTCTAGAGCAGACACATTTAACAGCATCTGCAGGTGTTTCTTATAACAAATTTTTAGCTAAATTAGCGAGTGGTATGAATAAACCTGATGGTATGACTGTGATTGATTATCAAAATGTCCATGATATTTTGATGACATTGGATATTGGTGATTTTCCAGGCGTAGGTAAAGCTTCCAAAAAAGTAATGCATGATAATGGTATTTTTAACGGTAGAGATTTATATGAGAAAACGGAATTTGAATTAATACGTTTGTTTGGAAAAAGAGGTAGGGGTTTATATAACAAGGCACGCGGTATTGACCATAGTGAAGTGAAATCATCAAGAGTAAGAAAATCAGTAGGGACTGAACGCACATTTGCAACAGACGTGAATGATGATGAAGAGATTTTAAGAAAAGTATGGGAGTTGTCAGGTAAAACAGCTGAACGTCTAAATAAATTACAGAAGTCAGCTAAAACTGTAACGGTTAAAATTAAAACTTATCAATTTGAAACGTTATCTAAACAGATGAGTTTAAGAGATTCGGTTAGTTCTGAAGAAGATATTTATAATATTGCATATTTACTTTATAACGATTTAAAAGACCCTGATGTACCAATTCGACTTATTGGTGTCACTGTAGGTAATTTAGAACAATCAACTTATAAAAATATGACGATATATGACTTTATATAAAATAAAGCTCCCTTCAAAGTTTGCATTTATACAATGCTTACTTTGAAGGGAGTATTTTATTTAGTCCTAGCCTTTATCTTTTAGATTTTTACCATAAATATTAGTTACATATGTTAAATTTTCATAATTTTTCAGTAGCCTAAAAGTAATCATTGCGCATGCTTTGGCATCATTCAATGCATCATGATGACCATGAAAATCTAATTGATAAAACTCCATCATATGTTTTAAACCGTATCGATAAGAATCAACGGTTCTTTTAGCAAGTTGATAACTACAAAAGTAAGTTAAATTTGGAGTTGGTAAACCAATATTTTGAATGCTTTGATGTAAGACGTTCATATCAAATGCCGCGTTATGTGCAACAACAGGTAAATCTGCAATAAATTGCATCATATATGGAAATACATAGTCAAACGTAGGTGCATTTTCAACATCTTCTGGTTGTATGCCATGAACTTTAATATTTTGTTGTGAAAAATAGTCTTGCGGATTCACAAGAGTATGAAATGTTTCTGTTATTTGACTATCAATGACTTTAACCATTCCGACAGAACAAATACTTGTACGTTTACCATTTGCTGTTTCAAAATCAAGTGCTACAAACGCATCTTGTATCATGTAGTCAATCCTTTCAATTAATTAAATGTATATATTAATAGACTTTTTAGTCATTTGCTTACAAACGATACGTAATATTATACGTGAAGGTATAACGTGAAATCTATCATTTGGATGTAACTCTGATTAAAAAGTAAATGATGATATGCTTTAAAATCGGTCAAATTAATTCAACATTAAATTTAGAGTTATTAACATTAGTAGTTTAAAAAATAAATGACTAAAAATACAATAATTAGCCTTGAAAATGAAAAAACGCAGATCAATGATTCAGAAAATGAATCTAGTGATCTCCGTAAAGCAAAATAATATAGACATTGGGTTATTGTATGTGACCCAAATGTCTATCATGTCGTATGATATTTATCTGTCTATTGTAGTGATGTTTAATTATTCTTCGTCGAATGTACGAGCGCCAAGTTCTTTTTCATAAAGATATAATGCATTGCTGTCATCGCCGATACGAGTTAAATAATTGATGTGAGTTTCAAACATTGATTCTTCTTCGACTTGTTCATCTAAGAACCAGTTTAAGAATGAGATAGTTGCATAATCTTTATCTTGACGAGCGATTTCAGATAAGTTATAGAAACGTCTTGTCACTTCTTGTTCTTGAGATAAGCTGTCTTTGAAAGTTTCTAGTATGCTTGAAAAGTCAATTTTTGGTGCTGAAACTGCTCTGAATTCTGCATGTGCACCTCTGTCGTTAATATAGTTATAAATCTTTTGTCCATGGAAACGTTCTTCTTTAGCTTGTTGAATGAAGAAGTTTGCAAATCCTTCGTACGATTCTTTATCACAGTATGCTGCCATTGCCATATATGCGTGTGCTGCAAAGTACTCATGATTCATTTGATCATTTAATGCTTCTAATAAATTTTTACTTAACATTTTGATACACCTCTTATTTGTAAATTAAAATTACTATGAATTAAACTTAGTATAACAAACTCATTCTCAATTGTAAATAATAATAATTATAATTTAATGCCTGATTTTAGCACTCTAATTGAGAAAATGTATCATTTAGCGAGATTTAATTGAGAATAAATATCATTTTTAATTATCTAAATGAGAATGATTATAATTTAGAAACACTGTATCAATTTGTGATTGAGAAACTTTTTTGATGTTGCCTTGTCATGTTATAATGATGCGAGTGGAAATTTGAGGAGGAAACACATGAGACAGTGGACGGCAATCCATCTAGCGAAATTGGCGCGTAAAGCAAGTAGAGCAGTAGGTAAAAGAGGAACAGATTTACCTGGACAAATCGCTAGAAAAGTGGATACAGATATATTAAGAAAATTAGCAGAGCAAGTTGATGATATTGTATTTATCAGTGGAACAAATGGTAAAACAACGACTTCAAACTTAATTGGACATACTTTAAAAGCAAATAATATTCAAATTATACACAATAATGAAGGTGCTAATATGGCTGCAGGTATTACTTCTGCATTCATCATGCAATCAACACCTAAGACTAAAATTGCGGTAATCGAAATTGATGAAGGTTCGATTCCACGTGTGTTAAAAGAAGTTACACCTTCAATGATGGTATTTACTAATTTCTTTAGAGATCAAATGGATCGCTTCGGTGAAATTGATATTATGGTTAACAACATTGCAGAGACAATTAGTAATAAAGGCATCAAATTATTGCTAAATGCTGATGATCCATTTGTGAGTCGTTTGAAAATCGCAAGTGATACGATTGTGTACTATGGTATGAAAGCACATGCCCATGAATTTGAACAAAGTACGATGAATGAAAGTAGATATTGTCCAAACTGTGGTCGCTTATTGCAATACGATTATATTCATTATAATCAAATTGGTCATTATCACTGTCAGTGTGGTTTCAAACGAGAGCAAGCAAAATATGAAATATCAAGTTTTGATGTGGCACCGTTTTTACATTTAAATATCAATGATGAAAAATATGATATGAAAATTGCAGGTGACTTTAACGCTTATAACGCGTTAGCAGCATATACAGTTTTAAGAGAGCTAGGGTTAAATGAACAAGCAATAAAAAATGGCTTTGAAACGTATACATCAGACAATGGTCGTATGCAGTACTTTAAAAAAGAACGAAAAGAAGCGATGATCAATTTAGCTAAAAACCCTGCAGGAATGAATGCAAGTTTATCAGTTGGTGAACAATTAGAGGGCGAAAAAGTGTATGTTATTTCGCTAAATGATAACGCTGCAGATGGTCGAGATACTTCATGGATTTATGATGCAGATTTTGAAAAATTATCTAAGCAACAAATTGAAGCTATCATCGTGACAGGTACACGAGCAGAAGAACTTCAATTGCGATTGAAGTTAGCAGAGGTTGAAGTACCAATTATAGTTGAGCGTGATATTTATAAAGCAACGGCAAAGACTATGGATTATAATGGTTTCACAGTTGCAATACCAAACTATACATCATTAGCGCCTATGCTTGAACAATTAAACCGTTCGTTTGAAGGAGGTCAATCATAATATGCATGAATTGACTATTTATCATTTTATGTCAGATAAATTGAATTTATACAGTGATATAGGAAATATTATTGCTTTAAGACAACGTGCAAAAAAACGAAATATTAAAGTTAATGTCGTAGAAATCAATGAAACAGAAGGTATTACCTTTGATGAATGTGATATTTTCTTTATCGGTGGTGGAAGTGATAGAGAACAAGCATTAGCAACAAAAGAATTAAGTAAAATTAAGACACCACTTAAAGAAGCGATTGAAGATGGTATGCCGGGATTAACGATTTGTGGAGGCTATCAATTTTTAGGAAAAAAATATATCACGCCTGATGGTACAGAATTAGAAGGGTTAGGTATTTTAGATTTTTATACTGAATCAAAGACAAACCGATTAACAGGAGATATTGTTATCGAAAGTGATACTTTTGGAACTATTGTAGGTTTTGAAAATCACGGTGGTAGAACATATCATAATTTCGGTACACTTGGTCATGTTACTTTTGGTTATGGTAATAATGATGAAGATAAAAAAGAAGGCATTCATTATAAAAATTTATTAGGTACTTATTTACACGGACCCATTTTACCTAAAAATTACGAAATCACTGATTATCTGTTAGAAAAAGCTTGTGAACGTAAGGGTATTCCGTTTGAGCCTAAAGAAATAGATAATGAAGCGGAAAAGCAAGCGAAACAAGTATTAATAGACAGAGCAAATAGACAGAAGAAATCTCGTTAACTCTGAACATCGCATCAATGGATTTAATAATGATAAACGATGAAGTTTAGTAATTAATCATATATGTATAAACACACACATTATTTTGGATGGAAACAACCAAATTGATGTGTGTGTTTTTGTACTAGTGAATAATTATTATACAATGAGTATCTACCATAGAATTATCAATAATAATGGTGATTATACAACATGAAAAAATGAATGGTGAAAGGAATTTGACGATGAAGCCTACTAAAGTGATTTTAAAAGATGCATCTTATTTACATAGCAAAACATCGATAACATTTATTTTAAAAGATGTAGTTATAGAAGAAGATAATAAAATTTATTATTTCGACACTAGTGCAACTTTCGAAGATCAAGAAGTTAAATTTGAATTTGCACTTTTTGATAGTGACATGGACAATTTAAAACATATTGAATACGACAATCCAGTTACCGAAATATATTTTATAGAACCTGATTTACATTTTACGATTATTGATTTTAATCAAGAACTGCTTTGTATTTATATTGATTTTGATTCTGGTTTAAGGCATTCAAACATGGCAACAGAATCTGGTATTTCATTAAGAATAAATGTTGCTAAATCAGGTTTTACTAAATTTATTAATGAATTAGTCTCCTTACATTAATGATTTAAATCTGATACACAATTACAATCAAAAAAGACAGCCACATCCCTCCGTAGTTTAGGCGTGTGGCTATATTTGAGTCTGAATATTTATGCTTGTAATTTTAAAAAGGGACATGCTATATACGATGAAATTACTTATAAAGTAAGAATATATCTAATGGTGCCAATTAGCATAAGGTACTTAAATTAAGCATATCTGCTGTCTAGCAGTCGATAAATCATTAGAACTTCGTATAGTATATGACTTTTAATTTGATTTTCACCACTAATTTCAAGTGCTTTTATTGTCGAACGTAAAGTTTCTACAGAATCATCTTCTCTCTTAAAAGAACCATCATAAAATATATCTTTGATGCTACTACTAATTTTTAGTAATGCCATTTTTTCGTCACCTGAAAAGTTAACACGAGTATTTTTAGGCAAGTAAATGATATTTGATAAATGAGTGATAAACAAACGATTCGTATATGCACGTTTAGTTAATTGGTTGAGTAATTTCCAATCACATTCTTTTTTCTTATGATAGCTTAATTCATCACGTTGATAACTTATTAATGTTTCAACTTGATTGTTTAAATTGAAAATATTTTTATATGCTTTTTCGCTTTTATCAGATTGCAGTCTTGATAAGATAAGTTCTTGGCAGCGATTGTAAAATAATTTATACATCAAGGCATCTGTCTTACTTAATTTTTCTTCGACCTGACCATAATACTTAGGTGGAAACACCATGAAGTTAATTAAACCTGATGTCACGAGTCCAATAATCGCCGTCAATGTTCGAGACAAAAAGTTGAATATGTAGGCATCATGAATACCTGGAATCATAGCTAATGATGTTAGTACAGCAACATTCGTACCAACTTGCAATTTGAGTTTTGTACAGAATAAAATCGTGAACGTCGCACTCAATGCATATGTAAAAGGTGATTGATCGCCGAATAAATATGTAAATAATACTGCAAAGCCTGCACCAATTACCGTAGCAGGTAATCTACGATAACCTTTAATAAGTGATGCCTTGGCAGTTGGTTCAATTGTGACTACAGCTGTTAAAATGGCATAGATGGGAGTTAAATCTAGTGCCATACAAAAGACAGCTGTTAAAAAAATGGCAATACCAGTTTTAATTGTTCTGGCACCAATTAAATGTTTATACCATTGATCGTTCATTTTTTAACCTCTAATCATCGTAAAATCTTAGCGAGCGCTTTATAATAATAGTATCGTACATTGGAAAAGTTCATGTATGTAAAACATTTGAAATAATCATGCTTAAGCATTACTTTGATTTTCATATACATTAATCAAAGCTCTGGGCTCCACAATGTTATATTGTTAGTAGTTGACTAAAATAAAATGCACTTGTAACAAACATTTTTCAATTCAAGTCCGGGGGCCCCAACATAGAAGCTGACGAAAAGTCAGCTTACGATAATGTGCAAGTTGGGGACGATAAAGAAATATTTTTTCTTTATCACACTATGTCCCACTCACTTTCCAAAATACTAAAGTAACATCTTTAGTATATCAAAGAATTTTTGCTATAATAAGTTATAATTATATAAAAAAGGAACGGGATAAAATGATTGTAAAAACAGAAGAAGAATTACAAGCGTTAAAAGAAATTGGATACATATGCGCTAAAGTGCGCAATACAATGCAAGCTGCAACCAAACCAGGTATCACTACGAAAGAGCTTGATAATATTGCGAAAGAGTTATTTGAAGAATACGGTGCTATTTCTGCGCCAATTCATGATGAAAATTTTCCTGGTCAAACGTGTATTAGTGTTAATGAAGAGGTGGCACATGGGATTCCAAGTAAGCGTGTCATTCGTGAAGGAGATTTAGTAAATATTGATGTATCGGCATTGAAGAATGGCTATTATGCAGATACAGGCATTTCATTTGTCGTTGGAGAATCAGACGATCCAATGAAACAAAAAGTATGTGACGTAGCAACGATGGCATTTGAGAATGCAATTGCAAAAGTAAAACCGGGTACTAAGTTAAGTAACATTGGTAAAGCGGTGCATAATACAGCTAGACAAAATGATTTGAAAGTCATTAAAAACTTAACAGGTCATGGTGTTGGTTTATCATTACATGAAGCGCCAGCACATGTACTTAATTACTTTGATCCAAAAGACAAAACATTATTAACTGAAGGTATGGTATTAGCTATTGAACCGTTTATCTCATCAAATGCATCATTTGTTACAGAAGGTAAAAATGAATGGGCTTTTGAAACAAGCGATAAAAGTTTTGTCGCTCAAATTGAGCATACGGTTATCGTGACTAAGGATGGTCCGATTTTAACGACAAAGATTGAAGAAGAATAGTTCAACATATACTAAGACTAAAGTATGAACATCATTTAGTTCCGGAGCCTATTCATATTGGTTTCGGAACTGTTTTATAATAATTAAGAACACAATCAATGCGTCATTTCAAAAATATGTTGTAATAAAGTAGTTTTTAAGCAAACATATCATCGACATCAACGAAGATACATAGCGCATTTGGTATTTTAAAACTTATTATAAAAGGTGATAGTTATGAACTATGTTGAACGTTATATTGAACAGTTTTTGAGAGCAACAGTAAGAAATAATATCAAGCACTACCTTTTAATGTTAGATGAAAAAATGAAAAATTTAGATGATTATATGCGTTATTTAATTACTAAAAAAGAACAACTTAGCAAGTTAATTGACAGTCTAATGCTAACATTAGAAAATAAATATATTGATATTGCTGAAGCATTTCAAATTCAATGTGCAAGAGAAATCAATAATCAAGAAATTGAAAATATTAAATCAGAGTTGAATAAAGTTGAAGCATATTATGCACAAATTGAAACTCAAATTCAACAAACTTCAACTGAAAAAATAGCAACAGAAAAAACATCGTATCTAATAAATTATATGAACGCTGTGGCATAGAAAGGCGGCGAAACATGACACACAAATATATATCAACGCAAATGTTGATCATTTTTACTGCATTAATGATTATTGCCAATTTTTACTACATATTTTTTGAAAAAATTGGCTTTTTACTCGTTCTATTATTGGGATGTGTATTAGTTTATGTAGGATATCTTTATTTTCATAAAATACGTGGCCTTTTGGCGTTTTGGATAGGCGCGCTATTAATTGCATTCACATTATTGTCTAATAAGTATACAATCATCATCTTGTTCGTCTTTTTATTACTACTTATTGTGCGTTATTTAATACACAAGTTTAAACCAAAAAAAGTAGTTGCGACGGATGAGATTATGACTTCACCATCTTTTATTAAACAAAAGTGGTTTGGTGAGCAACGTACACCAGTTTATGTATATAAGTGGGAAGATGTGCAAATTCAACATGGAATTGGCGACCTACATATTGACTTAACAAAAGCTGCAAATATTAAGGAAAATAATACCATTGTTGTTAGGCACATTTTAGGTAAAGTGCAGGTTATATTGCCGGTTAATTACAATATTAATTTACATGTAGCTGCTTTTTATGGAAGTACGTATGTGAATGAAAAATCATATAAAGTTGAAAATAACAATATTCATATTGAAGAAATGATGAAACCGGATAACTATACAGTTAATATCTACGTATCAACGTTTATCGGAGACGTAGAGGTGATTTATCGATGAACCACTACATTAGAACAATTGGTTCAATGCTCATCTTAGTATATAGCATGCTAGCTGCATTTCTGTTCATCGATAAAGTTTTTGTAAATATCATCTATTTTCAAGGTATGTTTTATACACAAATATTCGGAATACCAGTCTTTTTATTTTTAAATCTCATCATCATATTATTGTGTATTATTGTTGGTTCGGTACTCGCTTACAAAATCAATCAGCAAAATGATTGGATTAAGACGCAAATTGAGCGTTCAATGGAAGGCGAAACAGTTGGCATTAATGATCAAAATATAGAAATATATAGTGAAACGTTAGATTTATACCATACACTCGTACCTTTAAATCAAGAGTTGCATAAGTTGCGACTTAAAACTCAAAACTTAACCAATGAAAATTATAATATTAATGATGTGAAAGTTAAAAAGATTATTGAAGATGAACGTCAAAGACTAGCACGAGAACTTCACGATTCTGTTAGTCAGCAACTTTTTGCGGCAAGTATGATGCTATCTGCTATCAAAGAAACGAAGTTAGAACCACCATTAGACCAACAAATTCCGATTTTAGAGAAAATGGTTCAAGATTCGCAGTTAGAAATGCGTGCTTTGCTGTTACATTTAAGACCGCTTGGTTTAAAAGACAAATCTTTAGGTGAGGGTATTAAAGATTTAGTTATTGATTTACAAAAAAAAGTGCCAATGAAAGTTGTGCATGAAATACAAGATTTTAAAGTGCCTAAAGGTATTGAAGATCATTTGTTCAGAATTACACAGGAAGCAATTTCGAATACATTGCGTCATTCAAACGGTACAAAAGTGACAGTAGAATTGTTTAATAAAGACGATTATTTATTGTTGAGAATTCAAGACAATGGTAAAGGTTTTAATGTTGATGAAAAATTAGAACAAAGTTATGGACTTAAAAATATGCGTGAAAGAGCTTTGGAAATTGGTGCAACGTTCCATATTGTATCATTGCCAGATTCAGGTACACGTATCGAGGTGAAAGCACCTTTAAATAAGGAGGATTCGTATGACGATTAAAGTATTGTTTGTGGATGATCATGAAATGGTACGTATAGGAATTTCAAGTTATCTATCAACGCAAAGTGATATTGAAGTAGTTGGTGAAGGCGCTTCTGGTAAAGAAGCAATTGCCAAAGCCCATGAGTTGAAGCCAGATTTAATTTTAATGGATTTACTTATGGAAGACATGGATGGTGTAGAAGCGACGACTCAGATTAAAAAAGATTTACCGCAAATTAAAGTATTAATGTTAACTAGTTTTATTGAAGATAAAGAGGTATATCGTGCATTAGATGCAGGTGTCGATAGTTACATTTTAAAAACAACAAGTGCAAAAGATATCGCCGATGCAGTTCGTAAAACTTCTAGAGGAGAATCTGTTTTTGAACCGGAAGTTTTAGTGAAAATGCGTAACCGTATGAAAAAGCGTGCAGAGTTATATGAAATGCTTACAGAACGAGAAATGGAAATATTATTATTGATTGCGAAAGGTTACTCAAATCAAGAAATTGCTAGTGCATCGCATATTACTATTAAAACGGTTAAGACACATGTGAGTAACATTTTAAGTAAGTTAGAAGTGCAAGATAGAACACAAGCTGTTATCTATGCATTCCAACATAATTTAATTCAATAGTTCATATCGAATTAAGAAAAGTTACTTACGCCAATCACAATATAACATCAAATAGATACCAAAAAACAGAGGTCTTCGCAATCATTAGCGAAAACCTCTGTTTTATTGTTGTTTAGTCTTTTTTAAGCTTATCAACGATTTTGTCTTTTATACTTTTATCATCTTCTGGATAGGTATCACTAGGATGTTCATCAACATGATACGTTCGTTGATGTGTTGCATTAGTATCTTCATCATATTCGTACCTAGTGTTCTCATTATAATGATTTTTATTATTGTCATCATGTTCTAATGCTGCTTCTTCAGGTGTTTTACCTTTAATTACACTACGCTGATGAATGATTGCATTGATTTCAGCACCGACAATTATAATAAAACTTGTGATATATAACCATAGTAACAAAATGATGATACCCGCGATACTGCCATATGTTTTAGAATAGTTACCAAAATTTGAAATATACCAACCAAAACCAAATGAACCAGCTAACCAAATAATTGAAGTGAATACTGCACCTGGTAATACTGACTTAAGCTTCGTTTTAACGTTAGGTGCAACCGAATATAACACGATAAATACGATAAATATAATAATGATTGGTAACACAATTCTAATAAGATTAAAAATCCATTTCACTTGTTCGTCAAATCCAAGTGGACCGAATAGGAAATGACTAATTACAGAACCAAGCGTTGGTAATGCTAGAGCAACTACAAACACAACGCCCATAACTACAGTGAAGACAACACTTAGTAGTTTTAATACGATTCCATTACGGCTATCTTCTACATCGTAAGCAACATTGAAAGAATTCATAATTGCAGTCATTCCATTTGAAGCTGACCAAATTGCTAAAATCAATCCGATAGATAATAAGCCACCACTGGAGTTTTGAGTTATATCACCAATTACACTCTTAATTAGAGTAGATGTTTCAGCGGGTGCATTACTTAACATATTAGTAATTTGACTCTGCTTAATATTGAAAAATGGTAATAATGTTAATAGGAAAAGCAACATAGGGAACATAGCAAGTACGAAATGGTAAGTCATTTGCGCTGCTAGTCCTGAGGCATCATCTTTTCCTATGCGATAGATGAGATATGATAAGAAATTAGAGTCTTTCTTATATTTTGCAGGTTTATTTAATCTTGATAAGAAGAAAACCTGATCCTCTTTTTTAGGTTTCTTAGATTGGAATTGTTGAGGTTCAATATATGTACGATCAACATCAATTTTGGGATTACTTTTATTTTTCTTTTTTGACTCCTCTTGCGTTTCCTTAACAGAATTAAGGTATTTTGAAGAAGAGTGATCCTTTTTCGACATGTGCACTCCTTAACCTTTCTCTATGTAATGTTTTATTAAGTAACTATTAGTATTTATCCAATTATAAAAAAACTAAACAATGATATGCTTTAAAAATGATAATATTATAGAAATTAATTGATTTAAATCTTTCATAGGCTATTTTGATTTGAAATTAAAACAAAGGCAATACTGAAACAATGCAGTTTGGCCAATCATTGTATTATCATTTAATAATGATAACTATGAAAGGCGTACACCAAATTGTTAAGTATTGCCTTATAAAAACAAAATCATCTTAGCGTTGATTTTTTCTATTAACAAATGTTTCTTTCGCATCCTTTAATGAACGTTCTAATTCAGGATTATTACGACGAATTTCTTCAACAACATCTTTCCAGTATAAAACTTCGTCTTTAATCTTGCTGACTTTAGAAGGCTTACGAGTGCGGTTACCATTTTTTGCATCTTTAACTGATTGAACTAAAGCTTGACGTGTAGATTTATCAGCTAAACTAATTGCACCACCAATTACGGCACCAATTAAAATACCAGGAACAAATTTATTTTCCATAAAAAACTACCCCTCTTTCAAATTTGCATCTTTTACGATGTAGTCTATTAAATTATCACAAGATGATAATACCATGTCGTATACACCTTCAAAATTATTCGTGTAGTATGGATCTGGTACATCACTCTCTTCCATATTACTAAATTCTAACAGTTTGAACAATTGTCCCTTAAGATTAGGATTGATAGATTTAATATTATCAACGTTACTTTGATCCATAGCCACAATGTAATCAAAATCATCTTTCGCTTCGAATAATTCACTAATCATGCCATCAAATGGAATATTGTGTTTGTTGAGAATTTTTTGTGTACCTTCATGAGGCGGCTCTCCTAAATTCCAGCTACCAGTACCTCTTGAATGTACTTTTATATCATGAATATTTCTGTCTTTAAGTCTTTGTCGCATGATTGCTTCTGCCATTGGAGAACGACATATATTGCCAAGACAGACAAATGCTACATCTACCATTTTGATTCCTCCAAACTATGTAGTTATATCCCCATTTTATAGCGACTTTAAACAATAAGAAAGCAGATTATATAAAAATCTATTAAAGTTTATTAAATTGTGATACTTTGATAACATAACTATTATTAGAGGTGAACATTGTGGCTATGACAAATGAAGAGAAAGTATTAGCTATTAGAGAGAAGTTAAATATTGTTAATCAAGGATTATTAGATCCTGAAAAATATAAAAATGCAAATGAAGAAGAATTAACAGATATATATGATTTTGTTCAATCAAGAGAAAGATTATCGCCAAGTGAAGTGACAGCTATTGCTGACGCTTTAGGACAATTGCGACACGACTAGGAGTGGGAATTTTGACTAATTACAAAGAAAAGTTACAACAATACGCTGAACTATTAGTTAAGGTTGGTATGAATGTTCAACCCAAACAGCCAGTATTTATTAGATCATCAGTAGAAACATTAGAATTAACGCATTTAATTGTAGAAGAAGCATATCATTGTGGCGCTTCAGATGTACGTGTTGTATATAGCGATCCAACCTTAAAACGCTTAAAATTTGAAAATGAATCTGTGGAACATTTTGCTAATCATGAGATAAAATCATATGATGTTGAAGCGAGAATGGATTACGTTAAACGTGGCGCTGCTAATCTAGCACTTATTAGTGAGGATCCTGATTTAATGGATGGTATCGATAGCCAAAAATTACAAGCATTTCAACAACAAAACGCACGCGCATTTAAAGGATATATGGAAAGTGTACAAAAAAATCAATTTCCATGGGTCGTAGCTGCTTTTCCATCTAAAGCTTGGGCGAAGAGAGTATATCCTGAACTATCTGTAGAAGAAGCATATATTAAGTTTATTGACGAGGTATTCGATATTGTGCGAATTGATGGTAACGATCCAGTTGAAAATTGGCGTCAACACATCGCTAATTTAAGTGTTTACGCTCAAAAGTTACAGCAAAAAAATTACCATGCGTTGCATTATATATCTGAAGGTACTGATTTAACAGTAGGTTTAGCGAAAAATCATATCTGGGAAGATGCTACAAGTTATGTTAACGGTAAGGAACAAGCTTTTATAGCTAATATACCAACTGAAGAAGTATTTACAGCACCAGATCGAAATAGAGTAGATGGATATGTTACTAATAAATTGCCGTTAAGTTATAATGGTACAATTATCGATCAATTTAAATTGATGTTTAAAGATGGAGAAATTATTGATTTTTCAGCTGAAAAAGGTGAAGCGGTATTGAAAGATTTAATCAATACCGATGAAGGTTCAAGAAGATTAGGTGAAGTTGCGTTAGTACCTGATGATTCACCGATATCAAATCGTAATACCATTTTTTACAATACTTTATTTGATGAAAATGCAGCATGTCATTTAGCGATTGGATCTGCTTACGCCTTCAATATTCAAGGTGGAACGGAAATGACTGTTGAGGAAAAGATTGCGAGCGGATTAAATGATTCAAACGTACATGTCGACTTCATGATTGGTAGTAGTGATTTGACTATTTATGGCATATTCGAAGATGGTTCAAAAGAACTAGTATTTGAAAATGGAAATTGGGCATCAACATTTTAATAAATGTTATTTTGAGGTGCTGAGTAGGAAATGAAACATGTATTTAAAGGTCAAATACGTGATTAAAGTATAGATTGGGAGATAAAATAATGACAAATCAGGACAGACCAATGAAATCTATGTCAGAATCAAAATGTTATAAAAATAGACAAGTTTTCCCTCAAGATACGAATCACCATCATACAATGTTTGGTGGTACATTGATGGCTAATATTGATGAAATTGCAGCAATCACAGCTATGAAACATGCTGGTGCACAAGTAGTTACTGCATCTACAGACTCAGTAGATTTCTTAAAGCCGATTAAAACAGGGGACATATTACAGTACGTAGCGATGGTTTCATACGCTGGGACAAGTTCAATGGAAGTGGTCGTTCAAATTAGAATTGACGATGTATTTAATAACAAGCATGATTTAGCTGCATTAAGTTACTTAACATTTGTTGCGTTAGATGATGAAGGCAAACCTAAACATGTACCTGGAGTATATCCAGAAGATGATGTTGAAAAATGGTTTTATGATACAGCACCACAACGTGTTGAACGAAGAAAAGCACGTCGCATTGAAAGTAAACAAACAATTGAATATTTAGCTCAAGTGCAACATATTAGAGACTAAAAATATAAAGACAGATTGTTAAGGATGAATTGAACTGTTATGTTCGAATATTCCACCTACAATCTGTCTTTTTGATTATGCACGTTTATGTTTTTAGTTAAAATTTAACCCTTTTATTATAGACTATTAGTCCTATTAAATGACCTTTATTATTTAAGTAGAGTGCTGCCAGCAATTGATTGTTTTTTATTTTGTAATAGCATTAAAATATGCGGAGACTACTTATCGATAAAGTGCTTCTCCGCATAATTAAGCGTTTTTAAAATTGTATAATTTGTGGTTGTTTGTGCATATGACGCTCATTATCTTTAAAATCCATATTCGGATAGTACATATTTTTAACAAGAACATTTGGTCCTAAACAACTAAACTCAGAACAATGACAATTTAATGATTTAGCAAGATCAGAGGATAACCATTTATCAAATACATCTGTTAATTTATCTTTTTGTATATTCGAAATTGTACCTGTTTCATCTCCGAAATCAGTTACGATTACATTACCTGTAAATACATTGACATTTAAACGACTACGGCCATCCGGGTCATTTCTAGTTGTTACATTTTTAGCAGTTCTTATACGTGATAGTAACTTTTGATCTTCATCATCTTTTAAGCATGGAAATACAGGCAAAGTACCAAATAACATCCAAATATCTTCATCTCTGAAATCCAATATATCATGAATTGTCTTTTTCATTTCCGCTAGAGTTAACACATTTAATTGACTTGCAAAGTCAGCTGGATACATAGGGTGAATCTCGTGTCTGCTACATTTCATATCATGAACGACTTCTTGATGTATTTTTCGTAAATGTGGTAGCGTACTTTGATTGAGCATTGTTTCCGCAGATACAAACATTCCTTGTTCAGATAATGTACGTGCATTCGAAATCATTTGTTCATATAATTTTAATTTAGCTTTTAACGGTGGTTGCTTCTTCATTGCGCCAAAGCCAACATTTGCGAATTCATCAGTTGTTCCCCAGTTATGTGAGATATGCATAACATCGATATATTCAGCAATATCTAAATAACGATCTTGAGGCAATGTTAGGTTTGAATTCATTTGTGTATATATACCTCGATTATGTGCATACTTTAATAGAGGTTTAACAACATTTCTAATAGACTTTTTAGAAAACATTGGTTCGCCACCTGTAATTGACATCGTTCGCAGATTTGGAATTTCTTCAAGTCTACGATAAATTAAGTCCATATCTAAAGGCTCGGGGTCGACAGTTTGTAAAGTATAACCAACTGCACAGTGGCTACAACGCATATTACAAAGATTTGTAGTTGTAAATTCGATGTTACTTAAAGTTAATTGGCCATGTTCTTTAACATCGTTATATGCTTCCCATGGATCATTGTAAATGCTAACAGGTTGCTTCAATTTGACGCTATTCATCGTCTTAAACTTCCTTCTTTCTATTTGGTTCATATCGTTATGATACCACTTCGTATTATCACTCGTAACAAATTATCTCTTAATTTTAGTTAATTGAAAAGGGGATTTTTAAAAGTCAAAATAATTTGAATGTCATAAATATAGCTAAGATTATATCGCTTTAACGCAATTTCTGTTAGGATAATAATGAAAAAGAAAACAAAATAAAAGGAGTTAACTTTTTATGAATGAACAGCAAACAATCGAACAGATAAAAGCGCGTTTAAATAAGTTTATTGAGGATATCGATCATGTAAATCCTGATGAAGTACGTGTTGAAGATATAGATGAATGGATTGGATTGTTAGATCAGCTCGAAGAAAAGGTTAAATTAGTATCTAAGTAAATGCCACATAAGATGTGTTAGAGTTAGATATCGCGACAGTCGCTTAATATTTTTATATCTTGTATGTTTAATCATTGATTTACTTGTCTATAGTATTTGTATCAATGATATATAGAAAGGTGATTTTCAATGACTAAAAAAGTAGCAATTATTCTAGCAAACGAATTTGAAGATATAGAATATTCAAGTCCTAAAGAGGCATTAGAGAATGCTGGCTTTAATACTGTAGTGATTGGAGATACTGCAAATAGTGAAGTTGTTGGTAAACACGGTGAAAAAGTTACTGTCGATGTAGGCATTGCAGAAGCTAAACCAGAAGATTATGATGCATTATTAATTCCTGGAGGATTTTCACCAGATCATTTACGTGGAGATACAGAAGGTCGATATGGCACATTTGCTAAATACTTTACTAAAAATGATGTACCAACATTTGCCATTTGTCATGGGCCACAAATACTAATAGATACAGACGATTTAAAAGGTCGTACGTTAACAGCAGTATTAAATGTACGCAAAGATTTATCAAATGCAGGCGCACATGTAGTTGATGAGTCAGTAGTTGTAGACAACAATATTGTAACAAGTCGAGTACCAGACGATTTAGATGATTTTAATCGAGAAATTGTTAAACAATTACAATAGAAGTATTGTGGTTATCGATTGTTAAAATTTATATATTTTCGTTTGAAATGAAATATGGATTTCAGTTTTAAAAAATGAATAACAAATAAAAGGTCGTCTCTATTGGCATTAATAGGGATGGTCTTTTATTTTTATAAAATATAACAATATTTGACATGATTAATATTTAAAATCGCAATGATTTATCTATAATCTTTTCAAAAAACAAAAAAGTAAGTATGATGGCGTATACGATTGTAAGCCCTTGGACTGATTTTCCCAAAAAGTGTAGCCTATTTGTGATAGTACTGGTAAACTCAAGGTATATACTAAGTGAGTTTTAAAAGAAGGAGCAAACGCATGAAAAGAAGCGATAGGTACTCAAACTCAAATGAACATTTTGAGCATATGAAACACGAACCTCACTATAATACGTATTATCAACCAGTTGGCAAACCGCCGAAAAAGAAAAAAAGCAAACGAATACTATTGAAAATATTATTAACCATTCTAATCATTATCGCATTGTTTATTGGTATCATGTATTTTTTATCTACACGCGATAATGTGGATGAACTAAGAAAAATTGAAAATAAAAGTAGTTTTGTGTCAGCTGATAACATGCCAGAGTATGTTAAAGGTGCCTTTATTTCAATGGAAGATGAACGATTCTACAATCATCATGGATTCGATTTGAAAGGTACAACTAGAGCTTTATTTTCAACGATTAGCGACAGAGATGTGCAAGGTGGTAGTACCATTACACAACAAGTTGTCAAAAATTATTTTTATGATAATGATCGTTCATTTACTAGAAAAGTAAAAGAATTATTTGTAGCTCATCGAGTTGAAAAACAATATAATAAGAACGAAATTTTAAGCTTTTATTTAAATAATATTTACTTTGGGGATAATCAATATACGCTTGAGGGCGCAGCAAACCATTACTTTGGAACAACCGTGAATAAAAATAGTACAACAATGTCTCACATTACAGTTTTACAAAGCGCTATTTTAGCTAGTAAAGTCAATGCACCTAGCGTATATAATATCAATAATATGTCTGAGAATTTTACGCAACGTGTAAGCACGAACTTAGAAAAAATGAAGCAACAAAATTATATCAATGAAACACAATATCAACAGGCTATGTCACAATTAAATCGTTAAATACTTGCATTTATGTGTAAGATACTTGGAACAATAATGTAGAAGGTTTAATTGAAATGTCATAATGATAAAGTTGAATTGTTTCTGCTTAATAAATTTTACAGATTTGCTTGTAATCACACTTTCATTTTAAAAGATGATAGTGTGATTTTTTGTTAGCATTGAAAAATATTTAAAGTTAAACATTTGCTATAGGAAGTGGCTTATTGAATAATAAAAGAGTATTGTATTAAAACTTGAGAAAGTAACGGGGTGATCCAGTGCCGAAGATTACTAAAATAGAAGTTCAAAAGAAAAACAAAGAACGTTTTAATCTTTTTTTAGACGAACAATTTGAAATGGGTATAGATATCGATACATTAGTCAAATTTAATTTAAAAAAAGGGCAACAACTTGAAGCTGCTGACATGGCAGAGATTCAAAAGTATGATCATTATCGCATAGGTTTAAATAAAGCAATCCAATATTTATCATATAAAAAGAGAACTGAAAAAGAAGTTATACAATATTTACAAAAAGAAGAGATATCAGAGCAAGCGATTTCTGAAGTGATTGAATATTGTTATCGCGAAAAGTTAATCGACCATCAAGATTATGCGGAAAGTTTAAAAAATACAATGATTCGCACGACAGATAAAGGACCTAAAATTTATCAGCAAAAACTATATCAACTTGGTATAGAACCAAATATCATTGAAATGTTTACAGAACTTTATAGAGAACAACAGGAACTTGATGATATTATCCAAATTGCTGAAAAAATATCCAAAACAAAAAAAGGGCCACAAAATAAGGTTAAAGAAAAAGTAATGCAATCTTTAATTCAAAAAGGGTTTGAAATGGAAACCATTCATGCTGTATTGAATGAAATGGATTTTACACAAGATGAAGCGGTTTTAGACGATTTATTACAACGAGATTTAGAAAAAATTTATAATAAAAATCGAAAGAAGTACACGCAACAGAAATTAATTTCAAAAACTATCGAAGGCCTTATGAGAAAAGGATATAAATATGATAAAATTAAAGCTAAATTAGTAGAAAGTGGTATTGCCGATGGAACAGAAGAAATTGAGTGAAATGTCTGAGCCAGAATTAAGACACGAAATACAACTTTATAAAGAGAAAATGAGAAAAGCTGAGATGAATGGTATTTTAAATGAATATGACGTTTATCAAAGTAAAGTAATTGTTGCCGAAAGTTACTTAGTAGACAGAAAAAAGATAGAAATTGGTAAAATTTATAAATTGACTGATGGCAGTAATCAATATTTTAAAGTAGAAAGATTAAAAGGTATTTTTGCGTGGGGGTTTAGATTTAATAGCGATGAACCCGAAGAAGGCTTACCTATAGCGTTATTACAATTATAGAAGGATGAAAATAGATGGGAAGTTCAATTGTTTTAAAGTTACTAAAAGTAACACACTACTATAGGAATAAACAGAATAAGAAATGGTATTTACCTTTTGGATATGATGCTGAAGATATCGATTTAAACAATATTAGTTTACATATTTATCAAGGAGAAGCATTAGGTATAATTGGTGAACCTGAATCTTCCAAAGCGTTGGTAGGTCAATTGTTGGCAGGTGCAATTAAACCTGATAAAGGTAAAGTAGTTTGTACTGAAGATTTGTTCTACGGATATATTGAAGATCAATCGTTAATTCATCAAACTGTTGAAGCTTACACAGCGCAGTTAGTTCAACTATTTCCATATGAAATTAATGATCATAAAGCTGAACAGATTATTCAATATGCACATTTAGGCGATTATAAAACGAAGCCGGTTAACCATATTTCGAAAGCGGCATACGCTCAATTACTATTAAGTATTGCACGCTCATCAAAATCAAATATTATTATTTTAAATCATGTTATTGACTATTTAACACCACAATTTATGGAACGTGCGATTGAATTAACAAATGATTATATTGAAAATAATTTAACGATTGTGTCAATTGGTGATGATATTGATAAAATTTCACAAGTGAGTAACTATATAGCTTGGTTTTCACATGGTCAATTAAGAATGGAAGGGTCACTTAAACAAGTTATTCCATCTTTTAAAGAACATGAACGTGATCGATTAAGTCTAAACTCAAAAGAAGAAATTGAAAACTTTGATTTAGATTGGAAAAAGAATCGTACAAGAATACCAGAGATGACCTATAATTTCAAACGTGTTGAGCGCTATAATCATGCAAAGCCGCCTAAGTTTTTAGTGCGTTTTTGGACTTTAGCCTCAGGTACTATTTTAGGCTTAGCATTGATGATGTTGCTCATTTTCAATAATATAGGAATTATTTCGATAACAGATTTTACGAATCGTGCTACGATGCAAAATGAAAATAAAGATCCATATGGCGAAAAGTTAGCTTATGGAATTGCTTTTAATGGCAGTGTGGATATGCAAGGGGATAAACAAGTCACAATTCCAAAATATAGTGTAGTTACAATTACTGGCGAAAATAGTAAAAATTATCGTGTTACCGCCGATAATAAGACTTACTATGTTAGTAAAGATAAATTAGAATATTTTAACCCGGCAGGTTTATATCAAACGCATAGTTTTAAAAAATTAGCGCCATATATGAAATCAAATTATAGTAATTACTATGCATACTTTAACAGTCAATTACATAAAAAGCATAGTTCAGTTATTAAAACTTTAGTTCCTGATGATGATAACCGTTTCGTTGCATCCGTTACACAACAACCGATACAATTACTTTTCAATGATAATAATCAGTTATACGGTTTTGTTTATCCAATTGTAGATAAAAAAGAATTAAAAGATAAGTTTAATATTAACAATAACATTTGGATTACTAAAGTTGGGAATGGATATTGTATTGCCAATTTGAAAGAAGACAAATGGATTTATATTGAATTGTAGGTGTAAAGATGCTAGATAATATTATTTTATATTTTAAAAACTTACCGCATACTAAAAGGTATGTAACAGAACGTTTAAAACAAAGTTGGAAAAGTTTTCTAATCGTATTAGCTGCATGTTTAATACTTATTATTGCAAGTGAAACGCTATTTTCCTTTAGTCATTTGACCGATGTTAAAGAGGTGCGATGGTTATTTAGAATTATTGCATTGATTGTTTTTGCGGTATTGATGTTCACAATTTATATCTCTTATCATCATTATATGAATGACTTTTTAGTTACTAAGTTATTTAATATTTCCGCAGCGACGCCAGTAGTTATTATGTCTATTTTAAGTTTTATTATGCTGGTCATTTTGACGATGATTAGTGCATTGGTTAAACCAGTAAACTTCGAAACATCATATATAGCGCTATTCTATTTTATTGTGATGGCAACTATTTTTGTAGGATTAATATCAGTTACTTTTGGTCTTATTCGACTGTTAACTGAAAAAATAAATATCATATTTTATGGGATTTGTGTATTGTGTTTCTTATTGTTACCAATTATTTTCATACCAAATCCAAATCATGTATTTATCAATCACATCCTAATGCTGAATCCAATGTATTACATTGTTAATGGTATAGCACAATCTATCATATTTGGTATATCAAGTATGGAAAACATTCCATATCATTTTTACTTTATTTTATTCTTATGTTTAATAGCTGCAGTAAATTTCGTATTAGCAAGGTATACGACACACGCAATTTATAATAAAACATCTAAAGTGACACAAACTGATAATCAACAGGATGTTTCAAATGATAGTACAGACGAGGCGGATACTTCTTCATAATGTTTAGCTGACCTGTTGTGTAAATTAATCTGTTAGAATCAGAAACAATTAGAATATAATCTAGATATTGTTTTCCTATACTGATTTCGATATTTCGAGTCATTAAAGGTAGTTTGTTAGCAACAATATAAATTTTAGGTTTTGTAAAAGCATTTATAGTTTTACATTAAAAAACCGGACAGAGTAAAAATCGTTTTGATTTTCATTCTGCCCGGTTGTTCATTTTTTATAGATTAACTTTAGTGAATAATAACTTGAAATTATTTAGCATACAGTTTACGTTGTAACTTATCTTCTGTAAATACCCAGCCAATATAAGAGTGGTCTATGACATTATCGTTTGTTACATGTGCAATTGCCACAAATGAATAATGATCATTTTTTAAATAACGCAAATCAATCAAACGAATTTCAGTAGAACCATCTGCTAACGTTGTTGTTTGCCAGCGATAGATTGATGAAAAGTTTAGAAAAGTGCGTATATCTTTATTACCTTTGACTTTCCATAAAATGGAATCTGTTGATAATTTTTGACGTTCCACTTTATCACTAAACACCACATTCCTACCATATGCTTTTCCAACATAGTCATGTGCATCAGTTTGTATCGCGACACGCCATTCCATAAATTTTATTGTTGGCGCAACAAATACTTTAACAGGGTGATGCTCTTGTTGAATTGCTTTTAAAGCTTGTTGCTTAATTACGGCTCTCATTTTAAAACGAATCATGTAATAAATGATTAGTAAAGCGATTATAGGAAAGAAGACTGCAAATGGATGCAAGCCTATAACCCATAATACAATACCAATACAAAGAACTGTGAAAATAATAGGGTCAAATGTGTTAATCACACTTAATTGAATCCATTTGTTTGTGATAGGTCTAAGTGCTTGTGTACCATAAGAATTGAATATATCTACAAAGACATGTAAAAATACTGCGAGCTGAGCCCACATCCATACATGAAATGGGTTGGTTCCACTAAAGAACGTGAATATTAAAAATGTAATTAAAATTGGCCATAGTATTGTGAAAGGGATGGAATGCGTGATACCTCTATGATGCGAAATATATGTTGCATTGTCCTTTAATTTAAGAACAGTATCCCCATCAGGAATTAATGAACCAACGATAAGGGTTGTAGCTGTTGCACCAAACGTAGAAGCCATTGCTGGATCTTGAGTTGCAAGTGCTGTAAGGCCCACCCCAATTGCGATATGTGTTGCAGTGTCCATATCAGTTCACTCATTTCATAATATTATATATACTATTATAATCCAATTTCGCAAATAACTAAATTAACTTACATACTAACAATGATTTTAATGTACAATAAAAACATTATGAGTACAGACAATCAATTTTGGTGAGGAAAGGGTTTTATAAATGTATCAGCAGTCTAGTTTTAAAGAAAATTTGATACACTGGTTTGATGAAAATCAAAGAGAAATGCCATGGCGACAAACGACCAATCCGTACTATATTTGGTTAAGTGAAGTCATGTTACAACAGACACAAGTTAAAACAGTTATTGACTATTATCATCGTTTTGTTGAACGATTTCCAACTGTGGAAGTTTTGAGTCAAGCTTCGGAAGATGAAGTGTTAAAGTACTGGGAAGGCTTAGGATATTATAGTAGAGCTCGAAATTTTCATACGGCGATTAAAGAAGTTCATGACAAATATGAAGGCTTAGTTCCCAAAGATCCTGATCAATTTAAAGCGTTAAAAGGTGTTGGCCCATACACACAAGCTGCAGTAATGAGCATTGCATATAATGTACCACTAGCAACTGTAGACGGAAATGTTTTTCGGGTATGGTCTAGATTGAATGATGACTATCGAGATATTAAATTACAATCGACGAGGAAATCGTACGAACAAGAATTATTGCCGTATGTTACTACAGAAGCTGGAACGTTTAATCAAGCTATGATGGAATTAGGGGCATTAATTTGTACACCGAAAAATCCATTATGCTTATTTTGTCCGGTTCAAGAAAACTGTGAGGCATTTGATAAAGGTACATTTGAAAAGTTACCTGTTAAATCTAAAAATGTTAGTAAAAAAGTTATTGAGCAATCCGTCTTTTTAATTAGAAATAATCAAGGTCAATATCTGTTGCAAAAGCGTAGCGAAAAATTATTGCATGGTATGTGGCAATTTCCTATGTTTGAAAGTGAGCATGCTAGACGTGAAATGACTGAAAAAATCGGTCATGACATTCAACCAGTAGAAACACCTATTTTTGAGTTGAAGCATCAATTTACTCATTTAACATGGAAGATAAAGGTATACGCCGTTTCAGGAACAATTAACATTGAAACATTACCAGATGACATGATTTGGTTTGATTTAAGTGATCGAGATCAATATACATTCCCTGTACCTATGTCAAAGATTTATCAATTTATAAATGGGTAACATTCGATGATTGATAAGATTATCGGAAAATATAGTGACATTAATTTTAAAAATGTATAAATGATATCTTTAAATCTCATAGAATAACAATGTCAAAAAGTTAAAGTGTTGATATATAAAAGTGATGATTTTATATACTTTAAATGGGACATGTAAATCTCTGTTGTAGTACTTAGCAATATTACCGAGTTTAATCATTAAATAGTAAAATCTTATTTCGTAAAAATATGTATTTATATAATACTATTTCTGAAATATGCTATAATTTATAATGGTTAAATTAACAGAAGGTGGTGTGGAGTATGGTCAGAGAATCCATACCTAAAGAAGGGGAAAATATTAAAATTCAGAGTTATAAACATGATGGTAAGATTCATCGCGTTTGGTCTGAAACAACAATATTAAAGGGTACTGATCATGTTGTCATTGGTGGCAATGATCATACGTTAGTAACTGAAAGTGACGGAAGAACTTGGATAACACGTGAACCGGCAATTGTTTACTTTCACTCAGAATATTGGTTTAATGTTATCTGCATGTTTAGAGAAGATGGAATTTATTACTATTGCAATTTGTCATCACCATTTGTTTGTGATGAAGAGGCATTAAAATATATAGACTATGATTTAGATATTAAAGTATATCCAAACGGAAAGTATCATTTATTAGATGAAGATGAATATGAGCAACATATGAATCAAATGAATTATCCGCATGATATTGATATTATTTTAAGACGCAACGTGGACATTCTTCAACAATGGATAGAACAGAAGAAAGGCCCATTCGCGCCAGATTTTATCAAAGTTTGGAAAGAACGTTACAAAAAAATTAGACAATATTAAGCAAATAAAGTGTAAATACTGATTAAATCATTTATATTGACTTAGTGATGTAAAGAAGTATGATAACTTTTGCTGTCGTGTGGGGACACAGTATCCATAGATTAAATTGAATAGAATATAACATACGAATAAGACAACGTATTTAATCACATGAATATGACAGAGGTTGAGATATCTTAATTTTAAAAATGTAAATTGTAAGAAGAATTTACATCTATAAATTATGTATCCAACCTCTATTCATTTTTATGCTTATGAATAGGATAGGGCAATAGATTAGGGGGGATTGTATGATTAAACGATATTTGCAATTTGTTAAGCCATACAAATATCGTATTTTTGCAACGATTATTGTTGGGATAATTAAGTTTGGTATACCAATGCTTATACCACTTTTAATTAAATATGCAATAGATGGCGTGATTAATAACCACGCACTAACGACTGATGAAAAAGTTCATCATTTAACTATTGCCATTGGTATCGCATTATTTATTTTTGTAATAGTGAGACCACCAATTGAATTTATACGTCAATATTTGGCGCAATGGACAAGTAATAAAATATTGTATGATATACGTAAAAAGTTATACAACCATTTACAAGCTTTAAGTGCGAGATTTTATGCTAATAATCAAGTAGGTCAAGTAATATCTAGAGTGATTAATGATGTTGAACAAACAAAAGATTTCATTTTAACCGGGTTAATGAATATTTGGTTAGATTGTATAACAATTATTATTGCACTATCCATAATGTTCTTTTTAGATGTGAAATTGACTTTAGCAGCACTGTTTATCTTCCCATTTTACATTTTAACGGTGTACGTTTTCTTTGGAAGATTAAGAAAATTGACGCGTGAAAGATCTCAAGCATTAGCTGAGGTTCAAGGATTCTTGCATGAACGTGTTCAAGGTATTTCAGTCGTTAAAAGTTTTGCGATTGAAGACAATGAAGCGAAAAACTTTGATAAAAAGAACACTAATTTCTTAACACGTGCTTTAAAACATACAAGATGGAATGCCTATTCCTTTGCCGCAATTAATACAGTTACAGATATTGGACCAATTATTGTCATCGGTGTTGGTGCATATCTTGCTATTTCTGGATCAATCACAGTAGGTACACTTGCAGCATTTGTTGGATATTTGGAGTTATTGTTCGGGCCTTTACGTCGTTTAGTCGCATCATTTACAACTTTAACGCAAAGTTTTGCTTCAATGGACCGTGTATTCCAATTAATTGACGAAGATTATGACATTAAAAATGGTGTTGGTGCTCAACCCATTGAAATTAAACAAGGTCGTATTGATATTGATCATGTTAGTTTTCAATATAACGATAACGAAGCTCCAATTTTAAAAGATATTAATTTGAGTATTGAAAAAGGAGAAACAGTTGCTTTCGTAGGTATGAGTGGTGGTGGTAAATCAACATTAATTAACTTAATACCGAGATTTTACGATGTAACTTCTGGGCAAATTTTAATAGATGGTCACAACATTAAAGATTTTTTAACGGGAAGTTTAAGAAATCAAATAGGATTGGTGCAACAGGATAATATTTTATTCTCTGATACAGTTAAGGAAAATATTTTACTTGGTCGTCCAACAGCAACAGATGAAGAAGTAGTTGAAGCGGCGAAAATGGCTAATGCACATGACTTTATTATGAACTTGCCACAGGGATATGACACTGAAGTAGGTGAACGAGGTGTTAAATTATCAGGTGGTCAAAAACAAAGATTATCGATTGCTAGAATATTTTTAAATAATCCGCCAATTCTTATCCTGGATGAAGCTACAAGTGCACTTGATTTAGAAAGTGAATCCATTATTCAAGAAGCATTAGATGTGTTGAGTAAAGATCGAACGACACTTATCGTAGCGCATCGCTTATCCACTATTACACATGCTGACAAAATTGTCGTAATTGAAAATGGACATATTGTTGAAACAGGTACGCATCGTGAATTGATTGCAAAACAAGGTGCTTACGAGCATTTATACAGCATTCAAAACTTATAAAGTATTAGTTGTTTGACTTCAGTACAATTTTGTAGGGAAGATTTGTAACAGGATGGTGGGGTCATAACATAGAAAAAGCAGTAAGAGATTTTCTTCATTGAAAATAATCTTACTGCTTTTTTAAATTTAATTTCGAGATTCAATATTACTTTATCTCATTGTGGTATTAATTACAGGAATTGTTTTAATGTTATAAATCAAAGTCTTCTTCAACAATTTCAATGTCTGCATCAGATCTATGATATGTGAAAAAGCTAATTCTTATGCGGTCTAAATGCTCTAAATGGTGTCGATACTCTTCGATGGCTGCAACAATTTGCATAACATTGGCAAACGAATATTCCGTTTGATAAGGATGATTTATTAACTCATGCTGAAATGTAGACAATAAATCTTTTTTCTGCGGATTATCTAACTCATAATCAACATGTGTCACATTATAACGTGCTTTTTTAGAAAGGCTAGCTAAAATTTGTTCGTGAAAAGCAGTTAATGAATCTAAATCTAATTTGATTTGTAATAGGAAATTGTTATTAAGTAAATATAAGTCGTTTTGATAACGCGACAATTTGTTTAATACTTCATAAGCTTGTCTAGTCGTCTGAACTACTTCTCTGAAAAGTATTTTCTTTCTATTCTGTTGGTGAATGTGTTTTTTTGTAATAGGACGTTCTTCGCTATAGTAATCATAAATTTTCTCTAACTTTTCGACACGTTGTTTTAAATTATGACTATCTTGTTTAATATTATTAAACTCCGTCGTATCATTTAATACTAATTTAAACCACATAAAAATATCTGAGGATATATTTAATGAATTATAGTAAATTTTTGTTTCAAATTTAGGTGGTAGAAACACAAAGTTAACTAGAGATGAACTTATGACACCAATCATTACAAGTACAAACCTGTAAAAGGCGGTAATATAGAAAGAACCGGTATGTTGTCCCATAATGATTAATGCTGTTACACTCGCCAAAGTAGCAACATGTGCTAAATTAAATTTAAATAAAATAGCAATAAGTACTATGACGGTAACACCCATAATGATAAAATTATCACTAAAAATTGTTACCATTGTAACAGAAAGTATGGCACCTATAATGTTACCTAATGCTTGATCAGAAACTGTTTTAAATGAACGATAAATACTAGGTTGCATTGCAACAACAGCACTGACACCAGCTAAGGCTTTCAGACCAACATCATCCGGTAGTAAAGAAGCGATAGACATAGCTAAAATAATGGCTATACCAGTTTTAAAAATCCGAGCTCCTAGTCTCAAAAATAATGACGCTCCTTTTAAGTTTATTGAATATCTAATATTCGTATTCATTACTGTTATACACTTACTAGTTACAAAATTCAAGCTTATTTATAGTTGTTAAAATAAATCATACATAATACTGATAGCGATGTAAAACTTTAGTCAGAGATTAAAAGAGTATAAATTTGTAAAATAAAAACTCACATAGGGACATATCAAGTTAAACGTTAATAGTTAACGATATAAAATGAATCTACTATGTGAGCATTTGTTTTATTTTAATTCAATTAAAAATATACTTCCTTAAAAGTTATTTCATTTGACTAAAAGCATAGTCTGCAGCTTTTAAAGTTTGTTTAATATCTTCTTCTGTATGTTCAGTTGTTAAGAACCAAGCTTCAAACTTAGAAGGTGCTAAATTGATACCTTGATTTAACATCAATTTGAAAAATTTACCGAACGCTTCGCCGTCAGAATGTTCAACTTGATCATAATGTGTGACTTTTTCATCTGTAAAGTACAATGTTAAAGATCCGTAAATACGATTAATTGTAGCTGTGATATTATGTTTTTCGATTAATTTAAGTAAACCTTCTTCTAGTTGTTGGCCTAAGCTGTCTAATTTTTCATAAACACCGTCTTGTTCTAGTACTTCGAGTAATGCAATACCTGCTTTCATAGATAGCGGGTTACCAGCCATTGTACCAGCTTGATATGCAGGTCCTAGAGGTGCTACTTGTTCCATAATATCTTGACGTCCACCATAGCCTCCAATTGGTAAACCACCGCCAACAATTTTACCAAATGCAGTTAAATCAGGGATAACACCTAATAAATCTTGAGCGGCACCGTAATGGAAACGGAATGCAGTAATTACTTCATCATAAATCACTAGTGTCCCGTTGCTATGTGAAATTTCATTAACCTCTTCTAAAAATCCAGGTTGAGGCATTACCATTCCAAAGTTACCAACAATTGGTTCTACTAATACTGCGGCAATTTCATCACCCCAAAATTCAATTGCTTCTTTATATGCGTTAATATCATTGAAAGGAACAGTAATGACTTCACGTGCTACGCTTTCTGGAACACCAGCTGAATCTGGAGAACCGAGCTGAGATGGGCCGCTACCTGCTGCAACCAATACTAAATCAGAATGGCCATGATAAGATCCAGCAAATTTTATAATTTTATTTCTTTTAGTATATGCACGTGCAACACGAATTGTTGTCATGACTGCTTCTGTTCCAGAATTTACAAAGCGAATTTTCTCAAGAGATGGAATTGCATCACGTAATTTTTTGCTGAATTCAATTTCTAGTTCAGTCGGTGTACCAAATAAAACACCTTTAGCAGCTTGTTCTTGAATTGCTTTAGTAATATGAGGATGTGCATGCCCCGTAATAATTGGACCGTATGCTTGAAGATAATCAATAAATTTATTGCCATCGACATCATATAAATATGCACCGTGTCCTTCTTTCATAACAACAGGTGCACCGCCTCCTACAGCTTTATAAGAACGAGAAGGGGAATTGACACCGCCTAGAATATATTCGTTTGAAAGTTGTTGTAAACGTTCACTTTCACTAAAATTCATTTATATCAACCTCTTTTAATTTAATATTTTCATCTAATATCGTATCATAAAATTATTATAATGAAGAAAAAGGTGATTATATGTTGCAAAAAGGAGAACAATTTCCAATATTTAAATTAGAAAATCAAGACGGAACTGTCATTACAAATGATACATTAAAAGGTAAAAAGGCGATTATATATTTTTATCCTAGAGATAATACACCTACTTGTACCACAGAAGCTTGCGACTTTAGAGACAATTTAGAAATGTTCAATGATTTAGATGTTGCAGTATATGGTATAAGTGGTGATTCAAAGAAAAAACACCAAAATTTTATTGAGAAACATGGATTGAATTTCGATTTATTAGTAGATGAAGATTTTAAATTAGCTAAAGAAACTGGCGTATATCAGTTAAAAAAATCATTTGGCAAAGAAAGTATGGGCATTGTAAGAACGACTTTTATAATAGATGAACAGGGTAAAGTATTAGATGTTATCGAGAAGGTTAAAGTTAAAACACAAATAGAAGAACTTAAAAACATTTTGGGGTGACATATATGAAAGTTGTTGGGTTGAATCGTATGCGTGAAGTTGAAACTGAATTACAACAACGCTTTTCAGATGTAGATTTTAAATTTTATAAAAAAGCATCAGAAATACCTGAGAGTGACTTGGCTGATTTAGATATATTAGTTGGTTATGATGGCGGTATCAATGAGGCATTTTTACGACGTTGTCCAAATTTAAAATGGATCGCATGGTTTGCGACGGGTGTAAATACATTACCGTTAGGTTATATTGCAGATCACGGCATACTTTTAACTAATGGAAAAGGTGTTCAAGCTAAACAATTATCTGAATACATTTTAGCTTTCATTTTAGATGATTATAAAAAGATGAAACTATCATATGATAACCAACGACAACATATATATGATTCGAAAATAACTGGTAAACGCCTATCAGGACAAACAGTATTATTTTTAGGTACAGGTGCAATTGCTACTAGAACTGCGAAGTTAGCAAAGGCTTTTAATATGAATTTAATTGGTCTGAGTAAGTCAGGTCAGAACAAAGATGAATTTGATGAGATATATACTATCGAATCACTTGAAAGCACATTACCAAATGCTGACATTGTTATAAATGCTTTACCAGAAACGCAAGAAACGATTCATTTACTAAAGAAAAAACATTTTGAATTAATGAAAGATGAAGCACTTTTTATAAATATAGGACGAGGTAGCATAGTTAAAGAAGCGCTCTTAATAGAAGTATTAAAAAGTAGAGTTATTCGACATGCATATTTAGATGTGTTTGAAAATGAACCTTTGAAACCTAATCATGAATTATATGAATTGGATAATGTAACTATTACAGCACATATAACTGGTAATGATTATGAAGCAAAGTATGACTTATTAGATATTTTTAAAAACAATCTAGTTAATTTTCTCAATAAGAATGTTCTAATTGAGAATGAAGTTGATGCTAAAAAAGGCTATTAAATGAAATCATCATGTAAATATTGACACGCGCGCAATACTACAGTTATATTTATAGTAAGTAATAATAATTATTATATAAGAAAGATGGTGATATAGATGAGTGTTGAAATAGAATCAATTGAACATGAACTAGAAGAATCAATTGCATCATTGCGACAAGCAGGCGTAAGAATTACACCTCAAAGACAAGCAATATTACGTTATTTAATTTCTTCACATACTCATCCAACAGCTGATGAAATTTATCAAGCACTTTCACCTGATTTTCCAAATATAAGTGTTGCGACAATATATAATAACTTAAGAGTGTTTAAAGATATTGGAATTGTAAAAGAATTAACATATGGAGACTCATCAAGTCGATTCGATTTTAATACACATAATCATTATCATATTATATGTGAACAATGTGGTAAGATTGTTGATTTTCAATATCCTCAGTTAAATGAAATTGAAAGATTAGCTCAGCATATGACTGACTTTGACGTAACACATCATCGAATGGAAATTTATGGAGTTTGTAAAGAATGCCAAGATAAATAATTTAACTTTGGTAGTATGACAAATTAAAAAGGCGTTAGCTTACTTCATATAAGTAAGCGAAATATTTAAGAAGTTAAACGACATGAAAGTTGTTTAACTTCTTTTTTATGCTTATTCTGAAAAATATTTAAATAGAAGAAAAGAACATTCTAACTACGGAAGTGGTATTAACTAATAACTAGTATCCTTTATAAATAAACATAAAAATATTCAAACGAAGGTCTACTAAATAACTATCCATAAAGTGAGGATAAGTTTGTTTGTAAAACTGAAGTAAAAAGCGTAAGGAATTACACTTTAAATACATATAGTACTTACTAATAGAAAATAATCCCTTCAACAGTAATTTTTAAACAAAAATAAGTGTTGTTTTATGTTGACTCTACTAGAATAACTTGATATTATATAAAAGTCGTCAAACGGCACTAATATTTAAAAAACAAATGTTTTAAGTTGTTGATTTAAAATATTAATAAAGTGTAAATTTGACTATTGAAATTCGAACAAATACATAATAAAATAATATTTGTTGAATTAATTGAGTTAGGAAATTTATTTTTTAGAAATAAAATAATTAAAAATAATTCTTGACTTACAAAAACTTACGAGTTATAATTAAATCTTGTAAGTGGCAAACGAACATTGAAAACTGAATGACAATATGTCAACGTTAATTCCAAAAACGTAACTATAAGTTACAAACATTATTTAGTATTTATGAGCTAATCAAACATCATAATTTTTATGGAGAGTTTGATCCTGGCTCAGGATGAACGCTGGCGGCGTGCCTAATACATGCAAGTCG
>OFLO01000066.1_pt1 | contig 71975 bp, 79 predicted proteins | sample 1540831 | NCBI WGS metagenome assembly OFLO01 (sample SAMEA4413049, study PRJEB24355) | metagenome | biome: human; feature: gut; material: faeces | place: United Kingdom | collected 2010 | reverse complement strand
TCCGATTTCCTATCATTGTTTTGATAATTACCGCATCAAGGTCCTATTAGGACCACATGCGCCATATACTTGTCCAGATGCGTATATGGACAAGGTTATTGCTTTATCTCATGAACTAAATTGTGGCATTCATATGCACTTATCCGAAACCAAAGGGGAAGTGGAGAATGTTATAAAAGCGACTGGTAAGACACCAATCGCTCATATGCATGATTTAGGTTTGTTCTGGAATACTACATTGGCAGCTCACTGCGTACATGTAACAGAAGAAGATATGGCTATTATGGCTGAAAATAATGTAGCTGTAGCTCATAATCCGCAATCTAACTTGAAACTGGCTAGCGGTATTGCGCCTATTCCTGAAATGATAGAAAAAGGGATTACTGTAGGTCTTGGTACAGATGGTTCTGCATCAAATAACAATGCGGATATGCTTGAAGAAGTTCGTTTAGCAGCTACATTACATAAAGCTCGTCTCTATGATCCAAAGGCTATTCCTGCACAAGCGGCTTGGAATATGGGAACTATAGAAGGGGCCAAAGCTCTTGGATATAATGACCTCGGTAAAATTGCAGTAGGTCAACGGGCAGATATCGTGTTGTATGATGTATCTGGTATGCATTGGATGCCTCGATACAATGATGTAGCAGCACTTGTATACTCAGCTAATAGCTCTGATGCAAATACAGTTATTGTCGCTGGCAAGGTTCTTATGAAAAATAAAGAACTATTGACTATCGATGAAGAAAAATTGCGTAGCGAAATAGGTAAGGCTCAAGAGTATTTTAAAAACTAAGATTATATATCTCATATAACGAAAACCCACTCATGATGTAGTTCATAGAGTGGGTTTTGTATTGTCTAGCGTAATACGAATTCTATTTAATAGCTTTCACCAAAAACATAGGCACAGGAATATAAAATTCATCCTCTTCTGCATAGATGCGAGGTCCTACAGTAGGATCAATAGATACAGAACTAGCCCCCATCTTAGTGAGCAATTCTATGTCCCATTGTGGACGTGTAAAGGAAGAAATATCGAGCATATGATAAATGGTATGACAACGTTCCTTTAGTTCATTACTCACATGTTCATGTGCATGATGTACAGATTGTGGTAAATTATGATGATTGCGTGCATGTTCCGCATCATAGTTTAGAATTAATCCGCCAGGACGGATGACACGTAACCATTCAGCATAGGCTTTATCTGGATGTGGTAAATTCCATGTTACATTACGAGCTACAACGATATCAAATGTATTCGTATCAAAACTTAAATTTTCAGCATCCATAACAGAGAAGGTAGCATCAGAATTTAGTGATTCGGCCAGTTGGTTAGCTTCATCAATCATATTTGGGGTAATATCAATACCATGTACTGTATGACCCAATTCAGAGAGAATAATACTGAAAAAACCTGCACCACAACCAATATCTAAAATACGTAAAGAACGGTCAGAATCAAAAATATGACTCATTAACTCATCACGCCAAAGCTTAAGTTTAGGGCTTTCTAATTCTTTAGCTCGTAAAGAGCCAAAATCACGAGCTCGGTCACTCCAATAGGAGGTAATAAACTTTTTATCATCCTTCATAGGATGATTTTTTTCAAATATATCATTCATTTTTTCAGTTCTCCTCATTTTTAATACACTTAATAGTACCATAAAATGAGAATGTACCATACTATAAATATCACACTTACTCCATAAATAATTAATATTGAGTATGATATAATACATCTATATTTTTGTTTTATGAAAGGACAGGATAATGATTTTACAGACGGGACAGCGTACGGATATTCCTGCCTTTTATGGGCAATGGTTAATTAATCGCGTCCGCCAAGGATTTGTAGATGTACGCAATCCCTATAATCCGATACAGATAACACGATATCCTATCAATCATGAGGTTGTAGATGGTATTGCGTTTTGTACAAAGAATCCTTTGCCTTTCATTCCGCTCTTACATGAAATAAATGATTATAGACAGTATTGGCATATGACTATAACTCCATATGGAGCAGATATAGAGACTAATGTACCACAAGTGGATTTAGTAATAGACGGATTTAAACACATATCTACAAAACGTAATCCTCAGTCCATGGTGTGGCGTTATGATCCTATTATTTTAACTCACAACTATACAGTTGATTTTCATTTTGAATGCTTTTATAAAATGGCCAAGTCTCTAGAAGGCTACACAGATACCGTAGTTGTCAGTTTCATAGATATATTTGATAAGGTAGCTCATAATTTTCCTGAAGGTTATAGACCGAGTTTAGATATTCAAACGAAGATCATTAAAGAATTAGTATCTATAGCTCATTCTCATCATATGATACTTAAAACCTGTGGAGAAGGGGACGTTTTCAAAGAATTAGGTGTTAATACAGAGGGCTGTCTTACGCTAGACTGTTATGAACGGGCTTGGAACGTAAAATTAAAAGCACCGAAACGTACACCAGCTAGACCAGAGTGTAATTGCTATTTACATGGTGATATAGGTGCCTATGATACTTGTAGCCATTTTTGTCGCTATTGTTATGCTAATACAAATCAGGCTGCAGTTCGCCAAAATTGCTCATTACATGATCCGAACTCTAGCTTGCTTATTGGAAAACTTTCAAAAACAGCAATTATTAAAGAGAGTGCGGAAAAAAGTTGGATTGTAGATACACATTACACACAAGATTCTTTATTTTAAGGAGAATTATAACCTGCTTTTACGCCTATAGCGTTGACGTATCGTGTAAAATATAGACAAAAGGAGTTGGGTCATCTCAGGAATATAAGAGGGTGTAAAGCCTATTTTTTGTTTATTGTTTTATTATTACAAGGAGGTGGAGTATGATCACCTATAAGAATGAAAATAAAGTTTCATTACAATCGCTAGAATCATCTATGCCAGTTCTTGCCATGTGTTATGATTTTGATAAGACCTTAACACCTGATGATATGCAGGCACAAGGCTTTATCCAATCTGTTGGCTATGATGAAGAGCAAATCAAACAGTTCTGGCAAGAATCTAATCAACTGGCTAAGAAAAATGATATGGATAATAATTTGGCTTATATGTACAAGATGATTCAAGAAGCAGTGGGCCGTTTTTATGTAACTCGAGAAAAGCTTATGGAATATGGCAATCAAGTGGAACTATATGAAGGTGTTCGCACTTGGTTTGAACGTATTCGTGAATATGGTTTAGAACAGGGTGTACGCATTGAACATTACATCATATCTTCTGGCTTAAAAGAGATGATTGAAGGCACTGAAATGGCAAAGAATGGAGCTTTCAAAAAAATCTATGCTAGCGCATTTATGTTTGACGATAAAGGCGTAGCCGTCTGGCCTGCACAAGCCATCAATTACACAAATAAAACCCAGTTCTTATTCCGTATACAAAAGGGCGTGTTAGATATAAATGATCCTGGTGTAAACGATTACATCCGTCCTGAAGAACAACGTGTACCGTTCCGCAACATGATTTATATAGGTGATAGTGATACAGATATCCCTTGCATGAGCCTTGTCAATGTCAATGGAGGGCATTCAATCGGTGTATATGATCCAGATAGCAAGAATAAAGATAAAGTATATAAAATGATGCAACATCATCGCATTCGTTATTATGCACCAGCAGATTATACAGATGGATCCGATTTAGACACTGTAGTTAAACAAATCATTCAAAAAACAGCAGCTTATGAGGCGCTAGAACAACAATATGTACGTAATAAGCATGAAGCAGAATCACATAGATAGGAGTTTCTATAATGAATACACAGGATATATCAAAAGAATGGATAGACACATTTAATCATCTCGGCAGTGAGGGGAAATTAAAAGCACCTGTTGATTATCATGCCATATTCGAAGCTGATGAACTATTTGGTAAAAAACTATATACATTGCCGATGGGATATATAACTTTACCAACAGGTCGTATTGTTGCGTGTGATCCATTAACACATTTAGCTGCTGTTGATAATAAGACATATATACGTACCGTAGATCCAGGAACATATCCAATAGAAACTAAAGTAGCTGAACTAGATACAGATTATTATCGTTATGTGTTAACAAGAGTTTTGTTTAAGAATACAAAACCTGTACAATATGAGTTAGCCCTTAAAGGTCATGAAGATTTAAGCGAGTTAGAAGATGGTGAAAGTTATATTGGTTTTCCTGTAGATGCAGGATTGGCCACCATTGTTGATGAAGCAACTGTAACTGCGTATAGAGAATTTGACCGTCATTGGTATGAACAACATCCTAATGGCAATATTTATGATGATTACTTTGATGAGCTATTTAAATTAAATGCTATCGCTTATCCAAAATTTCAACGTCCAGGTGGCGATTGGATCAACTTTAAAATACCAAACACTGATTTGTATGTACCGATGATACAATCTGGCTTTGGTGATGGTTTATATCCTGTATATTGGGCTTTTGATGAAGCCGGAGATATATGCCAAATTATTATTGAATTCATAAGCTGTAGCTCTAATGAGTAGTAATAAAAATAGTATATAGATCTATGGATAGAAAAATAAGGGGTTATAGGACAAAAAGTGTGTGTGACTAATCCCAATAAGTTGGAAAATCTGTAGACATATGTAGCTCATTCCAAACAGGAGCATCACCCCATTGAGGGATTGAACGATCTATTTGGCAATAATCAGATAACCGTTTGTAGATAGCAGCAATCGATTCATCTGTAGGCATACAATTTAATATATCTGAAATAGAAAGCGGTCTTGGTGAGTGCATATAGCACCACCAATAGACCGCTTTTAGTCTTCTTTCAAGTGAAAGGCCCCTATGAGCCCGTAACATACTTCTTAGTTGAGCATTTACTCCACCTTCAATACGATTATTTGTTGTAGGTATTGTAATATCAATACATTCCAAAAATGTAAATAAAGTTTGTTGCCTAATCAGACGCCATAATGATGATTCAGCTTTAAGCAAACGCTCATGTGTAGAGCGTTTGTTTCCGAATTCATCAATAGTCATTTCTCGTAAAAAATCAGAATATGTCATTCGCCACGCCGAAAGTTTATTAATCCATATAAAAGCTTGATCCATTGTTTTCACATTAAATAAATCTTTAGCAAGAGTATAAAGGTCCTTTCCTGCTAACGTTTTAGGTCTACTTGTCGTATATCGTCTAACCTGACAAAAAATGTGAAACAGGCATCTTTGGTGACTGCTATGAGGCCAAACTTTACGTAATGCTTTAGGCAAACCATTAGCACCATCAGACACAACGACTTTAGGTTCGGCAATCCGTTCCATTAAACACTGCCAAGCTCTAGCATGCTCATAACGACAGACATACCATCCTAGAACATGAGTATCATTGCAACAAATCAATACACATAAATTCCTAGCTAAGTAAATTCCATCAAGATATACCACATCATGTACTTCTTCCACTTTTGGTGGCAATGGCCATATGGACCAAAATTTAGCGGTTTTACGCCTGAATGTACGACCTTTACCAGGCATATCAGCTTGAATATCGGTGCTGAATAACCAATTCAAGAATAGGCTTAACTCTTTACTTAAATTATTAATTTTAACGGTAAATGCCACCTTACAATGTTTGCAAAACCAACGCTGAGAACCAGATTTTAAAATACCGTGTTTAATACATATTTCATTACAATCAGGACATTTTATTTGTCGCATAAACTCTTCCTCCATATTTGTTTATATATAGGAAGATATAACCTCATTTTAGTCAGTAATTACAAGGGTTAATTGATGTTTTCACCCACACTTTTTGTCCACCCTCAAACTTCTCCAGAAAAAGATTAAACCCTTATAACACTAGTAAATATCTAGTGTTATAAGGGTTTTTACACACACTTTTTGTCCTATAAGCCAAAATAAGGCGCTTAGCAATGCTAGGCGCCTTTAATGTATTAATTTTTTATTTGATTATTAGATGCCAAAAATCCAGTTGATAATAACACGTAAACAACTGAGACCTACAACGATTTCTGCAAGAAAACGCAAGGAATGTTCCATGCCATTTCCGAGATTTTTTAAACTGCCAATTTTAGCTTTACTTACGATATCACACCAGCACATATAGTAATCCTCCCTTGAGAGTTAATATGAGAAATATACATAGTTTATATGACTATTTTACAACTATATTCGATAAATTTCAATATAGAAAATAAAAATTATGATAAAATAATAATAATTATTATTGTGTTATATGAAAGAGGGTATATTTTATGAGGAGAATTTTTATTGCTTTAGCAATACTTCTTGCACTAGGCAATACGGCTGATGCAAAAGAATATATTACATTAGAATCCCCAGCTGGTAATACTATCGTCGATGAAAAAGGGAGTTGGATACTTGGTCCTTATGATAATTTACATGTAGATTATATGAAAGGCTCTAATACATTTGTATATGGATCCTTTTATGAAAATGGTCAAAAACGATATGTAAATTTAAGTAATATAGCTTATTTACCTGCAGGCTATGAATATGAATTTGATTACTATTATGCGAGAGCCTTAACTGATGGAGGATTTAAACTAGTTAATTCTAATGGTACTTATGCTATTAATGACGTAGTACATAACTATAGCGCTATTAATGATAAATTAATATTAGGACAAAAAGGGGACTACTGGTATCTATATAATAAAACTAATGGCGTTCAAATTATGGGGAATCCGATAAAGGATGGTTGGGATAATATTGAATTTTACTGGTCAAAAAATGATAAGAAAAATTTATTTGAAATACATACTGCCGATGGTTTAATCAAATACGTAACAGATGAGGGAATATTACTAAGTGAAAGTGAAGCTCTGAACCTAATACATACAAATAACTATGAGAAATCAACTACAGGTGAAGGTACTGGATATGATGACTTTTCTAGCGAGAAGTTTTTCAGTAGATCACCATCAAATGAATATGTTTTATTTACAGAAATAGATAAAAAAGGCAATACATTGTATGGAATGAGAACTAATGAGAATACGTTGGTAATTCCTGCAGTATATACATCAATCAAACATTTAGGTAAAAAGTTTGACTACTTTGTAGCTACTGATAAAAATCGTAAGTATGGTATTATTGATTCACTAAATAAAACAGTTGTTCCTTTTGAATTTGACTCCTATGAACGATTAAGTGATCGTAGTTTTGTATTGAAACATTCTAAAGGTGTTCAAATATTTAATGCGGATTTAGGTATTTTATATAATGATGGATATGATAGTATAGATACATCAAAGCCTAATTATGTATTAAACAAAGTGACGACCGCAACCAAAGGCCAAAGAAAATATGTCATAAATACTAACTCAGGATATGGATTATTCCAACTGCCGAATTATGATGACGATATAACATCATTTTATAAAGATTTATTTGTATATAAATCTAATGGTAAATATGGTTTAATGGATTATGAAGGCAATATAATTATTGAACCTAAATTTGATAAAGTTACTATTGATGAGCCTGAGCTGGCTGAATATATAAAAACAATAGAGTCATATGATAAATAAATTATTTTAATCATTTATTTTGATCTAATTTAAATAAACTAGCTTATAGAAATATAGGCTAGTTTTTCTTTTTACCTTATTACTTCCGATAACTATAATATAACTGTAAGACACCTAAAGGGAAAAATACTACAAAATTTTATGAGCCCATATATACTATTAAGATTAGAGCCACAGTCCCCCATGCCCCTGCTAAGTCGTCCCTACGCTCACGCTTGGCACTCCGCAGGCTCATTCAGTGTTACTCTCAGTACCTAGCATAGTCTCACTTTGCACGACCACATTCACACCGCTAGTTACCCTAAGTACGTTGGTGGGGCGGTTAAGTTCGTGTATACGAGCACTTACAATTTAGAACATCACGACGTGCAATTTGTACACCACAGACGTACATCAGCACTCTTTAGTCCTCCTACAATAGACATAAGTGTACAAATCGCTCAGCAACTGATTGACTACCTATGGTTCACTCCGTTAGTTCGACCCATGGTCTCACTGTCGTTCACAGTAGTACCACTAAAGAACACTCACGGACTACCTCAGCTACTACCATAGCTCACCACTGGAAGCCACAGTACTCTTATCGAGTACGTCCTGCATTATCATAAGTCAGCTGTTCGGTATCGACAATAACGACAACAAAGTCATTCCTATGTATAACCACAGCTCACCACAGTAATACTTTAGCACACTAAAGTATATCCAATTGTTATCCACAGGAATGACTTGGGTGTGCACAAGCACCTCTATTGATTGAGGGCTTCTTGACGAGCCCTAGCGAGGAGCTTGCACACACCACCGAATGTACGACAACTGTTCGTCCAGTGGTGAGCGGTAGTAAGCTCTCCAGTGTACACAGTAGTGTTCCGTTTGAGACAGTAATGTTACCTAACAGTACCGACAACTAGAAAAGCCAAATGGTGCACAACGTAGTCCTAATGAGGATACTAACAGCAATGCTCAAGTATTCCAGTGTAACCCACGTTGCACACAGTTGGTACTGCTGTAGTGCTGTTAAAAAAAATACATAAAGTAAACCAGTGGTAACACGTCAGACTGACAGCTCACCACTATTATTGTCGACGTATCATACATGATCCACATCACGACAACTATAATATTAATTATTGACAAGCAATAAGCAATAAAAAAGAGGTTCTACAGAAATCTTTATGAAATCTATAGAACCTCTTTTTGTGTGCTCTTATCGTTGATTACGCTCTATAAAGTTATCAAGATTAATATTCACCTCATGAGTACCCTCTTGAGGAGTAACAGTTGATTTTGTCGCCACCTCATGCACCATAAACTCACGAAGAGCCTTTGAAACATTACCATCAGGGCATACATTAGCGAAAGCGTCGCGGAGCTCGTGAGGTAGTCGAATAGTAAGAGTACTATCAGCGTCAAGAGTTGCATAATGATATAACAATTCATAATTCTTTTCCATAATATAACCACCTTTCAGAATGATACTATATAAGATACCTATAGTATAACATAAGTATAAACAAATTGTAAATACAAAAAGATAAAAGATTTACGAAATGTTTATACATTATGTATTGACACATTGTAATGACATAGTGTATAATGTAATTAAAGATAAGGGCAGAAGCCCTAAAAATTTTAACTATCATGTACACACAAAGCGTACATACAGGAGGTAAACCATGGACACAATTAACATCAATGTAGCATTTACTTTTGATATGCTCTTCACAGTATTAAGCCAAAGAGCTTGCGACACTCTAAAAGTAATCGCTAGCCATCATAAAATTAATGAATTTATACAATTAGCTCATGAAGTGGGCTATAGGAATACAACTAAAGAAGAGTATAAAAGTATCCTAGATAATAATATCACGAATGACGAAAGAGCGGAAGCATTGACAAAAATATACACCCTTTCAGATTTTGAAGCGTTCCTATTAGAGGAAGAAACAGAAATATATTATCACTTAGGGATACCAATGGACGAAGATGGCGAACCCTTAGAAGCGTAAAGGAGACATAAAATGATGACACTAACAGGAACATTCACATTTGATGATTTAATTGGAATGGCTTCCAATGGAGTACTAGAAAAATTATTAGAAATCAGAGCTAGAGGGCTAGAAGATGAATTCGAGACCGAAGCGGATACTATAGGCGATTGGGACGAAATTCATAGTATGCTTGGCGGTATGACTGTAAACGAATTTCTAAATATCGAAGAAGAGGATGACGAGGAGGAAGAAGAGGAATGATATTATTATTATCAATTATTGTCTCAGGGGTTTACCTTTGGGCAGTTACTGATGAACTCTTTTAATATATTTTTTTAACTATCATGTACATACAAAGCGTAATTACAAGCCTCTCACAAGAGGGGAAAAAGGAGCCAACTAATGATACAAGCAGAAATAAAAGACAACACAAAGCGAATTAAAGTACAAGCACAAAGCATGAAAGGCTTCATATATGAAATGGTGGACACCTTAAACACCTTAAAGCGTTTTAAAGATTTACCATTTGAAATCATATGGGGCGCTGACTGCACCATATGCATTTATCAAGATGATAACTTAATTTTCTGGACAGGAACGACACCAGAAAACTGGGAAGCCCCTCACCTTATCTACAATCTAAACAATATAGATAAAGAAAACAAAACTTTCAAAGTAACACTATTAAGAAATGACAAGGAGTAAGCCAAATGAATAACTATATAACAATCGGACACCTAGAGGAACAAATTAAAAAAACTCACCCAAAAATTGCCGATGTATTACTAATGAGAATAGTTTTGCGTCTACATAAGGGAGATATAGAACCATTAAGCCTGCTGGAGGCTACCAATATACAAGCCGAGCGGAACGGGTGGCAACCAATACCAACATGGATATATAACGAAGTCGGAGGGTACGAAAAAATGAATGAATATCTAAAGGAGGGCGGAGCGAACCCATACGGGTCTGAAGATTTTATCCACTTATACGCTGATGAATGGGGCGACTGGTACGCAGATATTAGCGAAATAGTCGAGGAGGTTTACAGATTTTGAAGAAAAGGGAGCTTGAGGCATTAATAAGAGAATTTAAAATCTCATCTCTAAAACTTGCAAGAACTATGGAACGACTAAGGGACGCCAAACAAGCCATAGAAAAGCGAGCAAAAGAAAACGATGGGGAAATAAGTAAAGAGGACGCTGTAAGACATGAGATATTAGCAAGACTATTTGAACAGTCTTATGAAGAAATTGCGGACGCTATGAACAAATTCCCATAAGACACTAACTAAATACACCTATTGAAACCTTGAATTGTCGATAGGTGTATTTTTTATACCCTTTTTGCACCGCTCAGGGCGGTCAAGACGTAGGCAGGCGGTAAGCCAAAGACAAAAACCGAGGAGGTCAAGACATATGAACACGAACACAATAGAGCAACAAATAGAGTTAGAAAAGCATTACACAAGCCTAGCTCAAGAGGCTTTCAAGAAACGACTAGAGCAAGCAAGAAACCAAGGGAGAATTACTAGCCAACCTTTAGGCAGTGGCTTGAAAAAGCTCTTTGTCGAAGCCTTAGCGACAAACATCGGAGCATGGATAGATGAGAACACCAAGCCTAAGCGAGGTGTGGGCAAGAAATATAGGGAGCTCTTAAAGGCAATGCTTGAGGCATTCGGTAAGGACGCTCTAGTGCTCAATATTTGTGCTACAGTGCTTGAAAAAGCTATCAATGAGACCCTAGCGACTGACCATAAAGCTAGTGTATCAAGTTGTGGCTACCAAGTAGGCAACAGTCTATATTACAACGCTAAAACTGAAGCGTACCTAAAGCAAGATGGAACAGGTACGCAAGTTAATCGTATTCAAGAGGGCTTAGACAAGAGAACTCTTATGTATCAAAAGACAAGCCATATCAAAGGGGTTATGAAAAAGAACCAATTTGAATGGATAAGGTACGAAAAGGGGGCAATAGTGAACTTAGGAATAGACATCTTATATATCCTAATTAAATCTACAGACCTAATTACTACTAGCCAAGCGAATGACAGGACGCTGTACCTAGAGCCATCTCAAGCTTTGTTGGATACCTATAGGTATAACGCAGAGTTCATAAGTAAATTTATTGTCGACCGCACACCAACGATCGTGAAGCCTAAGCCATGGACAGATATGAGCCAAGGCGGCTATTATGGGGCAATGAAAAAGAGGCTCCATTTTATGCGAATTAGTCATATTGTCGGTAAGACAAAGGTAGTTAAAAGTTACATCAAAAAGATACAAGACGTTGACTTGAGCAAGATATATAGTGCAGTCAATGCAATTCAAGAGACACCTTATCGTATCAATAAAGATATGTATGAGGTAGTCAATGCAATCTTTGAGCAAGGCGGAGGGATAGCTGGTATAGCTGGCTTTGAGCCACACGCACCTGAGCCAGTAAGAAACACCTTTGAGACCAAGCAAGACTTTGGAAAGCGGTTCCATGAGTGGCTAGAGATTGAAGTGGCACGTCGTAGTAAAGCCCTAAGAGCTATGAGGCTGTTCAGATATGCTAAAGAATTTAAGGAGTACGACAAAATCTACTTCCCTTGCAATATCGACTTTAGAGGACGTATCTATCCAATACCACTCTTTAACCATCAAGGAGACGACTTTATGAAATCATTAATTGAATATGCAGAGCCTGTACCGCTCAAGGATAGTCAAGACATAGAGCTATTTTACTGGCAAGGAGCAAACCTATGGGGTAACGACAAAGTATCTCATAGAGAGCAAGTGGAATGGGTGAAAACTCACCACTCTAATATTGTCGACAGTGCAAAGGCACCTTTGGACTACCTATGGTGGACTGACGCAGATGAGCCACTACAATTCCTAGCGTGGACTATGGAGTACGTCAAGTCTCTTGAGTACTACCAAGAGCACAAGACTTATGAGGGCTATAGTTGCCCTTTAGTCATCGCATATGATGGTACCTGCTCAGGGCTACAGCATTACTCAGCAATGCTAAGAGATGAAGTAGGCGGAAGTGCAGTGAACCTAATAGACCATGAAAGACCAGCCGACATATATCAACAAGTAGCCGACAAAGTACTTAAGATTGTCGAAAGGGACGCAACAAGCGGAACACTTGATGAAGTCGAAAAGGAAGCAGTTGGAGGAGGACAAAGGGTACACTTTGGGACACGCTCAATGGCTCAAGCATGGTTAGCTCATGGAGTTAATCGTAAAGTAGTGAAACGGAACGTCATGACGCTTGCCTATGGTAGCGGACAATATGGGTTCCAAGAGCAGATTTATGAAGATACGACAAAAGGCAACCCACATTTCAAGAGATTTGAAAAGCCTTGTGCAAAATATATGGCTAAACTGGTATGGCAAGAGGTGCAGACGACAGTAGTCAGTGCTACAGAGGGCATGAAGTATCTCAAAGAACTAGCTAAAGTACTCACTAAACATGGACTACCTGTTAATTGGTGGACACCTTTGGGGATACCAGTACAGCAACAGTACCTGAAGTTGGTGCAAAAGAGCTTCCGCACACGCTTCGGAGACATGGTGAGATGGCATGGCTACTATCAAGATGTAGCTGACGATGAAGCACTAGACGCTAATGGACAAAAGAATGGGATAGCCCCTAATTTTATCCATAGCTTAGACAGTACACACTTAATGATGGTAGTCAATGAAGCTGGCTTAAAGAACTATACGACAATTCATGACAGCTTCGGTACATCACTAGGAGAAGCTAGACACCTACAAACAGTAATTCGTGAGCAACTCTATAAGTTATATACAGAGCACTCACCGCTTGAAGAGTTTAGACAATATGTACAAGAGATGACTGGAGAGGACTTATCAGATATTGTCGAACCGCCTAAAGGCAATTTAAACCTAAGAAACATACTAAAAAGCACATTTATTTTTCACTAAGAATTAATGTACCCACGAGATAGAGGAAAGCAAAAGTCCTCTTTTTCGTGGCAACAGAGTTAATGAAAAGGAGACAACTATGAAAGTAAAGATTGACATGAGAACACTACAGGTAGTTAGCATTGAACTAGATACAGACAATAGAACTGACATGAGCATACTAAATGGGCTAGACAAAGAAACAGGTATAGGAAAATTGATTGGTGAACGATTAGAACAAGGAGTGAAAGTACCATGCTAACAAGAATTGAAGAACTAGAGATCCGAGTAGGTGAAATTGTAAAGGAAAACCATGAGTTACGAGAAGCTGGCGAAAGATTAGCTAAAGAAAACATAGATAAACACTTTGCAATGAAGAAACACGCAGAGTGTAATTATAAGCTAATGAAAGAAATTGAAGCATTACAAAAAGAGGTTAAAGAACTAAAAGAAAATAAATTAGAAAAGAATAAATGGTATAGAGCCTCAGATTTTTATGTCGATGAGCTAAGAGAAAAACTAGGTACAGGAGTTTTAGTAGAGGTAGTAAAACACTCAAACGAAGATAAAGATGAAATGCGACCTGAGTTAAGGGAAACTAAATTTGAAAGAGTGCAGTACATCGCTAAAGATGGGTTTGGAAAAACAGCACTATCGACAGGAAGCGTATTCTACAGAAATTGGTTTAGAGTGATTTAGGAGGACTAATGGCTAAAAACTTTAGAGCACAACAAGTCTACTACAGACGACTACAATTACTATTCTTAATTCAAACCTATTTAACTGGAAACTGGAGATAACATCATGAATACAAATAGCAAACACTACGAAGAACTAAACATTCAACCATGGGAAATTATGGAGCGAAACTTCACCACTGAGGAATTTGTCGCATACCTTAAAGGTAATATAATTAAGTATACTTTGCGAGACAAAGGGCAAGCCTTAACTGACGCAGAGAAAATCAAGCACTACGCAGAGAAACTCATTGAAGTCATCGAAAAGAAAGAGACAGATGAATTTCTTGAAGAGGACGCTGAGCGTATCTATGGGAAAGCAGAGCCTGTAAGTGAGCATAAGTTTAAAGTAGGCGATCGTGTAAGAGTATTAATTAGTGATAAAACAGGAACAATTATTAGAACACCTGTAGAAGAATTATGGTTAGAATGTAGTAAAGCCTACATTATCGAACTAGATAACAAAGATAGTGGCTGGGAAGCAACTAAAGAACGACACTTAGTCGACAGTGAGAATGCATGGTATGTCAATGAAGATGACATGGAATTACTAAAAGAAGAAGAACCAAAGAAAACCTTAACACCTAACAAGTGGTATGACGCTGAGACCTTTACTGTAGAAGAACTAAAGGAACTACTACCAAGGGGGACTAAGGTAATTGTAATAGAAGATTATACAACCAACAAAAAAGACATCAATGAAGTAGAACTAGGTAAAGAAACATGGCTAAACACTATAGTCAATAACATTGGTAAAAATAAGGAAACAAAGAGAACACGAGCAGGTATAACAGGAGATATTTTCTTTAGACGTTATTTTAGACTTATAGGAGAGAACTAAGATGGAACCAATCATTAGCCCATGGGTAATCTATGCTTTACCATTAGTAGACACACTTATTGCTGTATTATCTGTAGTAGCAATGTTTACAATGTCAGCACTAATTATATTGTACCTAGACGATGACATCCGTAAAGCCACAGGTACTACAATAGTAAAAGGAGTATGGGCAGTGTTTATTATTAGCACTCTATTAGCTATCTTTATTCCATCTAAAGAAACTCTAATTGCTATGTACATTGCAAATCAAGTAACACCTGATAACCTAAGCCACGCTCAGGAAATCATTACGACAATTATTAAACAAGCAAAGTAAGGGAGAATACAAAATGCTAGAACCCATTACTCTAAATAAAAGAGATCAGAGATACCTAGATAGACTACTAGATGGACAGCATAAGGAAATGCTTGACGATTTAGTTTGGAGCAATAACACATTCCTAACAAGAATTGAAGAGGAAGTTGACTGGGTGGATACATACCAATATGAAAAACATCAAGTATTTAAGTGTATTAATGGTAAGTATTATGAATTAAGATATGTAAAAGATAACTACAGAGGAGAACGGAATAGCCTAGAATTCTATGAAGTAGTACCTAAAGAAATCACAAAGATTGTTTATGAACGAAAGGAGAACTAAAATGGCACGACCAAAGAAAACACAAGAAACAGAAATAATCACACTAAATGGTGAGCAAGTGCTCATCGAACTACTTAACGACAACGCAGTAATTCCTGAAGCAAAGACAGATGGAGCTGGCTGTATGGACATTACACTTCCAATGACAGTCTCAGTACCTCCAGTAACAGTACAAACGAAAGCTACAGAAATTCCTTTAGGTTTTAAAGTAGTAATTCCTAAAGAGCACACATTACGGATCCAGTTGCGTTCCAGTGTAGGACGAGACTATCCAATTAGCTTAGCAAACATTGAGGGTATTGTAGATGAGGACTTTAGAGGCGAAGTAATGATCTTTGTACGCAACTACAGTAAACATATTGTAATGCTAGAGCAAGGTATGAGAATTGCTCAATGCTGGCTTGAGAAAACAACACCAATGACTTTTGTCGAGGGTGGAGTAGTCGAGGATACTGAACGAGGCACTAAAAGCGGTAGTACAGGAAAATAACAAATGTATTCTAAGGGCACTCTTAATGAGTGCTCTTTTTTGTCAAAAGGAGAACATATAGATGGCAAAACAAAAACTAGGTAAAGACTTTATGTTAAGCGGAACAGCTTGCTGGGCTCACACTGACAGCCCTGAGACCTACGAGGGGAATGAGATTGGTTATTCCATCATGGTAAAACTTGAAAGCGATGAGAAAACAGAGGCTTTTAAGAACGCACTTGAAGAGCTCTTTAATGAAGCAGAAGCTCAATTAGACAAGAAAGTAAATCGCAAAGTACCTATCAACTTAGCAGTCAAAGAGGACAAAGAGTATGGCGAGTGCTTTAAAGCTAAGACAAAGCATGAGTTTAAAGACAAAGCAACAGGCGAACTTGTCAAACGCACATTGCGAGTATTCGACAAATATGGTGAGCCACTTCCTAAAGGCACAAAGATTGGGAATGGTTCCAAAGTCAAAGTAAAAGTAACAGCAGATCCATACATCATGAGCTCTAAGAACTATGGCATTACATTGCGTCTCAATGCGGTGCTTGTAGAAGAACTCAAAGAATACACAGGTGGTGGTTCTACAGCAGAAAGTTTCGGTTTTGAAGTGGCTCAAAAGCCTGACAATGACTTTGATGATGATGAAGCTGTAGAGTGGTAATAAATGGCTAAGGGCTGGACTTTTAGTCGCTTAGGAGGCTTTAAAAAGCGTATCGACAAGAGTACTAGAAGTGGCTTTGAGAGCAAGGTAAAAACTAACCTTGAGAAAGCTAAGGTACCCTTTGAATATGAAACAATGAGGGTACCATACACGACCACTCACTACTATAAGCCTGACTTTATATTGTCGAATGGAATTATTGTCGAAGCCAAAGGGCTGTTCCTACCAGAGGACAGAAGTAAGCACTTAGCAATCAAGAAGCAACACCCTGAGCTGGACATTCGGTTCCTATTCATGAGAGACAATTATATCAGCAATAAGACAAAAGCTAACAAGTATAGTGATTGGTGCAAAAAGAATGACTTTAAGTATCATATCGGTACAGCAATACCTAAGAAATGGATAGAAGAGAAAGGAGGTAAAACGAATTAAAGCATACGGGAAACTTAAAGAACGTAAAGAAACAAAATACATTAAAGTTACGCAGTACGCATTACACGACAGAGACCCTCAAGTAATCTTGAGAAATAGTCAAAAAGCAGGCTACCTGTTCTTCCCCCACCACTACTTAATCACAGCAGATGGAACAGTCAATAAGTTCCGACCTGAGGAAGCAGTAGCATTCGGTGAGATGGACAATTATGACACTACTATTAGTGTTCTATCTGACATCACTGAAGAAGCTCAAGCCAGCTTAGAAGTCGTGCTCAATGCGTTGCGAGAGCAATACAAAGGAGTTGAGGTCATTGAGTGATACAAGAGACGAGCTAAAGGAATACGAGTGCATGATGGACAGAAAGCATAAAGCCATCACAGTATACGCTAAGCAAGTTAAGTACTTTGAAGTCGAGCTTGAGAATGTCTCAGAGAATGAAGCTATAGAGCAAGCAAAAGTTCAGATTAATTGTCGAGACATAGAAGCGGACGATGAAGAAGTACTGATTGACGACATGGATCTTCATGACTAGCACATCAGAAATTCTCAATGCTCATCTTCCGTGCCCTGATTGTGGCTCATCTGACGCACTCACAGAGTACACTGACGGACACACTTATTGCTTCTCTTGTGAGACACATCATAATCACAACGAGGAGAAGCCTAAGACAGCTGACAGCTCATTCATAAGTGATATGACATTGAAGCCTTTGAAAGCTAGAGGTATCACTGAGAGCACCTGTAGGAAGTATCAGTACTACTATACGAACTACAAAGGGAAGCCTTGCCAAGTCGCTAATTACTTTGATGAGTACGGGAATCTTGTCGGACAAAAGCTACGCTTTAAAGACAAGTCATTCGCTATCAAAGGAAAGCTCAGTACTACATTCTTTGGACAGCAACTATACAACAATGGAGTAAGACTAATCATCACTGAGGGGGAAATTGATTGTCTCACAGTAAGCCAACTACTGGGAAATCAAGAGCCAGTGGTGAGTATTCCATGCGGTGTACAAAGTGCACGCAAGGTATTTGAAGCTAATCTAAAGTGGCTTGAGGGCTTTAATGAAGTAGTCGTAGTGTTCGACAATGATGAGGCAGGACGCAAAGGAGCTCAAGATATAGAGGGCATTTTGTCTCCTGACAAGCTCCGTATAGCTACACTCAAGCAGTACAAAGATCCTAATGAGTACTACTTAGCAGACAAAGGTAATGAGCTTTTAGAAGCTCTTGAGAACGCTAAAAAGGTAACACCTGAGAACATAATCAATGCTGATACGTTACTTGATGACCTACTAGAGGAGCCTGAAGAAGTAACTGGGTATTCACTACCATGGGCTGTAAAGGCAGACAAAATGATACGAGGAGTACGCAAAGGTGAAATCACAATGCTAACCGCAGGTACTGGCATAGGTAAGTCCACGATGATTCGAGAGATAGGCTATGACTTAGTAATGAGACATGGCTTAAAGATAGGCTCAATGATGCTAGAGGAAAACGTCCTTAGGACATCTAAAGGCTACATCGGTTTATACCTGAACAAACCAGTACACATCAGTCGTAAAGGAATAACCAAAGACCAATATGAGGTAGCATTTAATAAGACCTTAGGTACTGGCAAGTTCATTATGTATAACCACTTTGGTTCCCTAGACAACTCATCAATTCTTAATGCTATACGCTATATGGCTGTAACAGAGAAGTGTGATTTTATTCTAATAGACCATATCAGTATAGCCGTAAGTGGCATTGAGAGTAACAATGAGCGAAAGCTAATTGATATTCTTATGACACGCTTAAGACAGCTATGCGAAGAGCTAGGAGTAGGGCTCATCTGTATTTGTCATCTTAAACGAGGAGATGGCAAGAAGAGTGCTGAAGAGGGCGGGAGCATTTCTCTTGAGGACTTGCGAGGTAGTCAAGCAATAGCTCAGTTGTCGGACACAATTATAGCACTAGAGCGTAACCAACAAGCAGAGAGCGACGTTAAGAAAAACCTAGTGCAAATTCGAGTATTAAAATGTCGACAAACAGGGGATACAGGGATAGGAGGAAAACTTTGGTTTAACAAAGAGAAAAACATCCTAGAAGTTCCTGACGCAGACCTATTGAACGACATAGAAAGAGATGAAGAGGTACCTGAATTTTGACAAAAAACAATGAGTACATGGACTGGTTAGAAAGAAAAGTGCAGGAGGCTAAAGATGAAATGAAAGAAGCCTTATCGCATTTAGACCACGACAGAGCTCAGATCAAATATGTAACTCTATTGAAAACCTATAACAAAGCTAAGGAGCTATCACTATGAAAATTCCAGTGATGGGTAAAGGAGTAACACTAACAGAATTGCCTAATGAAATTGCAGTATTCTTTGAGATTGGTAATTGTCTACAGCACTGTGAGGGCTGTCATAGTCCTGAACTGTGGACTGCTGAAGGAGCCGAGTGGCTGACTGTAGATGACCTAAAGAAATACATCAAGTCTCAAAGAGGTATCACCGCAGTTGTATTCATGGGTGGCACGACAAACTATGGTATTGATCCTGAAGAGTTCCTTGAGAAAATCGTAAAACCTATCTCTAAGGACTATCCTGTAGGGCTCTATCATGGCCGTATTGAATTCCCATATGACAAAGAGCACTTAACATGGCTCAAGATTGGACGTTACATTAAATGTCAAGGTGGCTTAGCGAGCCCAACGACCAATCAAAAAATGCTTTACAAATTGCCTAATGGCGAATGGACAAATATTACATCATTTTTTACAAAGGAGACTAATGGCTAAACAACTTTTAAATAAACTGACAGACGACCAAATTCAAACAAAGGTGAACTTTATTCAGAACTACATGAACTCTTTCAACACTGCTGATGGCTCTATTGTCGACCCTAACAGTAATGTCGATGGTAAAAACATCGGTATCCTTGAGAGTGAACTGTACAAGTTCGAGACAATTCAAATCAATCGAGCTATGGTAGAAACTAAACTTATTGAAATGTTCGGTAGTGAATACGCTCACCAATACGAGCAAGATATTAAGAACCATCTCATTTACATTCACGATGAGACTTCTTTACGACCATACTGTGCAAGTATTAATATGTTCCCTTATTTATTCGAGGGCACTAAACCTCTAGGCGGTACTTCGACAGCTCCTACAAATCTACAGTCATTCTGTGGTAGCTTCGTAAATCTTGTCTATCAGGTAGCCAGTGGCTTCGCTGGTGCTATTGCTACAGTAGAGTTCTTAATGTACTTCGACCACTTTGCACGCAAGTCTTATGGCGACAACTACTTAGAGACAAATGCTAAGGAAGTTGCTCAAGAGCTACAAGGTGTAGTCTATGCGATTAATCAACCTGCAAGTGCACGAGGTAATCAAAGTGTATTCTGGAATATCTCAGTATTCGATAAGTTTTACTTTGAAAGCGTCTTTGGTGAATTCACATTCCCTGATGGCGACAAAGCGAACTACACAAGCATTGCTAAACTACAGGACTTCTTTATGAATTGGTTTAGAGAAGAACGAGAGAAAGAACTATTAACGTACCCAGTGCTCACAAGTGCAGTACTTGTCGACAAAGAAACAGGCAAGCCTAAAGATGATGAGTTCGCCCATATGTTAGCTAAGCACATGAGCAAAGGTTTATCATTCTTTGTCTACCAAAGCGAAAGTGCAGACAGCTTAGCAAGCTGTTGTCGTTTACGCAATGAGCTTGCAGACAATACCTTTAGTTATACTTTAGGTGCAGGCGGTGTATCTACTGGCAGTGTACAAGTTATCACTATCAATATGAACCGCTTCCTACAGAAGCACCATAAGGGTGTGTATGCGTTCCCTGATTTAATCAAGCGAGTACAAAAGTATCTAATGGCACATCGAGCAGTCATTGAGGACTACTTAAAGGCAGGCTTATTGCCAGCTTATAGTGCAGGTTTTATTAGCTTAGACAAACAATTCTGTACTATTGGTATTAATGGTATGCTTGAGGGCATGGAGTTCTTGCGAGTAGACCCAGTGAAAGATCCTGACTTGTACATTAAGACAGTCAGTGGCTTCTTAAATCAAATCTATACACTCAACAAAGAAGCATATAAAGACTACAAAATTCGATTTAATACTGAGTTCGTTCCAGCAGAAAACTTAGGAGTTAAAAATGCTAAGTGGGATAAAGAGGACGGCATTAAGACAAAACGAGATTGCTATAATTCCTACTTCTATCCTGTAGAGAATACGGACATGACTATCCTTGACCGCTTAAAGCTACATGGTAAAGACATGGTTAAGTATCTTGATGGTGGCTCAGCTTGTCATCTTAATATTGCTCAGTTGTTGACTGAAGAACAAGCCTATAAACTCTTATGCTTAGCAGGTGAGTACGGCTGTAATTACTGGACATTTAATTGTCTTGTAACCATTTGTGATAACTGCGGTTTTATTAATGTAAACACTGAAGATCATTGCATTAAGTGCGGTGAGAAAGAAAAGATTGATTATGGCACACGAGTAATCGGCTACTTAAGACGAGTTAGCAACTACTCAGAGGGCAGACGTAAAGAACACGCTTTACGAAATTACATGAAGAAATAGAAAGGAGACTGTACACCATGCTATTAAAAATCTTATTTAAACTAGAAGCTATCTCTATTGAGTTCCAAGCGTGGCTACGTTTGAAACAAAAGCAACAAATTGAAAAACTAATTGAGGAGAACGAGAGCGAAATAGCGGAGTTGAAAACACAAAACAGCTACCTTAAAGGGCTCTTAAAGAACTATGCTGGTATTTGATATTGAAACAAACGGACTTCTTGACACTGTAACCAAAGTGCACTGTATGGTAGTCTACGACACTGAAACAGAAGAGTACTTTGAGTATAGACCTAATGAGATTGAGCAAGGTGTACAGAAACTTTTACAAGCCGACAAAATATGCGGACACAATGTTATAGCGTTTGACGTTCCATGCTTAGAGAAGCTCTATGGAGTTAAATTTGAGCATGAAAAGGTAATCGACACACTAATACTAGCACGACTTGTCTACTCAAATATTAAAGATGTAGACATCGGACTAATGAGAAAAGGAGTACTACCTAAGAAGCTCTATGGACGCTATAGTTTACAAGCCTTTGGTTATCGCTTAGGCGAACTCAAAGGTACATACAGCGAGGACAATGAGGACGCATGGGCTTGCTTTAATGAGGAAATGTTAGCCTACAACAAGCAGGACGTAGTAGTTACCTATAAGCTCTACAACAAACTTGTCGATAAGGGTTTTACAGAACACGCTTCTATGATTGAACACAAAGCTCAATGGTTAATGCAGAAGAAAGAACGAAATGGCTTCCCATTCGACAAACAAAAAGCAATAAAACTTGAGGCAGACTTAAGGAAAGAACTAGAGCGTATCACTACTGAGCTTACTCAATATGTACCACCAATTCCTGACCGAGTGTTTATTCCTAAGAGAGACAATAAGCGAATAGGGTATAAAGCTGGTGTTCCTGTACAGAAATACAAAGAGTTTAAAATCAATTCACGAGACCAGCTCAAGTATATCTTAGGCACTCACTTTGGTTATAAATGGTTAGACACAATGTTTGAAATCGAGACAGATGAGGACGGAGAGGAAATCAATAGAAAACTAAAGTTAGACGAAGAGAGCCTACAGGAAATCATCAATGATCCTAAGGCAAGCGAAGAGGTACGTCATATTGCTAAGCTATACAGCACTGCATTTATGTTGTCGAAACGCTTAGGACAACTAGCAGATGGCAATCAAGCATGGCTCAAGCTCTTAGGAGACGACAATAGAATTCATGGCAAGGTAAACCCTAATGGTGCAGTATCAGGACGAGCAACTCATAGCAACCCTAATGTAGCTCAAGTACCCGCTATTGACAAGCCTTATGGATATCAATGTCGAGAACTATTCAAAGCACCTGATGGCTGGTATGAAGCTGGTATTGACTGCTCAGGCTTAGAGTTGCGTTGCCTAGCTCATTTCTTAGCACCATTCGACCACGGAGCGTATGCTCATGAGATACTCAATGGTGATATTCATACAGCTAACCAAATGAACGCAGGGCTTAAGACAAGAAACCAAGCTAAGACTTTCATCTATGCGTTCCTCTATGGTGGTGGTAATGCAAAGATTGGTGAGATTGTCGGAGGTACCGAAGAGGACGGCAAGAAGCTAAAGGCTAAATTCCTAAAGAATACACCAGCAATCAAGAAGCTATCCAGTAGCATTAAGGATACCTTAGCTCCTTATGATGTATCGGCTAGATGTCGCAGATATAAGCGTAAGTGGCTTAAAGGACTTGATGGTAGAAAGCTATATGTACGCTCATTGCATAGTGCATTGAACCTCTTATTACAATCAGCAGGAGCTCTTATCTGTAAACGATGGACAACAAGAACAGAAGAGCGACTACAGGCACTGGGGCTTCAACATGACTGGGACGGAGATTATTGTCTCATGGCATGGATCCACGATGAAATTCAAGTAGCTTGTAGAACTCAAGAGATAGCAGAAGTTGTCGTAAGAGAAGCTCAATTAGCAGTGCGAGACGTACAGGAAGAGTTTAAATTTAGAATTCAATTAGATACCGAGGGCAAAATCGGTAAGAACTGGGCGGAGTGTCATTAATGAAATTAAACAAAGAATTACAAGAAGTACTTGCAGTCGTACTTATTGATGAGCAGTTAGGCGACTTAATAGACGACTGGGGTATTACAAGATATTTACCTACTGAAGAACTCAAAAAGAAAAATGAAGAGTTCTACTTATGTTTAGTGCAATACAAAGAACTACTAAACCAATGGGCTGAAAAGAACTTAGTCAGAGAGGAGACAGATGGCGACAAAGAAAAAGACAAAGCTGTTAATTGACGCAGACATGATGATTTATCTAGCGTTGCAAAATGCAGAGACTGAGCATGACTGGGGAGATGGCTTTTACACTCTTAGTGCGTTCTTCCCTGACGCAACAATGAGCTTTGACAGTCATCTTGCAGAGCTAGTCCCTCTTGTCTTAGAGCACTGGGACATCGAGGGAGAGTACGAGATTATTATGGCTATGACAGACCTCAAAGGTAACTTTAGAAAAGAGTTAAATCCTGAGTACAAAGCCAATCGTAAATCTAAAAGACGTCCTATGATGTTTATTCGTATGCGAGAGTGGGTTAAAGAAAACTTTAATGTCATGATGATTGACAATCTTGAAGCCGATGATTGCATAGGAATTAGTGCAGACAAGAACTCAATCATGATTAGCGGAGACAAAGATTTTAGGAGTATTCCTTGTCGCTTCTATGACTTCTTGCGTAATGAGTTTTACGATACGACAAAAGAGGAAGCTCATTACTTTCATATGTATCAGACATTAATTGGAGATACAGCCGACAACTATAAGGGTTGCCCTAAGATTGGTGAGGTAAGAGCTAAGCGTTTACTTGATGAGGACTGCTCATGGGAAGCTGTAGTAAGGGCTTATAAAGCTAATGGCAGTACTGAAGAAGAAGCATTAATGAACGCTAGATTATCATTTATTTTACAAAAAGGTTATTACAATAAGAAAACTAAAGAGGTGAAATTATGGACACCGTAGTCAAAGAAAGTCATTTTAGGAACCCTGAGAGAGACGCAACGGCTTATGTCGAAGCACTAAAGCGTGAAGCAGACGGACACCTTTTGTTATCTCTAGGGAGCCGTGGAGCAGTCTATTCACACCTCCTTGAACAAAACACCAATGGGAAAATCAGAGCATGGTATGACGCTACAGGGAAACTTGTAGGAGTGCTAATGTTTGACGTAGGTAAACTTTGGTGGACTGATAAAACAGTCGTAATGGAAGAGACAGTATTCTGTATCGACAAAACTTATAGCGGTATTCAAAGAGAAGCTATCAGAGAGCTAGAGCGAGTAGCTAGAGGTTATGAGGCAGAGCTTATCATCAGTGGTAATGTTTTGTCTACAGGACGTACAGCTAAGCTAGTCATGAATGGCTATAAGAAAGCTGGTTTTGAGCCTATCTGTACAGATATGGTAAAGGTACTTGCCTATGAGTAACCTAGACAGACCAGTACCGAGAGTTGACGAGATTATTATTGATGAACTCAAGCGAGCCTTTAATACACACTCAATCTTGCGTAGAGAAGATCTTAACGCAGAGCAAAAGATAGCATATATCATGGCTATTGATGAAGTAACTAATGTCTTAAACTCATGGAGACTAGAGCATGAACTCTAATGTACCCACGAGATAGAGGACTTTAATTCTTTAAAAGACGAAAGGAGACTTATGGGAACTATGCTGGCACAGCTTGCAGTAGGTTTGGTACTCAATAAAGTCGCTCAGAAATGGGGGAGTAAAGCTAAGCCAGTCCCTCAAGTAACTGGTAAAGACATCGTACCTGCTACTCAAGCAGAGACACCTGAGTTCGCACAGCTAGGCAGTGAGACACCTAACTATGTACGAAAGAACAGGGAAGCATTAACAATCAAACGAAACACAGACAATGACTATAACCCTATGAATATGTAGAACACGAAAGGAGAACCATGGGAGGACTTAAGAAACTCTTTGGTGGTAGAGAACCTGACATTCCAACACCAGCAGCATCCGCACCTGAGGTACCTGATAGCACAGATCAAAAGTATGCAGAAACTCAAGGCGGTGGCTTGCGTAAACGTAAAGCAAGAGGTAAGAAAGACCTACAAATTGCTACTACAGGGCTCAATGCGAATGGCACACGAGGTAATGGGGTGAACGTATAGATGGCGACAAAAAAGCGTAAATCTACACAGCCTCAAGACCAAGGTATATCCGCTAAGGAGCTCTACACAAAACTAGAGAGTAAACGAGAGCCTTATGTACAGCGAGCTATTAGTTGTGCAAAGCTAACTCTTCCTCATGTATTCCACGACAAGAATGACGATGGCAATACTAAATTCAATACACCTTATCAGTCTATTGGAGCACGAGGAGTAAACAACTTAACAAGCAAATTAGTACTTGCCCTATTCCCACCGAATGAGGGCTTTTTTAAATTGGGTTTGTCGACAGAAATGAAGCGACAGCTCATCAACTCATCTCCTGAGGTTTACGAAGAGAAAACACAAGAGATTGAACAAGCACTCATGAGATACGAACAGGCAAGTCTAAAGTATCTTGAAGAAATTCAATTCAGATCCACGGCTCAGGAAGCAAGCCGACACTTAATCATCACTGGCAATGGAGTAGTATTCCTACCGCCCGACAGAGATGGCACTAAGTTTTATGACTTAAATCATTTTGTCGTACAGCGTGATGGGGTAGACACAGTAGTTACGTTGATAACTAAAGATGTCCTATTGAAACGCACATTGCCTCCTGAAGCATACAATCTAGTTCCTGACAAAAAGGACGATGAAGAAGTCGAAGTGTATACAAAATGCGACTTAGTAGAGGACAACTATGAATGTTTTAGCGAAGTCGATGGTGTACTAATTAATGGCAGTGAGCAGTCATATCCGAAAGAGAAATTCCCTTATATTGTCTTAAGAATGACAAAGGGAAGTAACGAGGACTATGGACGCTCAATGGTAGAAGAGTACCTAGGCGACTTAACAAGCCTAGAGAAGCTATCAAAGGCTCTAGTTACAATGGCTTCTATCAGTGCACGCACATTATACCTAGTGAACCCTAATGGTATCACAAGACCTAAACTTTTACAGGACGCTCAAGAGGGCGACTTTGTAAGTGGTCGAATTGAAGATATTCAAGCACTACAACTTAATAAATACCCTGATATGCAAACGACAAAAGCGACTGCTGACACTATTGAGCAACGCTTATCGTTTGCTTTTCTTTTGTCTAATGTAGTACAGCGGAACGCAGAACGAGTAACAGCAGAAGAAATCAGAACAGTCGCAAGTGAACTTGAGGACACTCTTAGTGGTGTATACAGCATTTTAACTCAAGAGTTCCAGTTGCCACTTGTAAGACGAGTATTAGCAGTCTTAATGGCTAAAGGCGAACTAGCACAGCTCCCTAATGGCTTTATTGAGCCGACAATCACAACTGGTATGGAAGCCTTAGGTCGAGGACATGATTTTAATAAGTTCATGACTTTCATGAGTGTAGTAGGTCAAATGCCTGACGCTATGGGATACATGAAGATTAATCAATGGTTAGTAGCGATAGCGACAAGTTTAGGTATCGACACTACTGGACTTATTAAGACTGATGAAGAAATTCAACAAGAACAACAGCAAGCTATGGAGGCTCAACAAGAGCAAGCCTTAGTAGAACAGGCTATGTCAAGCACTATGAATGAAAGCGAGGTAACACAATAGGTGGACATTACAGTTAATTCACAGAATAACACTCAGATTGTAGACGCTCAGCCACCACAGGAGCCTACAGTCGACAATCAACAACAGGTACAAACTGAGCCAGCTCAACAGCAACAAGTAGAAAACACAAATACAGAGGCAACAGCTACGACACAAGTTGACGCTCAGACAAATACAGTGCAGGAAGCAATAGCTCAGCAACGGCAGACAACTGAGAAGCTAACTGAGGACTTAGCACAACGCAATGTAGACTTTAAAGCTCTTGAAGAGGAGTACACAAAAAATGGTAATTTGTCGACTGCTTCTTTAGAAGCCCTAGCGAACGCTGGCTATCCTAAGGAAGTTGTAGACGCATACATCAATGGTGTAGAAGCCACTCAAGAGAAATTCTACAACGCAGTAGTTGGCTTTGCGGGTGGCGAAGATGAGTACCGACAAGTAGCTAAATTCGTACAGTCTCAAGGTCAACAAACAATCGACAACTTTAACAGTGCAATTAATGGAGGCAACTTAGGAGTAATCAATATGGTTATCCAAGGTGTCAAAGCAAATATGCAGGCAGTTAATGGCACAACTAATAGTACTATCTTAGGTCAAACTACAGGCGGTACTACAGCGAACACAAATGCTTTCCAAACGAAGCAACAAATGGTAGAGGCTATCAGTGATCCAAGATACTCTACGGATCCAATCTACCGAAAACAAGTAGAGACAAAAATTATGAACAGTGATTTTACAATGTAAAAGGAGACAAATTAATTAATGGCTGGAGTAACAAATTATCAACAACAAGGTGCTAAACAAAACACAGGCGATCAATTAGCCTTATTCTTAAAAGTATTCAGTGGTGAGGTTTTAACAGCTTTCACACGAGCTTCTAAAGTAATGAATAACCACATGATTAAAACGATTGACAGCGGTAAGTCTACATCTTTCCCTGTAATGGGTCGTGGTAAAGCTCATTACTTGCCAGCAGGTTCTAACCTTGATGACTTGCGTGAAGCAATTCCACACAACGAAGTAGTAATCAACATTGACGGCTTATTGACTTCCGATGTATTGATTACAGACATCTTTGAAGCTATGAACCATTACGATGTTCGTGGTGAGTACGCTAAACAATTAGGCGAAGCATTGGCAATCGCCGCCGATGGAGCTACAGTAGCAGAAATCGCTAAGTTGGTTAAAGCAAACACTGAGAACATTACTGGTTTAGGTAAAGGTATTGTCGTAGAGAAAACCATTACAGGTGGTGCTGGTATTAATTACGAGACTGGTAAAGCGGTAATTGATGGCTTGCTTGAAATGAAAGCTAAATGGACTACTCAATACGTTCCTGAAGAAGAACGCTTTGCATACATCACACCTGAAGTAGAAAGTGCTATCATCACTTCTAAAGACGCTATCAACCGAGACTATGGTGCAGTAGCTTCTATTGTCGATGGTAACATTGATAAACTTTGCGGTTTCAAAATCATCGCTGTACCTCATTTGAAAGCAGGCGGTGCAGACAAAACAGGTATGTTAGGCACATCTCCTGAGGGACATGAATTCCCTACAGATTATGCAGGTGCATTGGCTGTTTGTGCACATCGTACAGCAGTAGCAACTGTAAAACTTAAAGACTTGCAATTAGAGCACGCACGTCGTCCTGAATTGCAAGCTGATATGATTATTGCTAAGAACGCTGTAGGTCATGGCGGTTTACGTCCTGAAGCAAGCGGTATTATCCTTGCAAAATAATCTTTAACAACTCTATGGGGGTAGTCTTATGGCTATCCCCTTTTTTGTCTAAGGAGAACTTATGATTTTAACACCACTAACCAAATTGGACGCAGTGAATGAAATATGCGGAGCTATGGGTGAGGCTCCTGTAGACACTTTAGAAAACAGTGAGAATGTCGATACAATCAATGCAGTTCGTATGCTTGAAGCTGAGACAAGAGCTATCCAAGTAATGGGCTGGACGTTTAATACAATAGAGAACTATGTCATGACACCTGACGACAATACTAAACGTATCCACTGGGACGACACAATTTTGTCTATCCAGTTCAGTGATAAGCGTATTGTTAGAAAGCGTGATGAGTGGCTCTACGATGTAACAAATAATACAGACAGGTTTGTATCACCACTGACAGCTAAAGTAATTCAATATGTACCATTCGAGGAAATGCCTCAAGTATTCCGACAATACATCACAGTGAGGACAGCTCACCATTTTGTCGCACGTTACTTAGGCGATCCTACAATCATGCAAGAGCTACAACAAGAAGAAGCTCAAGCATATATGCAGATGATGGAAGCAGAGATTACCTTAGAGCAATCTAATGTACTCATGAACCCCGCTATACAGAACTACATGAATAGGGGGTAACTAATGCCACTTATACAACAAACCATAAAGAACATCATTGCAGGTATATCTCAACAGCCTCCTAAGTTGCGTCATGCAGAGCAACTAGAAGAGCAGATTAATGGCTTCTCTACAGAAGCAGGTGGTTTACAAAAGAGACCTCCTACACAGCACATTAGGAGACTACCAGCACTACCACTGAAAACTAAAGTGCACCTTATCAATCGTGATGAGACAGAAAGATATATTGTCGCTTTCACTGGGGATAGTCTTAAGATATTCGACATCAATGGCAATGAGAAAACAGTCAAGATGGAGAATGGAGCAGATACTTATGTAACCTGTAGTGAGCCCAACAAGCAACTTAAGGCAATCACAGTAGCAGACCATACATTCATTGTGAATACTACTAAAGTTGTCGAGATGGATACAACAAACAAGTCGCCTAATGCATGGGAAGAACAAGGGGCTCTTATTGTTATTCGACAGGGACAATATGGTAGAAAATACAAAGTAAATATTAAAGACCAATCATATGTCTATGAGACACCTGACGGAGGAGCTGCGAGCCACTCTACGATGATAGCTACAGATTACATTACTAATCAACTATTCGAGAAACTAGCAGGCACCTTTAAGAGAACATTTGAAAGTCTAACAGATGAAGAACTGAATAAATATAACATTACTAAGAAAAAAGAAAGCTATTATACTGGGCGAGACGACAGGCTGGTAACAAGAACATACTACATCTATAAAGGAAAAGCATATTCTAAAATGGATACTTTTGCACCTGAAGGGGTACAAGGGGTAATAGTAATCAAAGGTACTAACTGGATACAACTTATAGGAGACATAAAAGATCTTAGTGTATCAGACGGCTTTAATGGTGAAGCACTTAAGCTATTCACTAATACAACACCTAGATTTGAAATATTACCCTCTACAGCTCCGAGTGGCTATACAGTTATTGTCAAAGGCGAAAAGGCTTCCGATGATGACTACTACGTTAAGTATGACATAGGGCAACAGTTATGGACTGAGACAACTAAACCAAACACAGAGATTAACTATAAAAGTTCTACAATGCCTTATATTTTACGAAGAGAAGCAGATGGTACATTCACTTGTACGACTGCTGATTGGAACGAAAGAAAAACTGGTGATGAGGATAGTAATCCTACACCATCTTTTGTCAACAATAAGATTAACGATATTTTCTTCTTTAGAAATCGCTTAGGAATTATCTCAGGGGAAGCAGTAAACTTGTCTAGGACATCAGACTTCTTTAACTTCTGGGTAGACAGTGCTACAGCTATTGTCGATACAGATCCGATTGATTTACAAGTATCCCACAATCGAGTGAGTACGCTTTACAATGCAGTACCATTCAATCAAGACTTGTATCTCTTTAGTGCTCAAACACAATTCATATTGAGAGCTGAGGGAGTGCTAAGCCCTAAGACAGCAGTCATAGACCAAGTAACTGAGTTTGACGCTGACACATGGGTTAAGCCAATAGGTGTAGGACGTAACTTATACTTTACAGCTCATAAGACAGACTTTACGACTGTACAGGAATACTTTGCAGTAGCTGATAGTACTACTCAAAAGAACGCTACAGACGTTACAGGACACGTTCCGAACTTCCTAAAGAATAGCATTTATTCTCTTAAGGCTTGTAACAATGAGAACTTATTGATTGCCCTAAGCGACAACCAAAGAGACACAATGTATATCTACAAATTCCTATTCCTGAATAATAGTAAAGCTCAAGCAAGTTGGAGCTCATGGACATTCGATGGGGAGCTTATAGGTGCTGACTTTATCAATTCTGTTATGTACTTAGTAATTAACCGAGGTGGCAATACATTCCTTGAGAAATTACCAATTAGCTATAATACAAAAGATTTTGTCTCAGAACCATACCGAGTAATGCTTGACAGGAAGTTTAAAACAACATTACATGGTACCTTTGATAAAGACACCAAGGAGATGAGGTATGACGTCAAATCAATCTATGGAGACGCTTATTCTGAGCCTAGAGAGTACACAATAGTACTTAAGAATGGCTCAGTGTATTCAGGAAAAGATACTGTAGTTATACCACACCAAGTAGAACCACTGGAGGACTTTGAATGTTTCATAGGAGTAGCCTATGAGTTTAAGTTTATCTACAGCACATTCTTTATTAAACAAGAAAGTCAAACAGGTACCGATACGATACCTAATGACAGACTACAGCTACGCTTCCTGCACATCAACTATGACAACACAGGAGAGTTTGAAGTTATTGTAAATGCTACTGGTAAGACACCTAAGCATTATAAGATGACTGCACGTATTGTCGGTACACCAAGTAATCAAGTTGGTATACACCCACTGGAGACTGGGGAGTTCCGAGTTCCACTAATGGGACGCAATACGGACACTGAAGTAACAGTAATCAATACAAGCCCTTTACCAAGTGCATTTAACACAACAGTATGGCAAGGACTTGTAACGTATAAATTTAGACAAATATAGAAAGGAGGAGACTTATGGGTACAGCTAATACACAGCTATTAGGAGTTATGAATGCTGGAGGACTAGCTACTACTGGCTCTTTAGGAGGTAATACATCAATCGGAATGGGTATGCAACTGTTGAGTGCTTATAACAACTATAGAGCTCAAAGGAGACAAGCAGAGGCACAGGCAGACCAAATCATTGCTCAAGCTAAAGGAGCCATTAAGACAATGAACTACTCTTTAGGTAACTTTGAGAATGAACGTAGAAATGCCTTTGAAGCCAGTGTAGCTCAATTAGGAGCTATTCGTATGCAGGCAAGAGGACTTGAAGAAAGCGTACAGGCAAGCACTGGAGAATACCAAAGTGGTAAGACAGCCAAGCTATTGGTACGCTCTACGAAAGCTGATGGGCTCCGCACGACAAATCAAGTGAAAGACAATTATATCCGTAAGAGTGATGAAATAGATCAAAACAAAGAGCGTGTATTCCTGAGCACTAGAGAATATTTGTCTCATCTTGAAACACCTCGTATCCCAACTCTAATAGGCGGTATTCTTAGTCAAGCTGGTGCTTTAATGTCGGCTTATAACGACTATAAGAATATGAACGCTAATAGAATTTCTAAGATAGGCGATGGGAGTGGAGTAGGCGGTACCAGTGGCACTCATGTAGAAAGCCTAGTGAGACGCTGGGAGCCTGACTACACCTTTAGGAGTGCTAGTCAAAACCCATGGCGAACCAGTGCTAACGATGGTTTTAGCCTAGCGGATACACGCAGAGGAGTACTAGGGTACACAGTAAATGATCCTAAGGCAATCAACTACGGCAACCCTAATATTCGATACGACACTAATAGTGCAAGCTATCAGTACAGTGCTAATGGCTTTGCTACAGCCTTATCAATCAATATGGACTACCCTAAACTCTTAAGTACTTCTTATCGACAACCAATTAGATTTGGTAACCCACGCATAGGGTATAACCAAGACAACAATCAATACATTTTCAATGGAGGACAATTATAGATGGCTAATAACAATACACAAGTGAGTGGTTCCATAGGTACTGCTCAACAGTTTATGCCTAATGCTCCTCAGACATATCAACAGAATTTGTCTAATGTAGCCTCCGTAGGCTCACCAATGGCACGCTTTACGAATGACGCAGACCTATTAGCAACTGGTTTGTCTCAACTAGGAGTAGCGTGGAAGCAGTACACAAATGATGAAGAGGAGCGTAAGGAAAAGATAGCGAAAGCCGTAGCTCCTCAGCTATACACAAGTATGACTGAAGCTCAGAAAGAGGGCTTGACTACACGACAAATCTTAGCGACAAGTGGTAAGTTCAATCTACAGGACAATGAGTACGCAGTGGCGACTATTGACCGCATGAGAGGTACTGAGATGGGGAAACGCATAGAGAGCGACTGGCAAATCTATGACGACCAACATCAGCAACAGCCTGATTTACCACGACAATTCAATACATTCGATGAGTTCTATGAAGCACGACTTAAGGACTACATGAGTGAGGAAAACATTGAGAACCAATATGCCTTTCAAGGTGGACTTGAAGAGCAACATATGGCAACTAAGATGGCTGTATTTGATACCTTTACGAAACGTAAAGAAACTCAACTGAAACTAGAGCGTGTCAATGGTATTACTGCAATGGTAGGGGACTTCGCACGGAATAACCCTGACATTACTGTAGAAGATGGTACACCATACCTTGAGAGCTTTATCACTAATATCCGTGAGACAGCAACAAGTGATAGTAACCTTGAGTACAAGCTATTAGGCAACGTAGCAGAAGCAATCTCTAAGACTGGTAATGCAGATTTAGTAGAAGCCTTTGGACAAATGGAGTACGACGATAGACGTCGAGTGAAAGACGTAATTGATTTGTCGGACTATAAAGACGGAGCCAATACGGAAGCCGTTAAGATACGCAATGACAGATTTGTCGCACTCAATAAGGATATTGAAGCAATCAAGACTGTAGAGGGACTTGACGAGTACTACAACAAGAAGAAAGAAGAAAGTCCTGAGGACTACCGACTTATTGCTCCTCTATACAACCATGCAGTCGCTAATATCAAGACTGAGCAAGCTAGACAACAGAAATTAGCACTCATGAAGCAAGCTACAGAATTAGCTAGAAGCAATGCTAATGCTACGCTACAGCCAATGTTTGACGCAATGCTTGCAGGTAAAGCCTCATGGAATGGTATGGAGTTCCCAAGAAGTGAAGCTGACCTTAAGGATATGGGTATTGACCCTGATATGTTCATAAGCGGTGCAAGAGAAATGCTTAGACAAAGACTATTAAGCGGTCAGTATGATGGCTTACAGTATGTCTTAGCTAACCCACTTATCGGTAATGCTATGCGAACCTCTATGAAAGACCAAATGGACGTAGCCTTAGCTTCTATGGATCAGAGTGGTAATATGCCTGAGATTGTCGGAATTGCTTTGTCGCTCTATAGAGCACGACCAAACATGATACATCAACTCTTAGACCCTAAATGGGCTGGACGTATTCAAGCTCTAGGAAGTCTACAGGATACCATGGGACAGGACGAGGGCACTAAAATATTCGCTATGGGTATGCAAGCTCTTAGAGACCCTGATACAGCAGAGAAAGTCAAAAAAGACATAGACACAATTCCTATGGGAAGCTCAGAAACATTAAACTTAAGAACTGGTGCATGGGGTTATTTTAGTATTCCTGATAGCACACCTACAGGCTTATTAGGAGCTATTAGAGACCAAGCAGAGATACTTAAGGCAACTGGAAGATTTACAGCAGACCAAGCTATGGAGAAAGCTAAAAGCAATCTAATACACTCTTTTGTCAACTATGATGGAGTGCTTTTACCACGCTCTATCCTTAACACAACTGGTGTAGAAAGTGAAGCATTCGCTAGTGAGGGTGTACGACACGTATTAGATGAGCTTAAGGAAAAACAAGGACCTGGCTCATGGGTGAGCTATGATCCCGACCAAGACGTAATTTATATCCGCCAAGCAGGCTCTATGGAGGGCTTAGCGTATTATCCATGGGATATTGGTAATAGAGCTTATCAATACCTAAACGATACTACAGCAGAAGAACGTAAAGGCTCAGATCCTGAGCATACAGTAGTATATGGCAATGAAGTTATTAATACAGATTTATCAGGTAGCTCATTGAACCAAGGCAAGAGCAAACTACGAGCATTCTTTGGTTTAGATTAGAAAGGAGGTAACATATGGAGATAAACCCTAAAATACTTGAAGTAGCTGACATATATCAAAAGAAATATGGTACTTCAGACTACTTCAAGAAGCTACAAATAGCACAAATGGTACATGAAAGTGCTAATGGTGAGTCCGCCTTAGCCGTTGAGGATAATAACTTCGGTGGGCTCACTGGGTACCATAAAGGAGCAGGGCAACAGCCTGAAGAGGACGGAAGTGCAACCTATGGGCATTTTGATAGTTTAGATGAATACGCTACTTATCTTCATGATGGCTTCTTTGCACACTATCCTGAAATTCATAATGCTACCTCAGCAGGCGAATACGCAACTATCTTGTATGACAATGGATACTTTAGAGATAACAACAAAACTAGAGAACAAGATATAGACGACTATGGTACTGACATGGCTAACATTGCAGGAGAAACATATGTCGCAGGAGCTAAAGTAGGCAGGCACTATGCTGGCTTTGGAGGACTAGAGAAAGGTGTGGGACCACGAGTATACGACTTCTCAGATGATGTCTTTGAGCCACTAGCCGACACAAACACAGGTGGCTTCTGGAAACAAGCTAAAGATAGCTTCTTGAATGAGTGGTATAACAATGGTACAGTCGCATTGCTTCGCACAGGATACAATATGGCAGAAGCCAATGGTTTTAAACCAGCAGATCCTAATTGGACACCTAATGAAAACGACCTAAAGGCAATCGACAAGTACTTTCCTAATGATCTTGAGACAAGACATTTCTTACTTGCAAATGCTAAGTCTCAAGCTCAACTAGGGGCTCTTATCCAGCAAAAGCGAGATGACTTTGCTAGACAAGAACGAGTAGAAAAAGCTGGATACGGCTTAAAGAGTATCGGTGGTATTTTAGGTACAGTGGCAGACCCTCTTAACTTTATACCAGCAGTAGGTCAAGAAGCACTCATCGGTAAAATGATAGCACGCTTAGGCACACGAACCCTAGCCAACCTAGGAGCTAATAAAGTATTCCAAATGGCTGAGCTAGGGCTTGCCAATGGCTTAATCAACATGGGAGACCAATATGTCGCTCAACAGTATGGTGGTTACACTCCTGACTATACTACAGCATTTCTATTCGGTGCTGGTATGGGGGCAGGAGCACGCTACTTCCATTCCATAGGAGGAGACCACAAGACAGCTGTAGGTGCTACACCAGCAATGGATAGATTAGGACGACAAATAGAAGCTGAGACAGAACAAGCACTAATGCAGGCTTCCGACTTAGCAGTACCTAAAGCACCTACTAAAGTTGCAGATGAGATTGTCTTACCTAAGATTAGTGAAGTTGACTTTGTAAAAGACAAAGGCTACACCAATAAAGGTGAATGGGCTGAACACTTATTGCACCATAAGACAAGTAATGAGTGGAAAGAAGCTAGAGACTTCTACGGAATGTCTAACAGCGAACTCAAGTCAAAACTTAAGGACTATGCAAGTCTAAAGGACTACTATGGACGACTAGAGAAAACTTACGACTATACATCAAGACCTTACATCACTAAGCATAATGATGGCTCAGTATCAGTCAATGATGTAGATTTGTCGAATACATCAGTTATCGCTAATGCAGTAAATGCAGAAGATAATAACTTCTATATACCACTAGCAGATGATGAAGAAATACCATTCATGGACGAGGGCTTTGTCTCACACGTTCCTGAGCTTCCTGAGAGCTCTATAGACGTAGGACTTAAGCCTGACGATGAAATACCTTTAGAAGCAACTGGACACTCAGATAAGCCTGCACAGGCACTCATTAAGACTGAAATTAAGCCTGAGGAAGATTACTTATATATGGGACAAGGTGGTGTATCCAGTCCTGAAAAAGTAATGATGGAAACTCAAGGAGCTCTAGGTAAAAAAGGAGCAATCAAACAAAAAGCAGAGCTTACCAAAGTCTTTGGTACTACTTATGGACATCTAGCGAATAGTCCATCAGATACAATGAGACACTTCGCTAAGACAATGTTACTTGACCCTAGAGACCGCATGAATAACATCGGTATTCCTATAGAGCTTGCTAAGAAAGTAGTTCAGAAAGACTACAAAATCAAGATGGCAGTCTTTGAGGACGACTTTAAGAAATGGTACTTTGAGCGTCCTAGACGTCAATGGTTCACACCTAAGCACGCTAAAGAGGAATTTAATGAGGTAGTCAGCAAGGCTTACCATGAAAAGTACAGAGATGGAAAAGACATATCTCACTATGGAGAAACCATCAATAATGCTGTAGAACACGTTAAGGACTTTCGTGAGTGGGACTTAAAGAACCTTAAGCAGTCAGGACTTGTCAGTGAGGACTTCGATGGGAGCCCTGAGCTCTACAGACGAGTATCTAAAGACAAACTAGCTTTATTGTCGGAGAAATTCGTTAATGAAGAAGCTAAGAGAAATTTCTTAGTGCACTACATTGAGAGAGCTGTAGACAGAGAAAGACTAGACGAGGGCATTGACTTAAGAACTGAAGCAGAAGCCTACGCAGATCATATCATGAGAGCTGGGCAACATCACTTTGATGATGGCGAAATGAAAGACGTTAATGGCGACAAAAGACTTGCTTACTTTAAGCGTCGCTTACCAATGAACACTGGCTTGACAGTACCTCTTAAGTTAAGCGGTGGTACTACTGAGAAAGCACTTAATGACCTCTTTAGTTTTGATACAGACCTACGAGATACTAACATCATGAACCATATGAATTATGTCTCTAACCGCTCAAGCGGTGCAATAGCAATCAAGCAGGTAACTGGAGTTGATGATGTCGGAGCACTAGCACATCGCTTTGATACAAAAATCAAGAACGAACTAGAGCAAGCCGTACAGCTAGGCTATGTTAGCGACAAAGAAGCACAGTTAAGCTATGAGGACTTCCATAGAGCCTTTCATCATATAACTGGTGCACGCATATTCGAGGACGTTATTCCTAAACCTGAGCAAGCTATGGATAGACTACAGAAAGTACTATTAGACGCTTCTTATGCAATGAATGGTATGAACTTCGGTTTGTCGGCACTTGCAGAACACGCAGGGGCTGTATCTAAAGTAGGGGCTAGAGCTTTCACTCATTTCATTCCACGCTTACATGATTTTATTCACGACTTGAAGCACTCTAAGTTTGTTACAGCTAAGCAGTTAGCAGACTTTAGAAAGATGGAGATAGGTACTTATATGTCAGAAAGCAACTGGTTTGACCCTATAGTAACTGACAGAAACTACTTAGAGAATAACATTGCAGGCTTGCATATGGAGGCTCTAGGAGCTACACATGATGGCATAAGTGTAGGAGCAAGATTGACTTCTACTTTGTCTCAAGTACAGCAAATCACTAATCACAGTATCCAATCAATTAAGGCAGACTTAGTACCTGATATGATTGACTGGGCTAATGATGAGTTCTCAAGCACTTTCAGAAAGAACCTATTTAGTGAGCGAGCATTTAAGCGTGTAGGTATAGACAATATACCTGAGTTTAAAGCTACAGTAAAACACTATTTGTCGGACTTAGACCATAACGATCCTACAGCTCTACGCAAGAGCCTAAGGGAATGGCAAAAGAATGACAATATGAGTTATATCAAGTTCCATGCATTTCTTGACAAGCACTCTATGGACGCAATCTTACAGCCACACTTTAGTGCAGGTAATACAAGATTGACTGGGCACATCTTACCAATTCTTATGCAATTTAAAGCCTTTTCACGAATGGCACTCAATAGCCACCTAATGCGAGCTATGGAGCACTGGCAAAGAGAGGACACTATTCAAACACTTGCTACCATTCTTTTAGGCGGTATGCTATGGGCTATCCGTATGAGAGCTCAAGCAGAGTATATGTATGGTAATGATGAAAAGCGTAAACAAAAGTTCCTAGACAAAACCTTTACAGCTGACAATATCATCACTGCTGGTTTGACAAGAAGCTCTATTTTGTCTCCTTTATCCTTTGGAGATGACGCACGGAAACTTATAACAGGACAAGGGAGCACAGCTAGAACTACTGTAGACCGACCTGAGTGGACTGAAGATGGACAGTTGATTGATGGCATAGCTGACCGAGCTAAGCAATTCGCAGTACTAGGGAGTGCTATAAGATTATTCAATGGTGCACGCACTGGCTTAGAAGCTATTGGAGCACTTGAAGATAATCAAAAGAATGGTAAAGGACAAAACGCTTTAACTGCTGTTTATCCTCTTGATCGCTACTTACCTATCCAAATATTCCTTACAGGTATGGCTGATATGGCTCATAAGGAGCAACAAGACTTTAAACGAGTTGAAGAGGAGAACGCTAGACGTATTCCAGTGGCTAAACCTCAAGTACAGCCACAGGCTCAACCTCAACCTAAACCACAGCCTCAAGTACATCAACCATCAATTCAAGAACTCCTTAAAGATCCTAAGAAACGTAAAGAGTTGACCGAGGGGCTCAATGCTGAGAAACCTGAGGCACTTAAAGGACGTAATGCAGATGACTTAAGCGACGATGAGTTAGCTAATTTATACAATGAATATCGACAAATGAAAGGACAATAATACATGATACCACGACTTACCACTAAGACCGTAGTGGGACAGCGTAGCTATAACTTCGGCTTCGACTACCTTGCAAGAGACTTTGTTAAGGTAGAAGTCGATGGGAAGCTATTAGAGTACGATAAGGACTACACAGTGAATGGACGCACAGTGGAATTTGTCGTAACTCCTACAGAGGTAAAACCTTTGTATATCTATAGGGATACTACAACTATTCCTTTAGTTGACTGGAAAGATAGCTCTATTATGACTGCTAGGGACTTAAACCTACAACAGACACAAACAGCTCATCTTACAGAAGAACTTTTAGATACGGCTCAACAGACAAAATTTATACGAGATGAGACAAAAGAACTTAAGGAGAAATTCATTGCAGAAAATGCTTCCCTATCTGAATTGTCTAAGAGTATTGTCTCAGTAAAACTATTTGGAGCTGTAGGTGATGGTGTAACAGATGACACTAAAGCCTTTAAGAAAGCTAATGATAATCTTAGCGGTAAAATCTTACTAATTCCTAAAGGTAACTATGTTATCCAAGAGCACATGAGCTTCGATAGTGTAGCTGATGTAATGGACTATGGTACATACACATATGTCAAACCATTTTATCCTAATGAGACACCAATGCTACAAGGGGCTAACAACATTGCTAAACTAGCTGACTTCCAATATGACGAGCCAGTCAACCAAGTACAAGGCTTTACATATAACGACAAGAAAGATGTATTTGTCATCGCTTGTATTAATGGTGATAGCACTGTACAGCACATCTATGAGATTAACGCTGAGACAATGCAACGAGTAGGCAAATATGAGTTCGCAGAGGAACGCTTAGGGCACTGCAATACGCTTGCCTATAACAAACATACAGATAAAATATATCTTACAAATGGTAAAGCATACTCAAATAATATTGTCGTGCTCAATGCTAATACTATGCAGATTGAAAATAGTATCACTCTTAATGAGCGTGTATTTAACCTTGCGTATGATCCTATAACACGGACTTATGCTTCTATAGTTCCAGTATCAGGAAGCCAAAGACTTCGTGATGTAAACCTCTATGGAGATAGCTTTAAGCTCTATAAGTCTTATCGTATAGACTACGAATATAACGACTTTAACAACAATGGTGCTCTAATGCTCAATGGTGCAGTCATGTCGGCTACCCTAGGAAGCCTTGTAGAAATCACACCATTCGGACACTTGAAGCAGATCATTGAGTTTAACGCTAAATATGAAATAGAAGATATTGCTTATCGCAAAGGCAAGTTCTACTTCGCAGTACTCATTATGCAACCTAACAAGAAGCATAAAGTAGAAATCTATATAGGCAACCCATCTAAGAGCTTTGAAAACTCCTTAGCAACTCAACAGTTAGAAGCTAGCTTCGTAAAGACAACAGGTGGACTATTAACTGGGGCACCTATACTAGCTAACAATATTTCTCTTCAGGGTAAAGATAGTAAAGGGACATCTCACCATATGGCTCGTATCACTGATAAGGATAACTTCGAGCTAGGCATGGCAGACACTGACTTAATTCTTGTCGGTAAACATAACAGACTTTATGACCGAGCTAAGAATAAGACTGGTGATATTTTGTCTACAGTTGACATAGGTACGACCATTCCTGACATGGCGACATTAGAGAGCACTTACCTTAAGAAAGCAGGTGGTGAACTCACAGGAGCTCTTATCTTGCCTAATGGTGTATCTATTCAAGGTAAAGACGCTAATGGTGGTTCTCATCACATTGCACGGATCATGGCTAATGGCACCCTTGAGATTGGTATGGCTGATACACGGACGATATTTGTCGGTAAAACTTTGGAGCATTATGACCGCTCCGATGGACAAATCTACCCAGTCATCACTAAGAAAGACAAGACAGAGCTTGAGACAAAGATAAAAGAAATCAAAGATCAAACCTCTAATATCTTTACGCAAGCTACAGCTGACACAAGATACCTACAGTTATCAGGTGGCAGTCTTACAGGATCTATTATCTTACCTAACAATGTCTCATTACAAGCTAGAGACAGCAAGGGAAGTGCTCACCATGTACTCCGTATCATTACTAAAGATACCCTTGAGATTGGTATGGGGGATACAGAAACAGTCTTTGTAGGTAAAACCTTTAAGTACTTTGATAGAACAGACAATAAGACATATAGAGTAGCCACAGAGAAAGACCTTAAGAATATCTTAACGACTGAAACAGTTGACGCTAAGATAGCTGAGGTTAAAAACCAAGTAGACGCTAAGGCAGACAAAGCGACAACTGAGCAAAAACTCAACGACTTAACAACAGCAGTAGGCTCTAAGATTGACGCTAATAGCCTTACACCTTATTTGACAAAGAATGACGCTACAATTAGCTATTTGTCTAAAGAGGGGGCTCAGAACACTTACCTATCTAAAGCAGACGCAGAGACAACTTATGCTAAGAAATCAGAGATACCAGCTGGAGGCGGTGGAGGTGGCACCACAGCATTGCCTTATAGTGAAGTAACGAGTGCTAATGACTGGAATACCTATACTGATAGTGGAGTGTACAAGGTAACTGTAACAGGTGGTGCTAACGTACCTACAGCTCAACCATGGGGAGTAATGGTACCTAATGGCTTCCTTAAAGTATCCAACTATGGAGAGGGCAAGTTTATAGACCAGTACTACTACACAGCCAATGGTGAAGTGTACTACCGCTTCTTTGCAGACAACCGCTGGAGAACATGGGGACGTATACAAACATCTCTTAATGGTTCCGTACACTTATACGGCGGTAAAGAACTTAAGTAACAGAAAGGAGATAATATTTGTTAATACCAACAGCAGTGCTAGGAGACGCTCTTCTAGCACTTCTTTTAGTTATCATTATTGTATTTGTCGATACGCTTACTAAGTGGACAGCTATTGCTATCCTCTATTGTAAAGACAAAGACTATTACCCTACGGTAATGAATTTGTTTAGAGCTGTTTTCTTCCGAGCATGGGAGACTGGCTATTTAGAAAGTAAAAAGTACAAGTGGAATATCATGATTAAATTTGTCGCTTATTCCACAGTTATTCTCTTAGCAGTCTTTATTTACCTGCTATTCCCACAATATGAGGTACAAGGATTCCACATTGGAAAAATTGTAGCTCTTTTGCTGTATGTAGGGGTAATCTTTGCAGAACTCTTTAGTATCGCAGAGAACTTGAAAGAAGCTGGCTATGAGAGAAGTCAATTATTTGACAGAGTACTTGAAGCAGGACTTAGCAGAATTGGAGTAAACTACAGAGTAGATGGCGACAAAATGGCTGAGCTTCCTAAGAAAGTATCTACAGAAATCGAAAGGAGAACAGATGAGAGAAATTAGATTTGATGAGTTGTCGGACTACACAGTCCCTGCTAGAGGTGCAATCGACAAGATTTACTTGCACTGGACAGCAGGACACTACGGACAATTCTTTGGAGACTACCACTTGAACATCGACGCTGATGGTAGCCTACACACTGATATGGACAGCTTTATGGACTTGAAAGCTCACACATGGAGACGCAATAGTCGTGCTATTGGTATTTCTATTTGTTGTTGCTATGGAGCCTCTATAGACGCTGATGGCAACATTGATTATGGCTCAGAGCCTCCTACACAAGACCAATTAGACATGATGGCTAAAGTTGTCGCTAAGCTATGCGTAGAAATCGGTATTTACCCTGAGGGGAACGTATGGACACACGCTGAAGTAGCCGACTTTGATGGCTATGGTTTACACGATGACGATCCTGATATGCGATGGGACTTATATGGTTTAGGCTGGCAGATTAGACAGAGAGTGAGGGAGTATATCAATGAGTGGAGTACCGAACAAACACACGATTAAGAACTGGCTAAAGGTAATCATACCGCTTGTACTTGTGATTGTCGTAGGCTTCCTAGCGTACAGCTTTAACACTCATGAGGTTCCTGAAGAGCCTACATACACACCTAAGGCTCCTATCCATGTAGAACATGAGAGAAAACAGACGACTACCTTTGAGTACTTACCAAAGGCTGTAGATCCTATTACTGGAGTTCGTGAGGATACCGATGTACAATTCACGACTAAACAACAGCCACTTGTAGTAAATGTTAATGGCAAACGTCATGAGATAGCTACAGACAACGTAAAGGAAGAACATAAGCTAGAAAATGGGAAGCTGGTAGTAACTGAAACACATGAAGCAGTACTAGACCTAAGAGTACCTGAACAGCCACGATTTAAGAAAGGCCTTTATGTCGAGACAGACTTTAACAATGATAAGGCAATTACAGCAGGAGCTAGATTGGCTTACCAAACACCTAAGTTTGACGTAGACCTTAAGGCTGACCTTTACAGTCAAAAAGAACATACAAAAAGAACAACACTGACCGCTACTGGTTGGTTCTAACCAATAGCCCTCTATGGATATTCCGTAGGGGGCTTTTTTATATTCCTAAGGAGGCACATTGAGACAGGCACTAATTAAAGGAAGCAAGACAGACGAATGGTATACACCACTGGAAACAGTTAAGACAATGCTTAAAGTATTCCCACCTAAAAGAGGCGACCATATTTGTCTACCATTTGACACAAAAAAAAGCAATTTCTATAAAGTCATAACCAAAGATTATGATCCACAAGCCATCTATGGAATAAATGATTGGCTAACAAAAGACTATGAATATGACTATCTAATCACTAACCAACCTTATAGCAATAAAGACGAGATTATTGAACGCTGTATAGAGAGTGGTAAACCATGCGTATTAGTTCTACCGATAGAAAGCCTAGGCGGTGTAAAACGTCATGCACTCTATAAGAAAACTAATATAGCTATTTATGTACCGACTAAACGTATCAAGTTTATCAGTGAAGATGGTGAGGATAGTAAGGCACCTGCACACCACAGCATTGTAATGCTCATCAATGCGAAGCGTACAGAGATTATATTTGAGCACCAATTAGAACACTAAGGAGAACTTATGGCAAAAGTAATTAGAACACAAATGAAAGCTATCAGAGCTAAATGTTTAGATTGTTGCTGTAACGACACTAAAGAAGTCGACAACTGCACTGTAGAGGACTGCCCTTTATGGGACTACAGAATGGGAAAGACACCTAAAGGAGTTGTAAAGGTAAACAAGCTAGACCTTAACGCTACACGAAAGAAAGGAGACAAATAGCCTATGCAAATTAAACCTGAGATTTTAGACCAATTAGCAGAGCTTGAAGTAGACGCACTACTTGAGGGCTTGCAAGACCCTGAAACAAGACTTAACCCATCATTCCTAGAGAAAGTCCGTAGGTTCTTACGAGACAATAAATTGGAGACCACTCCTGAACTTGCTATTGAAGTAAAGAGAGAGACACATGAAATTCCAGTGTTTGACCCTCCGACACTCATGGACGAGCACTACGGTGATCACTAATGGAGTGGACTGAAGAACAGATAGCTAAGGCTAAAGAGGACTTTAGGGTATTCATATACATGGTATGGAAGATGATTAGTCTACCTGATCCTACACCCATACAATACGACATAGCTCATACATTGCAGAACTTACCTAATGACCGCTTTATCATTGAGGGGTTCCGTGGGGTAGCTAAGTCATTCATTACTTGTGCATATGCTGTATGGACACTATGGAGAGACCCTCAGAAGAAAGTAGAGATTGTCTCCGCCTCTAAAGACCGAGCAGACGCTAACGCTATCTTTATCAAACGTATCATCTATACGCTACCATTCCTAGCTCATCTAAAGGCTAGACCAGACCAACGAGACCAACAGAACTTATTTGATGTCGGTCCTGCTGTTCCTGATATTTCTCCTAGTATTAAGTCAGTAGGTATATCAGGGCAACTGACAGGTAGTCGTGCAGACTTATTGATTGCCGATGACGTCGAAGTAGCTAACAATAGTGGCACTCAGACACAACGAGACAAGCTCAATGAAGCTGTTAAGGAGTTTGACGCTATCATTAAACCTAAGGGACAAATAGTATACCTAGGTACTCCTCAGAACGAAATGAGCTTGTACAATGAGTTGCAACAGCGTGGCTATCGTTGTCGCATATGGACTGTATTGTATCCTGAGAGCTTATCTGAAAGAGAGTTCTATGGAGACCGCTTAGCGAAAATTATAGCTGACAAATATGACAATAACCCTGAACTCTACGCTGGGATGCCTACAGACCCTAGACGATTTGATGAGGAAGAAATTTATAAGCGTAGATTGTCTTATGGTAAAGCTGGCTTTGCACTACAGTTTATGCTTAACACTAACCTAAGCGACCAAGAGAAGTACCCATTGAAAGTACAGGACTTGATGATTGCTAATTTGTCGCTTGATGAAGCTAATCTCAAGTGGTACTGGAGTAATGACCGACAACTCCGCATTAATGACTTGCCTTGCGTAGCCCTTAAAGGCGACTACTTTTATGAGCCTCAAGGACGCTCTAATGAAGTCTTTGAGTACACAGGTACAGTAATGGCAGTCGACCCATCAGGTAGAGGTAAAGATGAGACCTCTTATGCAGTCGTTAAGTATCTCAATGGCTACTTATTTGTCTTAGAAGTAGGTGGCACTAGAGAGGGCTATAGTGATAGTACACTCCGACAACTGGCTAATAAAGCTAAAATCTATGGAGTTAATGAGATTGTCGTAGAGGGCAACTTTGGTGATGGTATGTTTTCACAGCTCTTTAAACCAGTGCTTAATGACATACACCATTGTAGCGTTACTGAAGTAAAGAACTATGCTCAGAAAGAGGCTCGTATTATTGACACACTTGAGCCAGTCATGATGAGACATAAATTAATTATCCATAAGCAGGTTATCCTTGATGACTACCAAGTCTATGAGAACGCTCCTGCTTACTCTTTGATTTACCAAATGACACGCTTAAGCAGGGACAGAGGAGCACTAGCTCATGATGACCGCTTAGACGCTTTATGTATGGCAGTAGCCTACTGGTTAGCAGTCATGGATAGAGACGAAGAAATTGGTATGCAGGAACAGATAGAAGCTAAGCTAGAGCAATGGCTTGATCCTGACAAAGGGATATTCTACAGAGATGAAACAAACCAAATGCGACCAATGGGACGCTCAGAAGCTAAAAGGATAAGCACCTATAATATGCTTAAGAATTACTAACACAAAACTTACCACTAACCCTAAGGAAGTCAGAACGATTTCTTTAGGGTTTTTGTGGCTATTAAGCGTGTACAGAGGTTTATTTTGTCGCCTAGAGATTGTCTAAGGTATTTATACCTAAGGAATGACACAAGCCTCTACACACGCTCAACAAAAACCGCCATAGAGGCTGATGGTTTATTAAAGACAGAAATAAATAAGAGTACTGTAGGAACTCTTTAGTCCCTCTATAAGCATACCTATAGCTCCCATATAGGAGCCCTCTTATAGCACTCTAAAGTCCTCCTATGTATAACTTATTGTAATACTCTTATGATTATTTCTCAATGTACCCACGAGATAGAAGAGTATCTTCTAGCTCTCTTTAGTTTTAACTAAAGTCTATCTATTAGACAACTTGAGACATCTATGTCAATAGCTTCTCAAGAAAAACTAATAGGCTTATTTAGAACTTAATTTAGTTATTAACTCTTAAGACAGCAATAAGGAACTTATAGATTTTTTAGTTTTAACTAACGAAGTTTAGCAAACTAAAGGAACTCTATAAGAATACTATTAGATACTCTTAATTACTTCCGAACCATACACCTTTAATGATATACTTAAGGAGTAGTATAAAGTACTCTTTAGGTATTCTAAAGAGGTGAACTTAATGACATATTTAGAATACATTAATGAATGGTTAAAGTATAAAGAAAGTGAGTACTCTTATAGCACCTTAAGAACCTATAGAGCCCTGATTAAGAAGCACTTTATACCATTCTTTAGAGACACAAAAGTAGAGGACTTAACACGACTACAGTTACAGCATTTCATCAATACACTAAAGACATCACAAAAGGTCTGTATAGCACTGCTTAAGAGAACCCTAAAGGAGCTCTACTACGATGAGCTAACCCCTAAGGACTTCTCTACACAGCTAAGGAAGCCACCAAAAGCACACGTTACAAGATCCAAACAAGCACTCACAAGAGAGCAAGTAGCCCAGCTATTCGACTACCTGAAGCCTAACTACTGGCACTACTTTATTCGCCTACTGTTTAACTCAGGACTACGAATAGGGGAAGCACTAGCATTACAGTGGTGCGATGTCCTTTGGTACACTAAAGAACACACTTTAGTTCCTCCAAAGGAATACCACCAGTGCTCTTATGTAGTACTAAAGATAACAAAGACATTTGATGAACATATGGGAGCTCTACACGAGCCTAAGACGGCGACAAGTATAAGAGACGTAATAGTTACTGATAGAGACACTATAGAGCTCTTATTTCACCAGTGGTCAGCTGTAGGCTTCCCAAAGAACTCTTATGTAGCCCAATCGAAACGCTGTAGTGATCAACCAGTATCAAGAGTAGCAATAAAGAACATCTTTAAGAAAGCTACAGAGGCACTAGGACTGCCATTTCTCTTAACTCCTCATCATGCTAGACTTAACTATACAAGCCACAGTTTAGCCTCAGGAGTTAGCGAAAAGAACCTACAAGCCCAACTAGGGCACAGCTCAACAAATCTAATTCGTAGTGTGTATGGTAAAGCCATCGGCAATCGTTTAGAGGAACTGATAGAACACAAAAGTATCTATTACTTCCGATAACTATAATTTATCGGAAGTAATTTAAGGAATAAAAATTGGGCCTAAGCTAGGCCCAATCAATATTTTCAAGGTTATTAGTATTTACGTTTAAATGTATATGGTTCGTATTCTACTTCGTTTTTACGACCTGTCCACCAAGACCATAAGGCTTTTGCGATTTTCCATGCAATGCAACCTACGATAATACCTAATACTAATCCAGTTAATACATCTGTTGGATAATGTACAAATAAGTATACTCGTGCAAATGCTACTACACAGGCACCAATCAACGCTATAACGCCCCAGAATCTCTTTGTTGGACATATATTACTTAATCCTAAGTATAATGCTGTTGCAGCCGCAAATGATCCAAAACTATGTCCTGATGGAAATGAATATGTCGTTGCTGCTGGTGGCGGTGCTACCAATGGTACTTCAGGGAAATCTACAAATGGTCTTAAACGCGCTACATGAGGTTTTAACCCTTGGTCGCCTATGATGAATACTAAGACTAAGGAAATGAACATTCCAAGGCCAATAACGCGATATTTCTTTTGAATCATTAATATAATAGAAATTAAGATCCATAAAGCACCTGCACTTGTTATTTTGGATAACCAGTACATGATTGGTGTTAAATAAGAACTAATAAAATGTTGTTGTATATAAAATATGACTGTATGGTCAAATTGTAAAATTGTATCCATAGTGAACCTCGACTTATGATTTTAATTGATAATTATTGAGAATAAAATGTGTAATTTTAGCGTTTTCAGGTATAAACACCTTACTACAAGTTAAAATAATAGCCTAATCTATGCATTCGGTCAATAGATTAGGCCATATTTAATAGAATGTTAATATTTATCTTTTGGTTTTACTCTTTGGTGAGTCTTTTTTTGCAGGTTCTGGTGCTGCAGGTTTCTTAGTAATAATCGTATCTACTGGATCATATGTAGACTCAAATACATCTGTTGTAGTGACCCAATTACCATATGTTATTGTACGATATGTATTAATTCTAAATCCAATATGACCTTCTTCCGTACTATCCTCTTTGGCAGAAGGATCTATTTTGGTAATCGTTTGATTTGGAATATCCGTACGGTCGCCAACACTGATGGAAACAGACTTCGGTACATCTTCTGGTACACCTATGATATATATTGTTAGTTGTCCGTTATTCATAACACTTAATACATAGATATTATGAGCATATGGGTTTTTAAATTGAAAGTCCAAATATCCGTATGCAACGGTTGCATCACGTCCTGCAGGAATATAGCTAACAGGTTCAAAATGAGGTGTCCGCTCAATGATGTTCATACCAGATAGTAATGCAGTGTTAAATAATGTAGAGCTAACTTGGCAAATACCGCCACCAATACCCGGTACTAATTTTCCATCAATAATAACCGGTGCATCGTCATAGCCAGCTTCCGCCGTACGTTCACCGACAACATCATTAAAGGAAAAGACCTCGCCTGGTTTGACTAATGTACCGCTAATTTTGGTTGATGCTAGCTCAATATTATGAGTTCTATTGGTGTTAGACGCATCAAAATTTGTAGTATAACTACCTAGAACAGCTGTTAATGGTTTTACATCATCGTTTGTAACACGAACTGTATCTTTAGATGTAAATTCTATAGAAATATTGTTAAAATCATTTTCTTCTAGTTGAGCTTTTAATTGTTTAATTGTCTCATCAATATCAACGCGTTTTCCTTCTTTTGAAGTCGTCATCTTGACTTGACCGTTTTCAACCGTTAATAACGCATCATGACCTGATACATCGATTTGCTTTGCTAATTCTGTAAAATATGCTTTTGCTGTTACTTCATCAAGTTTATATACAGGATTTATATGTACTTTATAGATAAAAGCAGTAATCCTATGCATGATGAGCGTTTTTAAATCATCTTCATAACCGTAGGTAAAAATGTTAGATTCTGTGCTATCTGTATCAAGCGTAATTCCTAAATCTTTTACTTTTACTTGTCGCGTACCTTGATTTGGTATTGTTATCGTAATTGTTTTATTATTACTAGCCTCTGTATGAATTAAGGAGCTAACAGCATCTCTAGAATATCCTGAAATATCTTGATCCTCATAATACAGGCCATATGTAATTGTGCCATCCATAGGAATTAAGCTGCAACCACTAGTAAATAGACAAGAACCGATTAATACACTACATAATAATTGTTTTAAGTTCATCATTATATCTTTCAAATAAAATTCGAGAAATTTGGTTCAAAATCATCTAATTATAGCATAATTCCATGTTTCTATGTGATACAATAATAGCATAGTGTTAGTAAAAGGAATATATATGTCACAGTCTAAAGAAGAGAAAAAACATTTCTATTTGCGTCATAATGATGCGTTAATGAATAGTACAAAATTATCGATGAAAGCAAAACAAAGCATTTTACTTTCAAAGGCTGAAAATACGGTAAATGCCTATGAGTCAGATTGGGATGACTTCGTTGATTGGTGTAATTATCAAAAGGCATCCTATTTTCCAGCCACACCAGAAACAATTGTCAATTATATTAATGACTTAGCAGATTATGCAAAGGCTAATACGATTGCTCGTCGAATTAGTGCCATATCAGAAAACTACAATGCTTCTGGGGCTAGAGAAAATCCATGTATGTCTCCTCTTGTAAAACAAGCTTTGCGAGGGATACGTCGTCTAAAAGGAACCTTTCAACAAGGAAAGACACCTATCTTGCTAGAGGATATTGAAGATATTTTAGAGTGTATCGATGGTAGTGATATTCCAAAGATACAGAAATTACGAGATAAAGCAATTTTACTCATTGGATTTATGGGTGCTTTTAGACGCAGTGAAATTGCAGCCTTAACTGTAGAGAACTTAAAGTTTTCTCCACAAGGCCTTGAGATATTTGTTTCTTCATCTAAAGCTGACCAAGAAGGTCAAGGTGCCATTGTAGCGATTCCAAGTCTACAAGGTTCTCCATTGGATGCCGTACGAGCTTTAAAAAAATGGTTAACTGCCAGTGGCATTACATCTGGACCTGTATTTCGGGGCTTTACTAAATCAATGTCATTACGAAAAACGGCAATTTCTGATAAGTCCATTGCAGAGATCGTAAAAAAATATATATCACTTATCGGACTCGATCCTGCCATGTATGGTGCTCATAGTTTAAGGCATGGCTTTGCTACGACTGCAGCCGCTTATGGCGTCGAGGAACGTAATATCATGCGTCAAACACGTCATCATAGCGTAAATATGGTGCGCCGCTATATTAATGAGGCGAATAAGTTTGTTGATAATCCTATTTCAACAATTTTTGAAAAACGATTAAAATAATCTTATATAATGAAAATGGCTAGTATAGATGGTTTTCTCATTGAAGAACATCTATACTAGCCATTTCATATATATTTAATTTTGAGCCATATAGTCCATAGCTCTTGTTGGACTATCAGTTTTATATACAGGCACCTTTATTTTGGTCCCTGGTGTTAAATTACCAGAATCAGAAATATTATTTAATTCCTTTACTGTATGTACTACCTCACGAACATCCACATTAGATGCAGTTGAACGTGATGCAATATCCCATAAGGTATCTCCAGATTTTACAGTAATCTCTTGAACACTATGTGATTCCATAGCAGGAGTTGTTTGTTGATAACCGATAACCATTGCAAAACAGATAGCAAGCATAATCATAATGTGTCTCATAATACATTACCTCTTTAATATATCGAACATAAAATTCAGAACGTTTGTTTGTTTACAATAAGATAATAGCACACAAACGGATGTTCGGTCAAGCATTTTGAGAACAAATGTTTGCAAAAGTGTAAAATTACCTATATAATAAAGATATAAAGAAAATAATTATAGTATACACTTTTACATATCCCATTTTTAGTACATATATGGAGGTTCCTGTGAGACGCCCAGCTACTGATATTAATACAAAACAACGTCGTATATTAGAGTTTATTCGAGATTCTTTACATAATGAATATCGTTGCCCTACTGTTCGTGAAATTTGTGCTTATGTAGGTCTTAGTTCTACGTCCACAGTTCAATCACATTTAAATACATTAGAAAAATTTGGGTATATTAAACGCGATCCTAATAAAAACCGTGCTATTACGATTTTAGATGAAGGAAAACCGAAGGTTTCTGTATCTAAAGAGAACAATGAAACTACTAGTTCAGATAATTTTGAATTCCTTGGTGCTGGATTAAAACAAGTTCCTCTTATCGGTACAGTACAAGCAGGCACACCAATTACAGCGGTTGAAAATTTAGAGGCTACATTGACCTTACCTGTTCAGCTTACAGGTGATTCTGATTGCTTTATGCTTCGTGTTCAAGGGGAATCGATGATGAATATTGGTATGTATGAAGGCGATATGTTAATTGTACGTCATCAAAATACAGCCAATAATGGCGATATTGTGGTAGCTCGTATTGATGATGAAGCGACTGTAAAACGTTTCTATAAAGAAAATGGTCATATTCGTTTACAGCCTGAAAATGATAATTTTGATCCTATTATTGTTGATGATTGTCATATTGAAGGACTTGTAATTGGATTAGTACGTGATAGAATATAACAAAAAGACGGCAATATATGTTGCCGTCTTTTTGTTATATTGAGATTTTATTTCTACGTATACTAGCGAAAATTGCGCCAGATATATTATGCCATACACTAAAAATAGCTCCTACTAGAGTTGCGAGAGGGTTTAAAGCAAAATTAGTTGCTGCTAGCGTTACGGCTAACCCACTATTTTGCATACCTACTTCTATTGCTAATGCAGTAGTTTTATCGTATTTTAATTTAAGAGTTTTTCCTACAATTAACCCTAATAGTAATCCTAATACATTATGTATACCAACAATAATAAGAGTTAATAAGCCAGAAACCAATAGTTTATCCCTATTAACTGCAATAATAGCTGCTATTAATAATATAATAGCAATCATTGAAAATATAGGACTTATACTGGTAAGTGTATTAATATGTGATTTACAAACATATTGAATGACACCACCTAATAAGATTGGTATAATAATGACTTTCACCATTGTAATCATCATTGGTAGCAATGCAACATCTACCCAAGCGCCACCAATATATAAGATTAATAATGGTGTTACAATGGGGGCTATTAATGTCGATGTAATTGTCATTCCTACTGATAGTGGTACATCACCTTTAGCGATGTAGGTTATAACGTTACTAGCCGTGCCACCAGGACAGCAACCAACTAATATAACGCCTATTGCAATATCTGGTGGTAAGGTAAATATATGGCAAATTCCCCATGCTAATAAAGGCATGATTGTATATTGTGCAAGCACTCCAATACAAATATCTTTTGGATGCCTAAAAATATTACATAGGTTTTCAAACTTAATTGTAAGGCCCATACCGAACATAGCGATACCAAGTAAAAATGGTGTATAAGCAACAGCCCATGTAAAATATGAAGGAACTATATAGGCCATACATGAAAAACCGATGATTAGAACCATTAAGTATTTAGAAATTAACTGAGTCAGTGTTTGTAAATAGTTCATAGTTTCTCCCTTCTAATTTGCATCGAAGGAAAAGTTATCGATAAGTCGCGTAGATCCAATATATACAGCCATAGCGACTAATACTGGAGATGTAATCTCATGAACTGGTTGCATTGTATTAGCATCAACAACTGAAACATAATCTATCTTGGCTAAGGGTTCAGTATTAATAATCTCTGTCATAGTATTAATGATACTATCAGCAGAAGCACCACGTTTAATGGTTTGTTTTCCCATTTGAACAGCTTTATATAATATGGTAGCCGCTTTTCGTTCTTCCTTAGATAAATATGTATTTCGAGAAGATTTTGCTAGACCATCCGATTCACGAACGATTGGCACTCCAATTATATTGACCGGAAAATTTAGATCATAAACCATTTTACGAATAATGGCTAGTTGTTGTGCATCTTTTTCACCAAAGTAGGCATTGGTAGGTTGAATAATATTAAATAGCTTTGCTACAACCGTACAAACACCTTTGAAGTGAATAGGTCTACTAATACCACACAATGTATCAGATAACTCAACAATATTTACAAATGCTTTTCTATCATGATACATTTCATCTGACGTTGGAGAAAATATAATATCCGCCTTATGGGCTTCACAAAGGGATTTATCTCTATTAATATCACGTGGATAAGAATTTAGGTCTTCGTTTTCACCAAACTGAGTTGGATTAACAAATATAGATACAATGACCTTATCATTATCCTTTCTAGCTTGATCTATCAATGCGGCATGACCATCATGTAAATATCCCATTGTTGGTACAAAACCAATAGAATATCCTTTATCTTTCCAATGGTTTACTATGCTGCGTATATTTTCGATTGTAGTTATAATTTCCATAATAACGCCTCCGGTACTTATAAATTGTAAATACGAAGATAGTCCTATACAGTCTACTGTAATTCGATCAAAAACAGTTAGTCTTGATCAACTAATAAACCATGTTTTTCATAGTTTTTTATATGACTTATCTTATTATTTTCATCTACAAATACAACAAGAGGCTTATGGCTCTCTACTTCTTTTTCATTTAGTTGAGCATAACACATGATAATTACTTTATCATGTACTTGCACATGTCTTGCTGCAGCGCCATTTAAGCATATAACACCACTGCCTGCTTCGCCAGCAATCGTATATGTGCTAAAACGTGCTCCATTATTAATGTTTACAATTTGAACTTGTTCATATTCTCGAATTCCTGATGCATTCAATAAATCTGTATCGATAGTAATGCTCCCGACATAATCAAGTTCTGCTTGTGTCACAGTAGCTCTGTGAATTTTACCTTTTAACATTGTTAGTTCCATGTTAAACTCCTTGTGTTTTAATGTAATCGCCTTATGGTCGATTCGAAATATCACAATCATTTTGTTTATCATGAATTAACAGTAGACTAGAGTATAGTTAAAAATACTATCTCCATGTGAGATTATATCATAATACAATCTTTATAAGAAAAAAATATATTTATAGGCATATAAAATAATGTTTATAATGTATTTCTTATAAAATAAAACCAGTAGTTACAAATCATAGCTACTGGTTTTAGGATCGTAATATTTTATTGTAAATATTCAGCCAATGCTTTATCAATGTAAGCAGCTTCTTCTGGAGATGGTTCACACATTGGTAAATTAAATATACCGGTAGGTAAACCCATTTTACGAGCTGCATATTTAACTGGAATTGGATTTGTTGTAATGAACATAGCCTTAGTAATTTCAGCTAATTTTTGATGTAATTGCGTTGCTTTTTGATTATTTCCTTCTTCAAAGGCTGCAATCATATCGTTCATATCTTGACCGGCCACATGAGATACTACAGAAATAACGCCTGTGCCACCAACGGAAAGAATAGGCAATGTAAGACCATCATCTCCGCTGTATACCATGAAATCTTCACCAGGCATTAAACGTTTAATTTCAGAAGCAATCATTAAATTACCACTAGCCTCTTTGATGGCACAAATATGTGGATATTCCTTGTGGAGGCGAGCTAATGTAGCTGGGAATATTCCAGTTCCTACGCGACCAGGTACGTTGTATACCATGATTGGTAACGTTGTAGCCTCTGCAATAGATTTAAAATGCAAATATTGACCTTGTTGATTAGGCTTATTGTAATACGGTACAACAACTAACAATCCATCAATACCAGGAATCGTAGATACTTCTTTCACAAAGTCTACAGAGCCCTTTGTATCATTGGAACCTACATTAGCTATAATAGTACCCTTATCTCCACATGCTTTGGCAATCGCTTTAAATAAAGCAATCTTACTTTCACGGGACATAGTAGGATTTTCACCTGTGGTACCACAAACCACTAAGCCATCAGACCCATGGTTCAATAGATGCTCTGCAATGGCTACTGAATTTTCAATATTGACTGATCCATCTTCGTTAAAAGATGTAATCATAGCCGTTAATACACGACCAAAGGTTTTCATATGTTTCTCCCCCTTGATAGATATTAAAATGCTTCCTTTTCTACCAAGTATTCTGCGATTTGCAATGCATTTAATGCAGCACCCTTACGAATTTGGTCACCTACGATCCAGAAATTCATGCCTCTATCATTGTATAAATCTTTACGGATTCGACCGATTTCACAGTCATTTTGATTAGATGTATATAGTGGCATAGGATATTCTTGTTCTGCTGGATTATCTTTTACTTGTAATCCTGGGAATGCGGCACAAGCCTTGCGGAATGCTTCTACAGATACTGGTTCTTCTGTTTCTACTAGTACAGATTCAGAATGAGAGCGATATACTGGAACACGAACAGTTGTTGGCACTACTTGAATGGTGTCATCATGAAGAATTTTGTGTGTTTCATTTACCATCTTCATCTCTTCTTTAGTATAATCGTTTTCTAAGAATACATCAATTTGTGGTAACAAATTGAACGCAATTGGGAAATGTTTAGGTGCAGAACCTGTTGGCAATAAATTTGCTGTCATTTCTTTACCTTCAGCATATTCTTTTACTTGGTTTTGAAGTTCTTCAATACCTTCTTTACCAGCACCAGATACAGCTTGGTATGTAGATACTACAATGCGTTTAATTGGAGAAATATCATGCAATGGTTTTAAGCCAAGGCTCATGATGATTGTAGAACAGTTTGGATTAGCAATGATACCCTTATGTTTCAAAATATCTTCAGGGTTAACTTCAGGTACAACGAGTGGCACCTCTGGATCCATACGGAATGCACTGGAGTTATCAATAACAATAGCACCGCGTTTAGCAGCTTCTGGAGCTAATGTTTTAGAAATAGAGCCACCTGCAAATAATGCAATATCAATACCATCAAAGGATTCAGGTTTTGCTTCTTCAACCACATAGGTTTTCCTATTAACTGTCAGTTCAGTACCAGCAGAACGAGCAGAAGCCAATAGTTTTAAATTTTCATAAGGAAAATTACGCTCTTCAATAAGTGTAATGAATTCTGCCCCTACTGCACCAGTAGCACCAAGAATTGCAAGATTAGGTTTTTTCATTGTGTATCTCCTCAATTAATCAATTGTTGTTCAGTATTATAAATAATGTTCTAAGCCATATGTTAAGCCTGGTTTAGAGGCGATTTTCTTACATGCTAGAACGACACCAGGCATGAAGGATAAACGGCTTAAGCTATCATGACGAATTGTTAATGTTTCATCATAGCCACCAAATAATACTTGTTGATGTGCTACATAACCAGGAAGACGAACGCTATGGATAGTAACATTGTCGACTTTTGCACCACGTGCACCTGGCAAACTTTCACGTGTTAAATCTTCAGAACCTGTCACATTTGCAGCCTCTTTTGCATCATTGATTAATTTAGCCGTCAAAATAGATGTACCAGATGGCGCATCATATTTATGGTTGTGATGCAATTCGATAATTTCTACATCAGGGAAATATGGTGCTAATTCAGCAGCCACTTTCATCATCATAACAGCGCCTAATGAGAAATTAGGTGCTACCAAACAATTGGCATTATGTTTTAAACCGATTTCATTCAATTCGTTGCGTTGTTCTTCAGTTAGGCCTGTTGTGCCTATTACAATATGCACGCCAGCACTAAGAATTTTTTTGGCATTTTCGAAAATAACAGCAGGATTTGTGAAATCAACGATAACGTCAGGTTTATTATCGCTCAATACTTCGTCAATAGTTTCAGCCATTGTGATATGTAATGGTTCAATTCCTGCTACAGTGCCCACATCTTGACCTGCTTTAGATGGATCGATGCCACCAACCATTGTCAATTCAGAATCTGCATGTACTGCTTTTACGACTTCGCGACCCATTTTGCCGCCTGCACCGTTTACCATTACTCTAATCATATTTACCTCCAAAAAAGCCAGTGGAGGCATCCACTGGCTTAATATATACGATATATGACACATCGTTCATTAAACAAGAATTATGATAGCACTCCACCAATGTAATATTGGTGACAGTCGTCTACCTATTAAATAGACAACCAGCACGATGATTTGGCTGTCATCCCACTTCGGCAAGTACACCTTTTATCATGAATCATTGTTTGCCGGCTCCTCATGATGACTATTTATACCCGCGCCTCTACCTTATTATTGAGTTAATATAATAAGTATAAGTAATTATGCGTATTTAGTCAATGAAAATGGTCAATAAGTTCTTGCGCCGCAGCAAGTGCTGTATGAGACATTCCCTTGCCTGACATCATGGATGCGATTTGTGAAAGCCGTTCTTCCTCGCTCAATTCAGATAATGTCGAAATAGTGCGGCCTTCTTGTTCTTGCTTAGATAAGTGATAATGCTGTTTTGCAATACTTGCCGTTTGTGGTAAATGAGTAATACAGAATACTTGATTTATCTTGGAAAGAGCTAAGATTTTTTCAGCTACCTTCAATGCTATATCTCCACTTATACCGACATCGATTTCATCGAATACAAGTGTTTTGTGATTATCTGTACGGAATACGGATTTTAGTGCCAGTGCAATGCGAGCCAATTCACCACCAGATGCAACTTTATGTAATGGTAGCAACTGTTCGCCTTTATTAGCGGTAAATAATAATTCAATTGATTTAGCACCTAATGGTAAAAGTTCTTCACTTTCATCTATGAAAAAACGAATATCCCCTTTTTCCATACCTAAATCAACAATTTCAGATCGTAGTTGTTTAGCAATTACATCTGCATTTTCACGACGTATAGAAATTAATGCTGCTAAAGCTGTTTTTGCAATCTTTTCTTTTTCCACTAATTGTTGTTCTAAAGCACCTTGTTCACAAACTTCGGATTCTAATTCCTCTAAGCGTTGTTGCGCCTTTTCTTCATAATTTAATATATCTTGGACTGTTTCGCCGTACTTCTTTTTAAGACCATAGATTACAGAGTCTCTATCTTGGCAGTATGCATAGCGTTCTTCGTCATAACTAATAGAATCTCGGTATCGATCAAGAGATTGAGCAGCTTCTTCTAATTGAAAATATGCGGAATTAACGAGTTCAGAGATTTCTTTAACCTCATCATCATATTTTACAAGATCATTTACTTCTACCTTGATAGCATTAACTGTATCTAATAATGGATGCCTGCCTCCATAAAAAGCATCATAACATGAACCAAGTACCTTATCGATATGATCGAAGCTATCTAAACGTTTCAGTTCTTCAGCAATAGATTCATCCTCGCCTATTTGTAATCCAGCCTCTTCTATTTCATCGATTTGAAAACGAAGCATATCAAGTTCACGGGCTCGTTCAGCCATGTGCTCAGATAAGTTATCTAGCGCTTGCTTGGCCTCTTTATATTCTTTATAGGCTGCTTTATATTCTTTATAAGCCTTACTACCAGCCTGGTTATAACCATCTAAATACTCATGATGTGAATCAGGATTTAATAATTTTTGATTACTGTATTGACCATGAATATCGGCTAATAATAGACCAATCTCTTTAAGCGCCTTTAGAGGAATGGGTTGATCATTAGCCAATATAATAGATTTACCAGATGTATTAAAGGACCTAGATAGAATTAGTTGATTGTCCTCTACCAATATATTTTTTGATTGTAATAAATCTAATAAACTTTGGTGATTGGCAATATCGAATATGCCATCTATAACAAAACTATCTTTACCATGACGAATAAACTCGCTGCTAGCGCGTTCTCCTAATAGAATACTGAAAGCATCCATTAATATGGATTTACCTGCCCCAGTTTCGCCGGTAAAGATAGTTATGCCATCTTTAAATGAAATATTCATTTGCTCAATCAACGCAAAATTTCGAATGCACATTTGCGTCAACATATAATTACTAATCCTTCATTAAATCTTGAATTCTAGAAAGAATTGCAGGTACCTCAGCTTCGGAGCGCGCGATAAGTAAAATTGTATCATCTCCTGCGAGTGTACCAATTAATTCAGACCATTTTGCATGATCAATAGAAAATGCTACAGATTGAGCAGAGCCAGGAATCGTATGTAGCACGACCTGATTTAAGCTATGATCAACCTTGATCAAGGAATCTTGGAATAAACGGTTAATACGACTACGTGATAATACTACATTTTCTTCTGGAGATAATGCGTATCGATAATGTCCATCGCCAGTTGGTATTTTAATTAACATTAATTCTTTGATGTCACGAGAGACAGTAGCCTGTGTTACTTCTATGCCTTCTTGTAATAAAGCCGCTGCTAACTCCTCTTGTGTTTCAATCGCCTTAGACTGAACAATTTCCTTAATTTTGTTATAGCGATAGCGTTTCATTTTTTGCTCCCTTTTTAAACTTGCACATAAAAGAGAATAGTATCTTTCTTACATTATTATACCATATATTCAAAATTAATATATGGTATATTCCGTATATACCATACGTGTTATGCATATTGAACTAATAATTAATAATTAGTTAATTTATGGAGTTTTCACCTCTTATAAACACACATAATATATGGTTCATCTATTTATAGAGAATTTATGATTAACGATTTTTACAGGTGAGTTGCATAAATAAAAGACCCTTTAATGGGTCTTTTATTTCGTATTATGCATTTTTAGTATAGTAAAAGTATAGATTATTTACTATAAGTATAAAATAGCTGTTATGGCAATTATCGTTTTTGAATTAAATATAATTCAGGTGGATTGTTAGCTTGATTTATAGGGTGCCAATGGCATACATTATACTTTGCTTGATCTAACTGTGCGATATATTCATGCAATGCTTCTTTCTCTTCCATACCTTCAGGTGTGCCAGGATATGCTACGATAGTAATGATTCCATCCTTAGCGAGTTTAGGAAATGCATTGTTTAGAGCTTCAATCGTATTATGAGGGCGTGTTATGATGCTATGATCTCCACCGGGTAAATATCCTAAATTAAATATAATTAAATCAATGGTATTTTCTTTGATTTCTTGATGAAGTGCAATGTCGTGAGAATTGTGTAAAAATGTAATTGTTACATTTGACTGCAATTTCTTGGATGCTAGTAATTCCCTGCTAGCACTGACAGCCTGTTCTTGAATGTCTATGCCATATAAATGACACTCAGGTTGAGCTCGTTCTGCTAAATACAGTAAATCGTGGCCATTGCCACATGTTGCATCCACTACAACAGAGGCAGATTTCATAATGCGATCCCAAATAAGATGTTGAAATTGAACTGCATTGTTGATATTAATCATATGCGTTCACACTCCTTATAATAACTCGTCCCTACGAGATGCTAATTTTTTAAATAATGTGCCAAAGAAGCATTGATCTTTAAATCGAACAAATAAACAATACACAGGATTCGATGAAATATGTAAAGCTTCTTTGTTAGTAAATGAATAGTCAAATGTACCATCTATGCATATATGCAGTTGAGGTTCACGATCAGGCATTGTAATTTGAATGGTATCATGTTCTTCTAAGACCATAGAGATACCTTGAATTAAATGTGGCGCAACTGGAGTTATAATAATAGATCGATTATCTGGCTTCATAATAGGACCACCAGCGGATAAATTATAACCTGTAGATCCTGTAGCTGATGAAATAATCAGTCCATCAGAAGGATACATCTGCGTATGTTGTCCATTTACAGCTAAATTGATACGCGCCATTTTAGCTGGTTCAGCACGTGTAATAACGACTTCATTAATAATTGGGACTAAGTCTTCTCTTGTTCCGTCTTCCCTATCTATATAGGCATGAAGATGGCCTCGTTTTTCAATTGTATAGTCACCTTGAGCAATGCGTTTAATATGACTTTGTAATTGATGAACTTCAATTTGATTTAAGAAACCAAGTTCTCCTAAGTTAATACCACATACAGGTATATTATAAGAGAAAATTTGACGTGCTAAATGGATGATGGTGCCATCGCCACCAAAACTAAATGCTACATCAATATGTTTAAAAATCTCTGGTCTAGGAAGTACATTTTCCTTTGGTATTTGTAATACCTTGTAAGTATCAGGTCTTTCAAGATCATCTGGTAAATATACTTCTATTTGCTCTTCTCTACAGATATGAGCTGCCATTTTAAGAACGGCCATGATTGTACTTTTACCCATATTAGGAAAAAAACCAATACGCATATATCTATCTCCTATAGCATGTGAGCCTCATCTACAACTGCTGTAATTAATTCATCAGTTATAGATAATGCACCTTCTTCAGATTTAGTAAAATATCCTAAAAACTCAATATTTCCTTCCGTCCCTTTAATTGGTGAGAAGGTTAATCCGTGTAAATATAATTTGCAATCATAAGCAACCTGTAATATACGTGAAAGTACCTCTTCATGTACTGCTCTCTCTCGAACAATACCTCCCTTTCCGACCTTTTCTTTACCGGCTTCAAACTGAGGCTTGATGAGAGCTACTAATGAACCTGTATTTTTTAATAGTGTAGTAGCTACAGGTAATACCTTATCGAGAGATATAAAAGCTACATCAATAGATATGAAATCTACAAGTTCACCCAATTGTTCTGCAGTAACCGTACGTATATTTTGCTTCTCCATATTGATTACGCGTTCATCTTGGCGAAGTTTCCAAGCTAGTTGGTTATATCCTACATCTATTGCAAACACCTTGGATGCACCATTTTGCAATGCACAATCTGTAAATCCACCCGTGCTAGCTCCAATATCAATCATGACTGCATCGGTTAAATCAATGGGATATATTTGAATAGCTTTTTCTAATTTTAAGCCTCCACGACTTACATATGGTAAGGTATTACCTTTCACTGTAAGATTTGCATCTACAGGAACCTTTGTACCAGCCTTATCGATTCGTGTTGTATCCATAAAGATTTGACCAGCCATAATAGCGGCTTTTGCTTTTTCGCGACTTTCAAATAAACCTCGGTTAACAAGGAGAATATCTAAACGTTCTTTATTACTCATATGACACCATTATATACATAGAAATATTGAATATAAGCTATTAGAATACCTAATACTAAACCACCAAATACTTCAACTGGCGTATGACCTAGTAATTCTTTTAATGCAATTTCTCGGTCTTTTAAAATAACAGGAATATTTCGTTTACTAAAATACTCCACAATTTGGTTTAATATTTGTGCTTGTCGACCAGCTTGACGACGTACACCAGACGCATCATACATGACTACAATAGAAAATACTAATGCTACCACAAATATATCAGTAATACCATTATTTTTAAAGTACAAAGCGGCAGTAGTAGAAATTACAAAGGATGTATGTGAACTAGGAAATCCTCCGGAACCTACTAAACGTTCAAAACGCAATGTACGATAACGGACAAGTTGCCATAAGAACTTAATGGCTTGTGCTGAAAACCAGCCCCAAAATGCGGCTTGCGCTATATAATTATGACAAATTTCCTCTAAAATATGGTACATATAACTTTACCCTCTAATGTTTAATGTGTACGATCCATTAAATAATCAATAATAGCACTTAGTATGTGTGTATCATCTTCTATTGTTGCTAAAGCAGCATGTGCCTTTTGTGCGACTACATGTGCTTCATTACGTGCCTCGTCAAGCCCTAACAATGAAACATAAGTAGATTTATCTTGTCGTATATCACTACCAGGTGTTTTGCCTAACTCTTCAATGGTTCCCGTTACATCAAGAATATCATCTGTAATCTGGAATAGCAAACCAAGACAATTGGCATATGTCATATAGGCCGCATATTTTGCTTGGTCAGCATTAGATAAGATGAGCCCTAACTCAATGGCCGCATTAAATAAAGCACCTGTTTTTCCACTATGTAAAACTTTTAATTCCTCTAGAGGGATATGTTTTCCTTCGGATAGTAAATCAAAAGCTTGTCCGCCAACCATGCCTTCAGGACCAGCTGCGGTCGCTAAACATTGGATAGCCTTGATTTTTTGCTCAGCTGATGCGGTTGTATTTTCACTACAAAGTTGAAATGCATAGGTCAATAAACCATCACCTGCAAGAATGGCCATACCGTCTCCATATACCTTATGGTTGGTTAAATTACCTCGTCGATAATCATCATTATCCATAGCTGGTAAATCATCATGAATCAGTGAGTATGTATGAATACATTCCAATGCACATAGGAACTCTTTATATAATGATGCATCAACCTTCATTGCATCTAAAACAGCCTTGGTTAAGATAGGACGAATTCGTTTCCCCCCTTGTAATAAACTATAGTTCATAGATTCATATAAACGTTTATATTCTGGTATAGGGGAATTTAATACGGCACTTAACCAGTGTTCAATCGATTGTTTGCTAGTTTCTAAATATGTCTTTAACATAGCTCATTACTCTCCGATGCGTACCTCTTCGATAATCTGTTGAATTTCACCTTCCACAGAATCCAGCATATCTGCACATTCCTTCACTAAGGTTAAGCCTTTTTTATATTGATTTAACAGTTCTGACATAGATAATTCACCATCATCAAGTTGGCGAACGATATCTTCAAGAGCTTTATATTTTTTTTCATAACTTTTCAGTGATGTTGCCATTAGGTACTACCTCCTCTACAACTGCTTTTATAGAACCATCACGCAATGTAATTTTAAATACATCTCCTTTGGCCATATTTTGAATTGAACTTATAGTATGTCCCTCTTTTTCTATTTTAGAATAGCCTTTCACCATTAAATGGATTGGATTTTGTAGTGATAATTCCTGTGTTAATAGTGAAAGTTTATGCTTCTCCTGTTGCCATCGTTGTGATGCTAGGGATTGCAATTTTTCCTTATAGGATTGTAGGAGAGAATTTTGTTTATGCAGTAATTGTAATGCAGGAAACCCGAGGCGACGATTAAAAATTGTACTTAATTCAATACGTTTTTGCTGTAATGTTTGATCCATTACATACTGTAAATAATCAAATTTTTGTTGTAAATCCTGTTGTAGTGTAGTCAACGGAAGCACTGCAATTTCTGCGGCATGACTAGGTGTAGCACCACGCATATCAGCAGCGTAATCAGCTAATGTATAATCTGTTTCATGACCTACTGCAGAAATAATAGGTGTAGATGCATTGTAAATAGCTTCGATAACAACTCTATCATTAAAGCACCATAAATCCTCCATTGAACCGCCGCCGCGACCGACGATAATGACATCAACATCTGGATCTTTATCTGCAGCTTCAATTCCTTTAGCTATGATTGGACCCGCTGTTGTTCCCTGAACTGGTACAGAGAATAATTTAAATTGCATAAGCGGATTTCTATGTTCACTAATATGTAATATATCGTGTAAAACGGCACCTGTAGAGGATGTGACAATACCGATGCAACTTGATAGAACTGGTATTGGTTGTTTATGAGCATCATCAAAATAGCCCAATGCAGATAATTCTCTTTGCAGAGCATCAAACTCAAGCTGTAATGGGCTTTTAGAACCAACCTGCATATCTGATGCGATAAGATTTAAACGGCCCATTTTGTTATAGAAATTAACGGATGCCTTGATTGTTACTAATAATCCATTTTGGAAGGCATTAGCGAGTCCTTTACTTTGAACCGTACTAGACCACATCGTTACATCTATAGATGATTCTTCATCCTTTAAGGAAAAATACACATGACCACTACTATGACGCTTAGCATTTGTTATGGTACCACTAACATAGACATTTTTTAGGAGATACTCTCTATCTATTGTTCGTTTTATTAAGTTATTTAATTGGGTAATACTCAATACATTCACGATATACCTACTTTTGTGTTGCTAAAAATGCCCCATAAGCATTTCCCGTAGCATTGTCGACAGAGAATTTAGGATTTGCAAAATGAACAGTTACGTTATTCTTATGACAAAAACCATTTAGACGATTGCGTAGTATAGAATTACTCATTACACCACCAACGGCAATTAATGTTGATACTGGTGTATGTTTGAGATGATAGGTTAATAATTTTTCCAAAGAATTTCCTATGCAACTAAATAGTGCCTTACTCATAGATGCAGGTGATGTCCCTTTTTCGATATTACGCAGTGCAGCACTACAAGGACCAGCAAAGCTAATCCATCCTTCTTTAACAGAGGAAGGTAGCGGATCATACGTATCTGTTTGTGAAGCAAGCAGTTCTAATTCTTTGCCACAAGGAAATTGAATACCTAATGCAACACCTACACGATCGACAAATTGTCCGCCTTGTAGATCCTTAGAACCACCGATAATAGAGCTTTCAAAAATCCCCTTACCTTTATATTCTGTTAAAACGAGTTCTGTAGTACCACCAGAAAGATGTAAGCTATAGAATGGAAACGTAGGGACATGTCCAATTTCCCTTAGGGCTGCTAAAATATGATTTTCTTGATGAGCAAATTCATACATTGGTACTTGCATCATATGACTTAGTGCTCTAGCAAAACCATGACCAACAAGAAAGGCCGGCATATAAGAATCGTCAGAGCGTCTAGGAAAAGCACTAACACCAATACCCGATAATGGAACTTGAGGTAATTCTTCGATAAGACGAGGCAATACCTTTGTATGTTGAAACACCATATTAGATTGTTGAAGTCCCTTCATTCCTGGCTTTACATCTAATATTTTTCGAGCTTCCCCTACTATATTTAGTTCATCATCAATAATGGCACAGCTCGTCGTATAACAGCTTGTGTCAATTCCTAGAAAATATCGTTTCATTATTTACTCTTATTATAAGCATCTAGAATCGCATTGATTAATTTATAGGATGCATCAGAACCAAAGGATTTTGCTAATTGTACAGCCTCATTGATAACAATAGATGGAGATACATCTTCACTATTGTAGTTGAGCTCCCAAATCGCAAGACGTAAAATGGCGCGGTCTACTTTATCCATAAGTACAAATTTCCGTTTTGTGCAATATGGTTCAAGTATTGTGTCGATTTCTTCAAGATGGGATAACACACCATCTATTATTTGGTTTGCATAAGCAATATCCATAGACAATGAGATTTCTCCATCTGGGAAAATCACATCATCATTAGAGGTATGAAATTCATTAGCGTATAGAACTTGGAATGCATATTGACGTGCTTCACGTCTATTTCTCTTTTTAGACATATTGTCTCCTTATTCTTTGATAATTCCTTCAATATGTACATCAACCTTTACGTGATCAAGGTCAAGCGTATTCTTTAGTGTTTGTTTAATTTCAGACTGCAATTGTTTTGCTATATCTATTACATTGTATCCGTATAGACAACGGATATACACATTAATTTCGATAAAGCCTTTTCTATGCTTTACATTAATGCCTGGTAAATTTTTTTGTCCAAAAGCGTTTGTTATACCATCTACAATTTCATCATATAAGCGTGGACTTAAAGAATGAATACCAGGAATTGTACTTAAGGGCTTAATAGCAACATCAATGATGACGGAATCTGCAATATCTACTGTTGTTGTATCTAAGCCATAGTTTAATTTATCGTCTTGACTCATAGGCCCTCCTATTATTCATTACGCTGAATTGGTTCAGGTGTAAAATCATCAAAAATAATATCTTGGACTACGATGTCAATTGTTTCAACTTCTATTTCTGTGTAATTGACGAGTGCAGTTTTAATCCGCTCTTGTAAGCGCAGTGCAATATCAGGTATGCGATACCCATAGGAGATACTCACATATAATGTAACTGAAATTGCTCCGTCATCGTTAAAGGAAATCTTTACACCTTCATGGGCATTTTTACGTCCAAAAAAGGTATTAACCCCATCATTAAAGGTAGAACTCATATGATGGATTCCTTTAGTATCTAATGCGGTCATACTAATAATAGTAGCATATACATTGTCTGCGATTTTAATTTTACCAGTTTCTAACTCAGTATTTTTCTTAGTCATATAGGCCTCTTTCAAAAAAGAGCACCTGTCCCTATATAATGACATAGACGACAAGTGCTCAGCTTAACAAAGATATATGGGGGACTATATTACATTTAAAAGATCTGGCCCACTATATCAATGAAATAGTTTTAGGCACGTTCGATGTATTGACCAGTACGAGTATCAATACGAAGTACATCATCTACTTCGATAAAGAGAGGTACTTTTACAGTGTAGCCTGTTTCCAATACAGCTGGTTTATTACCACCTGTTGCAGTATCGCCACGGATACCAGGATCAGTTTCAACTACGCGAAGTTCTACAGCTACAGGTAAGTCAATACCGATTACAATACCTTGGAAGAACATGATGGATACTTCCATGTTTTCAAGAAGGAAGTTTTTAGCATCACCTAGTTGTTCAACATTCAATTCCACTTGATCATATGTTTCGTTGTCCATGAATGTGTATGCTCCATCAGCTTCGTATAAGTATTGCATACGACGACGGTCAACATGTGCTTTTGGCACTTTTTCACCAGCGTTGAAAGTACGTTCTACTACGGAACCAGTTTGCAAGTTTTTCATTTTTGTACGCACGAATGCAGCACCTTTACCTGGTTTAACGTGTTGGAAATCAACTACTTGCCATACATTACCGTCGATCTCAACGGTTACACCTGGGCGGAAATCATTACTGGAAATCATCTAACTCTTCTCCTTCTAAATACCTATTTCGATTAACTCTTTTGGACTATGTGTTAATAATTCACAGCCATCAGCTTTAACAATAACACTATCCTCTATTCTCAATCCGATTTCACCAGAAAGATAAATACCTGGTTCTACCGTAATGATCATATTTTCGGAAAATACCGTATCGGACTTTGGATTGGCCACTGGTTCTTCGTGGATTTCTAGTCCCACTCCGTGTCCCGTACCATGATTAAATTCCTTGGTATATCCTTGTTCTCGTATATAGTCACGACATACTGCGTCAAGTTCTTTGCCTGTAATTCCTGCACGAACTGCTGCAACACCTCGTTTTTGAGCTTCTAAAACTATACTATACAATTTCTTTTGTTGCTCTGATGCGGGGCCCATAACGACTGTTCGAGTCATATCTGAATGAAACCCTTTATACACGGCACCAAAATCAAAGGTGATAAAATCACCGGCCTCTATAATCTTATCACTAGCTACACCATGAGGCATGCTAGATCGATTGCCAGATGCTACAATTGTTGCAAAAGAAGGCTCCTCCGAACCTCGTTTTAACATTTCTGCTTCGAGTATGATACGCGCTTCATTCTCCGTCATACCAACCTTTAATTGTGGTAATAATGCTGCAAATGCATCATCTCCAATTTTAGCAGCTTTTCGCATTAATTCTAATTCATCTTCTCGTTTTACAGCACGCAATTTTGCAAAATGTATGGATGTAAAATTAAAGCGTTCATCTAATGTATCACATAAGGTTTCATATGTATCAACAGGCATATATTTTCCTTCAATACCAAAGAGACCATCGTGAATGTGATTGTCATTAAAAATATCTACAAGAGTATCCATAACTGATGATTCATATTGAATAACCTTATAGCCTTCACATTGTTTTGTAGCTTGCTCTGTATATCTAAAATCGGTAATCATAAATGCTTTGTCTTGTGTGACAATAGCAAATCCTGTGGTACCTGTAAAACCAGCAAAATAATGTAAATTTATAGGGTCAATTAAAATGACACCAGTTAATTCTTGCTCTTTAATATACTTTTGTAGCTGATTTAATCCGTTCATAATCATGCTCCTAGTCTATAAAGTACACTTTATAATACCATAAAATGCCTATATTGAATAGATTTTCATGCTATTTTTTAAAGTCTACCACATCTTGATCGGCTATTTCTGAATATGTATTAATAGCTTCAATGCCATTTAATGTAATATGACCTATGGATAATCTCTTTAAATATGTAACTTCGCCTCCAGCGGCCCCGATCATACGTTTAACTTGATGGTACTTTCCTTCTTCAATGGTTATATGTAAAGAACGATCAGAAAGAATGTCTATTTTAGCCGGTTTACATTGGGTTCCATCCCCCAATACTATCCCTGTTTCTATACGTTCAAGGCCCTCTTTAGTGAATTTACCATTAAATTCCACATAGTATACCTTCGGTACATGTTTGTGACCATTAATGATAGAATGCGCCCAAATACCATCGTTTGTGAGTAATAATAGACCTTCTGTATCTTTATCTAGGCGTCCCACAGGAAATACACCCATTTTCTTAAACTCAGGTGGTAATAAATCCATCACTACAGGATGCGTAGGATCTTCTACAGCCGTAATGTATCCAGCAGGTTTATGAAATTTAATATAGTACTGTTGTTTTGTTGATATTTGTACACCATCAACTGCAATGATATCATCATCTATATGTATGGATTGGTCTTTTTTTAGGATAACAGCACCATTTACAGTAACACGTCCATCCTTTATAATTTGGTGAACCTCTTTGCGACTACCAAAGGCTTTATTGGCTAATAGTTTATCTAATCGCATCTTAATTCCTCTTTCATAGTGTTTGAAAGAATCAATTATACATGCCCTCTTAATTTATCTACGTGAGCAGTATCATTTAATAAGTTTAAAATATTATGGTCCGATGGTCCCATACCATTGTAAAATACGCGATTAATTGCTGTATTACCTTGGCTGAAATTCCAACAGTGACCAATGGGAATATCAAGCATTTTACATAAAAGTGTACGAATCGTCCCACCATGACAGGTTATTAAAATTGTTTCGTCATCATCATTTTTGCTTATAAATTCTGAAAGGCCATTCCATGCACGATTTTGTACTTCTTGAAAGCTTTCTCCATTTGGTAGCTTGATAATATCAGGTTTTCGATACATTTGATCAATAAGGCCTGGCCATCGTTCTTCGATTTCTGAGAACAATACTTTTTCCCAATCACCAACATCAATCTCTCGCAACCGACAATCTACTCAAATATCCATCATTACATTACCCCCCACCTCTCCTGCTTTACCGTGT